>Ga0247771_1000423_pt1 | contig 13689 bp, 16 predicted proteins | sample UWRJL197509C6_FD_179948 | JGI IMG/M metagenome (GOLD analysis project Ga0247771, IMG submission 179948) | Plant litter microbial communities from Arlington Agricultural Research Station in Wisconsin, United States - UWRJ-L197-509C-6 | ecosystem: Environmental > Terrestrial > Plant litter >...
CGGGCAGCGGTTTCAAGTCCCTCGACGAGGGTCAGCGCGTGGAGTTCGAGATCGGCCAGGGCCAGAAGGGCCCGCAGGCCCAGCAGGTCCGCACCGTCTGATCTGCTTCGTGAAGTTGTGGGCTCGTACTCCAAGGGGAGTGCGGGCCCACACCGCGTTCCGGGGTCGGAAAATCCGTTGACCTCACCTTAAGTCGAGGTCCTACGGTCTGTCCCATGAGCATGGACACGACAGCGTGGATGTCCCTCCACCACGTCATGAACGCGCAGCAGGACAAGCGCCCCTTCTCCAAGGCGACCGTGAGGCGCATCGCCCGGTTCGCCGCACCACACCGCACCAGGCTCATCAAGTTCCTGTCGCTCAGCGTCTTCGCCGCCGTCCTCACCGTGGCGACCCCGGTGATCGCGGGCAGGATCGTCACCGCCATCAACGACGGCGGCCCGCTCGACCTCGTGGTGGCGTTGGCGGGCCTCATCGCCGTCATCGCCGTGGTCGAGTCAGGCGTCGGCCTCCTGTCCCGCTGGCTCTCCTCCAGCATCGGCGAGGGCCTCATCCTCGACCTCCGCACCGCGGTCTTCGACCACGTGCAACGCATGCCGGTGGCGTTCTTCACCCGCACCAGGACGGGCGCGCTGGTCAGCAGGCTCAACAACGACGTCATCGGCGCCCAACGAGCCTTCAGCGACACCCTCTCCGGCGTCGTCAGCAACCTCGTGACGCTGCTCCTGACGTTGGTCGTCATGCTCGGCATCAACTGGCAGATCACCCTGCTGGCCCTGGCACTGCTCCCGGTCTTCGTCCTCCCGGCCCGACGCATGGGCGGCAAACTCGCGGCCCTGGAACGCGAAGCGGCCAACCACGACGCCGCCATGAGCACCCAGATGACCGAACGCTTCTCCGCACCGGGAGCCACGCTCGTCAAGCTCTTCGGCAACCCGGCGGGCGAGTCGGCCGAGTTCGCCACCAGGGCACGACGAGTACGCGACATCGGCATCCGCTCGGCCATGGTCCAGTGGGTCTTCCTCACCGCGTTGACGATCGTCTCCTCACTGGCACTGGCCCTCGTCTACGGCTTGGGCGGCTTCTTCGCCCTACGAGGCCAACTGGAACCCGGCGCGGTGGTCGCCCTGGCCCTGCTCATCACCCGCCTCTACTCCCCCCTCACAGCGTTGGCCAGCGCACGCGTGGAGGTCATGAGCGCCCTGGTGTCGTTCGAACGCGTCTTCGAGGTACTGGACTTGAAACCTCTGATCGCCGAAAAACCAGACGCCACAACAGTTCCCGACGGCCCGGTCGCGATCGAGTTCGACGACGTCACCTTCGCCTACCCCTCGGCGGACAAGGTCTCCCTGGCCTCCTTGGAGGAAGTGGCCACCCTGGACACGAGGGGCGGGGTGGACGTCCTCCACAACGTCTCCTTCCGCGCCGAGCCAGGCCAGATGATCGCCCTGGTGGGCTCGTCAGGAGCCGGAAAATCCACCATCGCCCAACTGGCGGCCAGGCTCTACGACGTGGACGAAGGCAGCATCCGCCTCGGAGACGTGGACGTACGAGACCTCACAGCGGCAGCCGTGCGCAACACGCTGGGCATGGTCACCCAGGACGGCCACCTGTTCCACGAGTCCATCCGCGCAAACCTCTTGCTGGCAAGGCCGGAAGCGACGGAAGAAGAGATCTGGGAGGTCCTGGACCGAGCCCGACTGTCCACTTTGATCAGCTCACTACCGGACGGCCTCGACACGGTGGTGGGGGAACGCGGCTACCGCCTCTCCGGCGGCGAACGCCAACGCCTCACCATCGCAAGACTGCTCTTGGCCCGCCCACGAGTGGTCGTCCTGGACGAAGCAACAGCCCACCTGGACTCCACTTCAGAGGCAGCAGTGCAGGAAGCACTGGCAGAAGCCTTGGCAGGCAGGACTTCCGTCGTGATCGCCCACAGACTGTCCACAGTACGAGCAGCAGACCTCATCCTCGTGATCGAGGACGGCCGAGTGGTAGAACGCGGCACCCACACCACACTGATGGCAGAGGGCGGCCGCTACGAAGAACTCCACCGCACGCAGTTCAGCCAACAACAGGACACTGCGGCCGCCTAGTCAGAGACCAAGATCAAGACCAAACCTGGCAAACCAGGCTGGGGATGACGACAGGATTGGCGACAGGGCAGGGACGGGGCAAGAAGGGCGGGCCCGGCGACCAGGCGGGAACCAAGGACAAGCTCGGCAACCAGGCTGGAACCGGGACAGGCTCGATGACCAGGTAGGAACTGGTGACAAGCCTGGTGACCAGACCGGAACGGGGGACAAGCCTGGTGGCTGGGCTGGGACTGGCAGGCACGGGCCACGGAACGTGGCCGATTTGACATGGGGATTTCGGCCTTAAAATTGTGGTCGGGCGGGACTCTCTTTGGACCGCCTTTTGAGCCCGACAAAGGCCGAAATGAGGGGTCCCCATGTCAAATCGGCCACAGCACGCTGGAAATCGCAGCCGCTGGCCAACCCCGCTGGAACCGCCTGCCGCTGACCGACCCCGCTGGAACGGTCAGCCGCCAGGTGACCCAAGTCGGACCCGGCAGCCACTGACACCGACCACATCAAGACCAGCGGCCGCCGGGAGAAACCCCCGACGGCCGCCCAAACGCACAACCCACAGCCCAAAACCTACGCAACCGCGTGCAAGTTCCCGTCAGCACCGGCCAAGCACCGGGCGGACCCGACCCCCGCCGCCACGAACTCCGTCACACACCGCCCCAACTGCGCGTGCCCCTCAGCGTTCGGGTGGAAAGACTGCTGCGCCAGGTGGATCCCGATGGCGTCCAACCCACCGTGCACCAACGCCTCCGGGTCCACGGTGATCCGCCGCTGCCACTCGCCCGCACTGCTGTTCCCCTTGCTGCAAGCCTCGTGCCCCTCGGTAGCCCGAGCGAAGTCCAGGAACTTCACCCCAGCCCGAGCCGCGACCCCCCGCAACGCGTCCGAGAACTGCGGCACGGCAACAGTCCGCCCGTACTCCGCGTCCGGCAGCCGCAACGGACACCCCTGCGGCCCGTGCAGCACCTTGTCCATCTTCTCCGTCACCGGCGACGCGTACGACGTGAGGATGAAGTTGTACGACCCCGCCGAATACCCGGCCTGCGTCATGGCCGACCGGACATCGGCGATAGCCGCCTCCACCTTCGGCGCCATGGCGGCCAACCGAGCGGGCCACTGCGTCTGCAACGAACTCCGGCACGAACTCCCGAACGGGTTCACCCACGCCGCGATGCACGACACGATCGTGTCCGCGAACTGCGGGTCGTCGTTCGCCCCGATCTGGAGGATCACCGTCGTCACCCGGTTCACCCGAGCGACCTCGATCAACCGTCGCGCCTGCGACCCCTCGGTGTAGTGCACGGTGTCCGCCAGCGACACGTTCGCCGAGTCGGCCCCGGAGCAGGCCAGGTTGATCGTCCGGGACGCCACCTGCGTCTGGTGGACCAGGGCTCGGGTCGACCGGTGGCACCAGTTGCCGTTCTCGCCCTCGGTGCCCGGCTCGTACGCGCCCGCCCCCTCACCGGAGATCGCGCTGTCCCCCAGCGACACGATGGCCGTCGGCCGGGTGTCGGCGGGTGCGGCGGACACGGGCTGGGCCACGGCCCCCACTATCAGCAGGGCCCCGATTAGCGCACCGACGCGCATGGCAACTCCCGGAAAGATCACGGCCATTTCGCGCCGGTCGACGCAAAATCACCGTAATGTCGGTGTTACCGCACGACAACGAAGTGACCGAAGCCCAAACACGCTGGGTTCGGCTTCACGAATCACCCATCCGGGCGACCGGAGATCGTCAGCGGCGTCCGGCGGGCCGACGGCCGTGCCACGCGTCGGACAGCAGCACCGCCACGCCCTCGGACGTCACCTCGCGGGGGTTCGGGTAGGCGCGCGAGGTCGCCAGCTCCACCGCCAGCGGCAGGTCCTCCTCCGGGAAGCCGAGGGCCCGCAACGACGTGGGCCCGCCCACCGACGCCACGAGGTCGAAGACCCCGGCCGCGGCGTCCGGCACGCCCAGCGCCCCGGCCACCCGCTCCATCGCCGACTCGGCGAACGGCGCGTTGTACGCCATCGCGTGCGGCAGGACCACGGTGTGCGTCTCCGCGTGCGGCAACCCGAACGACCCGCCCAGCGTGTGGCACAGCTTGTGGTGCAGCCCCATCCCGACCGACCCCAGGCACGTCCCGGCCAGCCACGCGCCGGTCAGCAGGTCCGCCCGGACGTCCACATCGGACGGCGCGGCCGCCAGCCCTCGCAGCCCGCGGGCGATCCGCGCGACGGCGTCCACCGCGATCACGTCCGTGATCGGCTCGGCCTGCGGCGAGTACAGCGCCTCCACGGCGTGCGCCAGCGCGTTGACCCCGCTCGTCACCGACAGCGGCACCGGCAGGTCCAGCGTCAGGTCCACGTCGTAGACCACGGTCTCCGGCCGGATCTCCGGCGCGGACCGCGTGACCTTCCGGCCTTCCTTCGTCTCCCCCAGCACCGCGGTGACCTCGGACCCCGAGTACGTCGTCGGCACGATCACCTGCGGCACGTTCGTCCTGGCCGCCAGCGCCTTCGACAGCCCGGTCGTGGACCCGCCGCCGATCGCGACCACGCAGTCCGCGCTGTGCGACAGCAGCACGTCCAGCGCCTGGTCGGTCACCTCGACCGGCGTGTGCATCACCGCCCCGTCGAACCGCGCCGCGAGCGAGGGGCCGAGCGAGTCCCCGACCCGTCGCGCGACGTCGTCCAGCCGCTTGCTCGCCAACAGCAGCACGCGGTTGCCGCCGACCCGTTCCACCTCGGCCCGCACCTGCGAGACGGTGCCGGAGCCGAAGACGATCCGGGTCGAGCGGACTTCGTGGACGAAGGGCTTCATCAGGCGGTGAACTCCGGCGTTCGCTTCGGGCTCGCCTCGGCGAGCAGCTTGGGCAGGGTCTCGAGGGACGCGTCCGCACCGTAGCTGGGCGTGTTGGGCTGCTGGCGCCACGACTCGTCCAAACCGCCCGCGTCGTAGGCGTCGAAGCCCAGTTCCTCCACGAGCGCGAGCACCTTGGCCTTCGCGGCGGCGTCGTCACCGGCGACCGGCAGCGCGATGCGGCCCTCCGTGCCCGCGGGCACGCCCTTGTCCTGGAGGTGCTGCGCGTAGATGCCGTTGAACACCTTCACGACGGTGTGGCCGAGCTGGTTCGCGACCCAGCGGCTCTCGGTCAGGCCACCGTCCTCGATCTCGTCGATGCGCCCGTCCCGCTCGCGCGGGTAGTAGTTGCCGGTGTCGATCACGGCGACGCCCTCGGCGGCCTCGTCGAGCAGGCCCTTGGGCAGTCCGGCGACCTTCGCCTGCGGGATGGTCACGACGACCACCTCGGCGCCGCGAGCCGCCTCGGTGAACGGCACGGGCTTGGCGCCGGTCTCGGCGGCCAGGTCCGCGAGCGTCTCCGGTCCGCGCGAGTTGGCCACCGACACGTCGTGCCCGAGGGCCGTGAGCCTGCGCACGAGCGCGCCGCCGATGTTCCCCGCCCCGATGATCCCGATCTTCACTTGTGCTCCCCGCGTTGGAATCCGTGGTGTGCAGCTTGCCTTCGTCCGGTCCAACGCGCGCGGCCACGTGGATCATTCCGGTTCATCCGCAAGAGTGCGGGCGCGCCTTCCGGCAAGCGGGGGAAGATCCTGGCGAATCGGAGGAACGGAGTGGTCCGGACGGTGGCGCACTTACCCGAGACCGGCGATCCCGGTCTCGACCCCGAGGTCGTGCGGCGGGCGGTCGGCGGCGAGGCGGCGGCGACGCGCCTGCTCCTCGAATCGGTTCGCCCGATCGTGGTCCGGTACTGCCGGGCCCGCGTGGGCCGCAACGAGCGGACGTTCGGCTCGGCCGACGACGTGGCGCAGGACATCTGCCTGGCCGTGCTGACGGCGCTGCCGACGTTCCGGGACCAGGGCAGGCCGTTCCTCGCGTTCGTGTTCGGCATCGCCGCGCACAAGGTCGCGGACGCCCACCGCGCCTCCGCGAAGAACCGCGCGGAGCCCATGTCGGAGTTGCCGGACGTGCAGGAGACGTCCGCCGGACCCGAGGAGAGAGCCGTGCTCGAGGATCTGTCCACTCGAATGGGTGGATTGCTGAGGACACTTCCGGACCGCCAACGGGAGATCCTGGTACTCCGCGTAGTGCTGGGGATGTCCGCTGACGAGGCGGCTGAGGCGATCGGGTCTACCGCCGGTGCCATTCGGGTGGCCCAGCACCGCGCGTTGACCCACTTGCGCAAGACCGTCGGCGCGGCGGGTCGTTAGGTGCTGACCAGCGGTTCCCCTAGATTCCACGGGGTGAGCGACGAAACGCCAGTGGCGGTGTTGCGCTCCGCGGTCGAGTCCGCGCTGCGCCAGGTGCTGGAGGCCGGTGCCGCGGCGGACCCGTGCACCGTGGTCAACCAGGCGATGGTGGACTTCGCCACGCGCGTGGCCACCGTGCAGCGCGAACTGGCCGTGCTGGCCGAGCGGGACCCCCTCGGCGCGGTCGCGTCGGCGCGCAGGCACCTCGGCGTCGCGTTCAACCACTTCAGCAATGGGATGACCGCCGAGGGCCGTGCCGAACTCATCACCGCCCGTAGCCTGCTGACCGGGTCGGACGACGCGGACCTCACCCACCAGTGGAGCCTCTGAGGCGGGAAAACCGGCGGAGGTAGGCTTTCCGCCATGGCTTCCCAGGCAGCGATCGGCTTCACGCGCGGCGCCCCCTCGTTGGACATCATCGACACCGAAGGTCTGGTCGAGGCGACCCGGCTCGCCTTCGCCGACGACGCCGCGGGCACGACCGCGTACGGCACAGCCGTCGGGTACGTGCCGCTGCGGAAGTGGATCGCCGAGCAGCACGGCGTCCCGGTGGAGCAGGTGCTGGTCACCAACGGTTCCATGCAGGCGGACGCGTTTCTGTTCGAGCAGCTCGTCTCCCCCGGTGACGCCGTCATCGTCGAGGCGCCGACCTACGACCGCACCCTCCTCAACCTGCGCCAGCGCGGTGCCGAGGTGTACCCGATCGCGCTGCACGAGGACGGCATCGACGTCGACGCGGTCGAGGCGCTGCTGGAGAGCGGCGTGCGCCCGAAGCTCGCCCACATCATCCCGAACTTCCAGAACCCCGCCGGCTACACGCTGAGCGCCCCGAAGCGGGCCCGGCTGCTGGAGCTGGCCGCGAAGTACGACTTCGTCCTGTTCGAGGACGACCCGTACTACTCGATCCGCTTCGAGGGCGAGCAGATGCCCACGATGCTGTCGCAGGACAAGTCGGACAAGGTCGTCTACGCGTCGTCGTTCTCCAAGACGGTGTGCCCCGGCATCCGCGTCGGCTACCTGGTCGGCCCGGTGTCGGTGATCGAGGGCATCACCAAGCTCGCGACCACGACGTACATCTCGCCCAACATGGTCGCGCAGTCGATCGTGAACCAGTTCTGCCGGTCCGGTCGACTGGACAAGTCGATCGACACGGTCCGCGCGGCGCTCCGCCAGCGCAAGGACGCCCTGGTCACGGCGCTCGCCCGCGAACTGCCGGAGGCCGAGTACACCGCGCCCCAGGGCGGCTACTTCATGTGGGTGCGGCTGCCCGGCGTGTCCATCGACGCGCTCGCGGTCAAGGCGGCCGAGCACGGCGTCGCGTTCGTGAAGGGCGCGGACTTCCTGCTCGACGGCGGTGAGGACTCGGTGCGCCTGGCGTTCTCCGGCCTGTCGACCGACGAGATCGACGAGGGCGTCACCCGCCTCGCGGCGGCTGTGCGCGCGCTCGACGCGTGATGCGTGACCTGCCCTTGGGGGAGTTCCTGGAGCAGTTGGCGGCGCGGGTCTCCGCGCCGGGTGGCGGGGCGACCGCCGCCCTGCACGCCGCGCAGTCCGCGGCGCTGCTGGGCATGGTCGCCCGCTACAGCGACGGCCCGAAGCACGCCGAGCACGCCGAGTCGATCGCCGCGGTGCTGTCCGAAGTGGACGGCCTGCGGGACGAGGCGGTGCGGCTGGCGGAGGACGACGCCGTCGCGTTCACGGCCGTGACCGACGCCTACAAGCTGCCCAAGGGCCCGGAACGGTCGTCGGCCATCGCGCAAGCGCTCGCGGGGGCGGCGGTGCCTCCCACGAGGACCATCGCCGTCGCCGAGCGGCTGGTCGCGCTGGCCGAGGCGCTGCTGCCCGTTGCCAACCGCAACGTGATCACCGACGTGGCCGCGGCGGCGGACGCCGCCCGTGCCGCGGCGACCACCGCGCGGGTCAACGTGGAGATCAACGGCGCCGCAGTGGTGTCCGATGTAGACGGACTGGTCGCACGAGCCGACCAGGTGACCGCAAGCGTTCGCGAGGAGATCCGCACGTGATCACGCTGTCCGGCAAGGAGTTCGCCGCGACGATTCGCGAGGACGTGACCGAGCGGGCGGCCAAGCTGGCCGTCGACGGCACTCCCCCACGACTGGCCGTCGTGACGGCCACCGACGACGAGGCCAGCGCCTCGTACGTCCGGTCGATCGCCAAGGCCGCCGACAAGGTCGGCATCGCCTGCGACGTCGTCGACCTCGGGTCCACCGCCACCGGGCCCGACGTCGCCGAGGCGCTGACAGCGCTCAGCGCGGACGGCGCCGTGCACGGCGTCATCCTCCAGACACCGCTGCCCGACGGCCTGTCGGTCGCCGAGCTGGCCGGGAACATCGCCGTCCGCAAGGACGTCGACGGCTCCAACCCGACCTCGCTCGGCAGGCTCGCCGCCGGGCTGCCCGCGTTCGCCCCGGCGACGGCCGCCGCGGTGGTGGCCCTGCTGGAGCACCACGAGGTGGCGCTGGAGGGCAAGCACGTGGTCGTGGTCGGCCGGTCCGTCGTGGTCGGCAAGCCCGTCGCGCACCTGCTGCTCGACCGGCACGCGACCGTGACGGTGTGCCACTCGCGCACCGCCGACCTGGCCGCGATCACCACCACCGGCGACGTGCTGGTGGCGGCCGTGGGCAAGGCCGGGCTGATCACCGCCGACCACGTGCGCGAGGGCGCCGTGGTGGTCGACGTCGGCACGAACGCCTCCGCGGACGGCGGCCTGGTCGGCGACGTGGACGCGGGCGTGGCCGGGAAGGCGGGGTCGCTGACCCCGGTCCCCGGTGGCGTGGGGCCGGTGACGACGGCGCTGCTGCTGCGCCACACCGTCGAGGCGGCCGAGACCGCGCAGGCGGTGCCCGGACGCCGCCGCCAGCCCAGCTGGCGGCGCTGACCGAACGATCGAAGGGCCCCCGACCGGGGGCCCTTCTTCGTGTCAGGCCTCGTTGTTGGTGTCCGGGTCGGGGCCGACGCGGGAGTCGACGTTGAGCGCCGACAGCGCGGCCACGTCGGCGTCCGCCAGCTCGAAGTCGAAGACGTCCAGGTTCTCCGCGATGCGCGACGGGGTCACCGACTTGGGGATGACGACGTTGCCGAGCTGGAGGTGCCAGCGCAGCACGACCTGCGCGGGCGAGCGGTCGTACTTCGCCGCGACGGCCGCGATGGCCGGGTCGTCCAGCAGGCCCTTGCCCTGGCCCAGCGGGGACCACGCCTCGGTCACGATGCCGTGCTCGGCGTGGTACGCGCGCAGCGGCTCCTGGGTGAGGCGCGGGTGCAGCTCGACCTGGTTCACCGCGGGCACGAGGCCGGTGGCCTCGACGATCTCGGCGAGGTGGTTCGGCTGGAAGTTGGACACGCCCACCGAGCGGACGCGGCCGTCGGCGGCCAGCTTCGCGAACGCCTTCCACGTGTCGGTGTACAGGCCGCGCGCGGGCGTCGGCCAGTGGATCAGGTACAGGTCGAGGTAGTCGAGCTTCAGCTTGTCCATGCTCGCGTCGAACGCGCGCAGCGTGGCGTCGTAGCCCTGCTCGGAGTTCCACAGCTTGGTGGTGACGAACAGGTCCTCGCGGGCGATGCCCGACGAGGCGAGCGCCTGGCCGACGCCGACCTCGTTGCCGTAGATCGCGGCGGTGTCGATGCTCCGGTACCCGACCTCCAGCGCGTGCGACACGGCGGCGGCGGTCTCGGGGTCCGGGACCTGGAAGACGCCGAAGCCGAGCTGCGGCATGGTGACGCCGTTGTTCAGGGTGACGCTGGGAACCGCGGTCATGGGGTGGGGTCCTTTCACGGGATGAGGGTGTTGGCCACGCCGCCGTCGACGCGCAGCGCGGCGCCGGTCGTGGCGGAGGACAGGTCCGAGGAGACGTAGGTGATCAGGTTGCCGATCTCCTCGGGGCGGATGAGGCGCTTGAGCAGCGAGGTGGGGCGCTCGTCGGCCATGAAGCGGCGCTCGGCCTCCTCGAAGGGGACGTCCCCGCCGACGCGGTCGGCGATGAACTCGCGCACGCCCTCGGTGAGGGTCGGGCCGGGGAGGACGGTGTTGACCGTGACGCCGGTGCCTGCCAGTTCCTGGGCCATGCCGCGCGAGACCGCGATCTGGGCGGTCTTGGTCATGCCGTAGTGGACCATCTCGGTCGGGATCTGGATCGCCGACTCGCTGCTGACGAAGATCACCCGGCCCCAGCCGCGCTCGGCCATGCGGGGCGCGTAGTGCCGGGCCAGGCGGATGCCGGACAGGACGTTGACCTGGAAGAAGCGGGTCCACTCGTCGTCCGGGATGTCGAACACCGGCATGGCCTGGAAGACGCCGAGGTTGTTGACCAGCACGTCGACGTCGAGCAGCCCGGCCACGAGGTCGGCAGCGCCCTCGGGGGTCGCGAGGTCGAGCGCGACGCCGGTGACGGTCGTGGACCCGGTCTTCTCCCGGATCTTGTCGACGGCGTCGTCCACGCGCTTCTTGTCGCGGCCGTTGACGACCACCGACGCGCCCACCCCGGCGAGGGACGCGGCCGTCGCGAAGCCGATGCCGGACGTGGAGCCGGTGACCAGCGCGGTGCGGCCGGTGAGGTCGATGTTCACGGTGTCCTCTCTTGCTGGCGGTAGGATATAACCAGCGTGAGCAATACTTGCAGACGCCGATTGTTGCACACGCTTGATAGTGCTCCTCCAGTCGGCGTCCCGCAAACCGGGAAGGGGTGAACCGTGTCACTGGCAGAGGACGCCACCGAGGCGCGAGCGCAGGGCTGGAGAACGCTGGCCGCCCTGCACGCGCGGATCGAGGACCGGCTCGAGCGAGCGCTGCAACGCGCGCACGAGCTCTCCGTCAGCGAGTACACCGTGTTGGACGTGCTCGCGCGACAGGACGACTTCCACCTGCGCATGTCGCAGGTGTCGCAGGCGGTCGTGCTGAGCCAGTCCGCCACCACCCGGCTCGTCACCCGGTTGGAGGACCGCGGCCTGCTGGCCCGGTACCTCTGCCCCACCGACCGGCGCGGCATCTACACCGAGCTCACGGAGTCGGGCGCGGCGCTGCTCGACGCGGCCCGGCCGACGCACGACGCCGCGCTCGGCGAAGCGCTGGCGGAAGCCGGGCAGGTCCCGGAGCTGTCACCGCTCGTGTCCGCCTTGGCCGCGCTGACCCCGTCAACCGCGTCCAGGTAGTGGACGGCGTTGACGCGCCGTGACGAAAAGGGTCGGATCTCCCCTGTGAGAGACCCGGACACGCTCGACGCGGCCGACGTCACCGTCGTGATCCGCGTCACGACCACGCACGCCTCCGCCGTGGCGGCGCGGATGGCAGACGCGCTCAAGACCGCGCTCGGCCACGCGGACGTCGCCGTCGCCCTCCCGGCGCGCTCGACCGGCGGCCCCGCGCTGCGGATCCTCCCCGACTCCCGGCGCGTGCTGCACAAGGGCGTCCCGGTGCCGCTCACCCGGCTGGAGTTCGACCTGCTGCTGCACCTGTGCAGCCAGCCGAAGCGGGTGCACCGCCGGGCCGCGCTGATGCACCAGGTGTGGGGCGCGACCACGGCCGTCGACACGCGGACCGTCGACGTGCACGTCCGGCGGATCCGCCGCAAGCTCGGCGACGCCTCGGCCATCATCGGCACGGTCCGCGGTGTCGGCTACCGGGTCGACCAGGAGCACCAGGTCCTGGTCGAGCGCGAGGCCTGACCACTCCGCGTGGGCAGGCGCGTGCTACTCCGCGTGGGCCAAGGCGTGCGACCGGGACTCGAACAGCGTGAACTCCCCCTGCACGCCCGCCTGCTCCAGCACGCGGGTCACGGCGTCCGAGCAGGTGAGCCGGAAGTCGATCCGGAACGCCCGCGCCCGGCGCGCGGTCTCCAGCAGCGCGGCCACGCCGACCGAGCCGAAGAACGAGACGCCGGACAGGTCGAGGACGAGCGGCCCCGATCCCGGCGCGACGCTGTCGAGGGCCCAGCGGAGCCTGCGCACCGTCGCCAGGTCGAGGTCTCCGCTCGCGACGACGACGTTGGCCCCCGCCAACCGCAGTCGCTCTACTGTCAGCACACCGTGGACTTCCGTGGGCACCGGACGCTCCTAGAGTCGACGATCCGGTCCCCGACCTGGATCGGATCTCCTCCCCCAAGGTAGCCCAGATTCCAGGCACAGCAACCCTTTCACCTGATCGAGGCAACTCGTTCCCACTCTTCCCGTGTCGCCCCAACACTTCCGTGACGCGCTCGATCCCAGGTCGCGCGGCCCCGACTAGAGGACGTCCGAGGCGTCCGGGTGGCCGGGGGCGTCGATGGAGTCGTGGCTGCGCTCGCGCAGCGGTAGCAGGAACCACAGGGTGGCGAACGCCAGCCCGGCCACGACGCCGAACAGGATCGCGGGCCAGCCGCCGACGATGACCTCGCCGAGCAGCAGCACGGTGCCGGTCATCGCGGCGGCCAGGGTGCCGAGGCCGACCAGGGTGAAGCGGTGGGCGATCTCGATGACGTCCTCGCGCCTGCCGCGGCGGAACAGCACGCGGTGCCAGGCGGCGGGAGCGGTGAGCAGCGCGACCGAGGCGGCGGCGAACAGGATCGTGACCAGGTGGGTGGTCCGGACGTACTGGTCGATGTCCCGGTAGCGGTCGGTGAACACGATCGACAGCAGGAAGCCGAACAGGATCTGCACGCCCGCCTGGGCGACCCTCAACTCCTGGAGCAGCTCGTTGAGGTTGCGCTTCAACCGCTCCTGCTCGGACTCCTCGGCCTCGCTCATGCCGTCCCTGTACCCTCCGGCAAATCGGACAAACGAGCCGTTCGGCGCAACCGTCACGCCCGGCGGACGCGGTCCAGGATGCTCGTGACCGATTCTCGCAGCGCGGCGGCGGCATCGCCCAGCAACGAGGACACGGCGGACGTGCGGGAGGCGCGGTGCTCGACGGCGTCCAGCTCCAGCAGCACCCGGACGACCTCGACGACCACCTCGGGGTGACCGAGCGGCAGCGGGCGGCGGACGATCACCCTGACGTCGGCGGACTGGCCGGTCGTCCGGTCGGGACCGTCCTCGGGGTCCACGAGCAGCACCGAGCGCACGAGCCCGCGGTAGCGGTCGGCCAGGTAGAGCGCGCTGGCCGCGGCCGGACCGCTGGTCAGGACGTGCACGGGCACGCCGCGCCCCTCGAACTCGGCCAGCACGTCGGACACCTCGCGCCACGGACCGTCGGCGGCGGGCAGCCTGCACCACAGCACCTGGAGGTGCTCGACCAGCGGCCGCCACGTCGCGGGCAGGTCGCCGTGCCTGCCCACGCCCGCCGGGTCCAGCACGACGACCGCAGGAGCGTCCGCCGGGCCCGCCCACATCGCGGACGGGCCCGCCGACCGGGTCACGT
>Ga0247771_1000424_pt1 | contig 13674 bp, 11 predicted proteins | sample UWRJL197509C6_FD_179948 | JGI IMG/M metagenome (GOLD analysis project Ga0247771, IMG submission 179948) | Plant litter microbial communities from Arlington Agricultural Research Station in Wisconsin, United States - UWRJ-L197-509C-6 | ecosystem: Environmental > Terrestrial > Plant litter >...
CGGTACGTCGACATGATCTTCCCCGTAGCTTGTGGAGTTGGAGAAGCTGACACGCTGCCGCGCCAGGGTGAGATCCGCACCAACCACACGGCCGAGCAGGTTTTCAAGGGCACCGCGCCCGAGGTCGTCTACGTGCGCTGCGCCTACTTCATGGAGAACTGGCTCATGGCCCTCGAGACGGTGCACACGGACCCGCCCTTCTTCTACACCACCATCACGCCGCTGGACTACAAGGTGCCCATGGTAAGCCCTGCCCCGCGCCTCCTCGTTCTCCGCATCTCGGACTAACCGGACCCGCCGCAGATCGCCGTCAAGGACATCGGTGCCACGCTGGCCTCGGAGCTGCTGGCCACGGGCTCCGCGCTGCCGGCGAACCCGCACGTGTACGAGCTGTGGGGTCCCGACCTCTACTCGTCGCTGGACACGGCGGCGGCCTTCGGGGCGGCGGCCGGCCGCGAGGTCGAGGCGCGGCCCATCCCCCCCGAGGCCCTGGTCGACTTCTTCGGCCAGGCCGGCTTCCCGCCCGGCGTGGCCAAGGAGTGGGCCGAGATGTCGGCCTGCTTCCTGCCCGGCGGCATCCTCGAGACCGAGCCGTCCCGCACCGAGGGCGTCGTCCGCGGGAAGACCACCCTCGAGGAGGCGGTCCGCGACATGTACAACCTGCCGCCCCCGCCAGCTTGAAGCTGAGGCAGATACGCTCGGGACCTGGTAGGGAGAGGGTCACGCGGTAATGGAATGGGCTGGGGGATAATGAGCCATGAATGGCTTGAGGATGAGCAGATTGCCTTCTGTCGTTTATTAGTGCGAGCAACTACCTATTAATTTCACGGATTTATCAACTCCTCATGGGCACGACGGATGGAAAGACTGCTGTTGGATGAGACGAATATGGCCACCTGCCCCTAGTTTAAACCACGTAACCGTTCGCCGGCTCGTGCCTTCTTACCTCGTGTGGAGTTTTTCCATTATTGTCCAGCTCTTCCTCCTATCATCTATACTTCTCTCTTGACAAAGGGTCGACGCCGCAGGCATCTCGTGCCATTTCTCGAGCCCCTCCGCTGTCCCGTCGAGTTCGCAGAGATCTTGTTCGATTTCGTCAACACGTCAACAAGTTGTTGAATATGAGAAGATTTCCGAATTTTGTTCACAACTGTCTGTGCTGCATCCACGGAGATACCAGCTGAAGTATTGTGAAAGGGGTCCTCTGGGGCCGGTGCGCTAGTGAGGATTGTGGAATCCTCGTCCTGGCCAAACCATGAAGATAGTAGCCCCGAGTATTCTTCGGGATGTTGCGTCGTGTTCGTGCTGTAGCTCAGGTAGTCTGAGACGTTCTTCTCAGCTTCTTCGTGGAAGTAGCTCGTGATGGAGGAAGGGATGTGGGGGACAGAACGCAAGTCGACAGCAGCCGGATCTCAGGGACTCGTCCGCCACACTGTTCGGTAGGACGAATCTAGACGACTGCACTGTGGCATCACCCACGTGACTACCCGCCGCTTCTGCTCAGGCTTGCTCAGGCGCTACTCGGGCTTGCTCACCCTTAGCACCGTTTTGGGCAAGGTGTGTAGAGCAAGCGACTAGAATTGTTTCAACTCTAGCTGATACGGCCCAAAACCCGGCTCTCCCCAAGGCGACCTAAAATGAGTCCCTATCCGGAACTGTATTTGAATAATGCAGTGGGGTGGGGTTTGTGTGCATGGACCTGTAGAGGCATCCCAAAAACTGTGCGCCAGTGCCCGCGCCGTATCTCTACCTAGGTTTGAATATAACGCAAGCAGAACCACCGCGTACATGGCCTAATTCGATGCCGCTCTAACTCGTCAGACCCCACGGCCCGCGCAGGACGCGGTTGCGTGACTCGGCATGTGGGGCAGAGAAGACGACGAAGCGAGTTGACCCCACCGGGCGGAGGCGGTCGTTCGCCATTGGTCAATCGGGTGCTGCCACGGCGCAGCCCCCGACACCCGGAGCGGGAACCGGCCCTGTTGGCGCGGGCGGGGACTTCGACGAGTGCATCCGCGGCCGCCCAGGGCTGCAGGTCACGGTTGTAGTTCTTCTCCGCCCCGCTGACCGAGTCTGGGCGGCTCGACCGGGGGGCGGGGTGGTGGTGGTGCAGGGCGAGCCCGGCCGGCCAAGTATAGGTAGTGAACGGCCCGCCCCGTTGGCCCCCCCGCCCTTCTGGGTCCTCTTGTTTGTCCCGCCGCCGCACCGATCCCCGCCGCCTACTACTCGGCCCTAGATACCCAGCAGGCACGCTCCGCTCCGAGTCGAGTCCGGGACGCGCCGTCCGATACGCCATCCCGTACAATGGCCGATACTCGACCGCAAGATGCTTCCGTGCCGCCAGCCGTGGTTGCCACCCCGGCCTTCCTAGCGGCGGCCCCGCATGAGGTGCGACGGGGGGCGGTCTGGCCCCGCGACGATCCGATTCACTGACGATCTACGTCGTCTAGGACGACAGCAGCGATGCCGATTCGGCCCTGGGCGAGGACCTGCAAGATCCGCCCCACACCTCCACGTGCCTCATCGCGTTTCCACTTGCTGACGCGGTCTAGGCCCGAGTCCACGGCGTCGGTCGCGAGCACCATTCTCGCATACCGCACCATCCACGGCCGGTCTTTCCACAGCGAACGAGACGACAACCGGGGCCATTTTACGCCCAACGACGAGCAGCAGATGGAGTCTGTCGACATCGCCCATCACACCCTGACCCTCCTCCTGGACGGCAAGCTCTTCCTCGCCCCGATTGGAGACAACCCCCAGGTGCGAGGCTCACAACGCCCTAGCTCCATGCCCGCAGCACTGACTTGTTCGCTCGCAGAAAGTTGTCGACATTGGCACGGGCAGTGGTAAGTGGGCCCCCGTCGCCGTCTGCGGAGCCGCCGGAGCTGACGCCGTTACCAAGGCATATGGGCCATGTGAAATCCATCCCCAGCCCGAGCACCGCGGACCGCCGGAACTACTAACGCGCCTCCCTGCCCCCCAGAGACTTTGCCGACGCGTACCCTAACGCGGAGATTATCGCGACCGACCTTTCCCCGACGCAGCCCAGCTGGGTCCCACCCAACCTCAGGTTCGAGCTGGACGACGCCACGCTGCCCTGGACCTGGGACGAGGGCCAGTTTGACTTTGTGCACGTGCGCTACCTGTTCGGCGCCGTCGCCGACTGGAACCATCTGTTCAGCCAGGCCTTCCGCGCCAACGCGCCTGGCGGCTACCTGCAGTCGTGCGAGGCCGACATCGAGTTCCGCAGCGACGACGGCACCACCGACGGCGTCGAGGTTTACAAGACGTGGATCAAGATGTTCACCGAGGCAGGCAAGAAGACGGGCCGTTCCATGACCGTCGTCGCCGACGGCCTGCAGCGGAAGGCCATGGAGGCGGCCGGCTACGTCGACATTGAGGTCCGGGACTACAAGGTACAACAACCCCCCCCTTCTGGGAGGAAGGAAGGCACTGTGCTGACGCCGGGGCTTCGCCCGGTCCAGACGCCCCTCGGCAGGTGGCCCGCCGACTCGCGTTTGTCCGAAATAGGCAGCTACGCGGCAATGACGCTGACGAACGACCTCGAGGGTGAGTGAACCCCACCAGGGAGCCGTGCCGAGACGCCCGCTCACGCTCTACGGCGCACTCACAGGCTACACTCTCTACATGTGGACCCAGGTCATGGGCTGGCCCCTCATCGAACACCAGGTCTTCATGGTGGAGATGCGCAAGGCGTTGAAAAACAAGAATATCCACGCGTACACGGTCACGCGCTACGTCTACGGCCGGAAGCCCGACGCCAAAGGCAAAGGCGCCGCGGCGTGAAGTTTATGGAATGAAGCCATCTGGCCGCGTGGGAGAGGGCGAATGGGAAAGGGTGGGCAACTTTAGACGAGGTGGCCACATCAAGGCTCACTGAGCTCAGCCCAGCCCAGGGCAGCTCAAGTTAGCACAAGCGGCAGCTCAGGAATCCTGCCGACAACGGAAATGGGGGTTGTCTAGATTCGTCTTACCTAACGGCCGTTCTAAGAGCTCCAGCAACTACTACTCACCGACGACGCCAATCTTAGTGACCAAAAGTACGGATACTGCTGTAGTTGGCAGTATTCTCAGAGACCCAGTGCTCCTGCGAAGTGGCGTAGTCCGCCTAGTTACAAGAGCAAACCCCAAGGCCAGAATACTGGGATGTTACCTTGTTTTGACTCAAGGTACAGAGTACGCCTTCAAAAGTTTCCTTCACCCGCCTTTTAAACAGGGCACCCACAGGCGGTTCATAAAGGACCTTTTGCTCTGTAGATGACCTATAATTCTGTAGATGATCTAGAACTTTGTAGATAACCTACAACCAAGAAAGTTGTTTTAATAGGTTGGTAATAGGTAATAGGAAGTTGCTGACACGGAGTGGTCGTCTTGGGTATGGGCTCGTCTAATTTGCCGGGCAGAATTAGCTGGAGTTGAGAAGGCCCTGGGTATTTCTTTTGAAGGCGCAGTCCGTAATAGTGGTTGTATCCTTCGGGGCGAACGTGGTTGGTGTCAGTAGAAATCGTCGATAATGCTAGCGGTTCTAATTAGCTCGAGTAGGCGTGTGGATCTGACCGCTGCTTGCCTGGGTGAGAAATGCTAAGGCTTCAAGTCGTTGGGCGCGCGTCTCCGGTACGTTTCTGATGGGGTCACGATTGTTCTGCATGTTCCTTTGTCTTTCCGCTACGCCGTGCAGCCGGGCGACTGAGCTTCGATCGAAGTCACGTCATCATCCGGCTGTGGGGATGACAGCCACGTTCAGTGCCTCTTCAGAATGTGCAATTTTTTTTTAAAGCGCTTCCATGAGCTTGGGGCTCGAGCCAGCGAAACGAGGGAAGAGTGGTCGCCATCGATCAACGTCGCAGTGGCCCTGATCCTCTCGGAGATGACTGGGCCCGTAACCGGTCCTGCCGAGGCCAGCCCTACCTCCGCCGCCGGATAGAGTCCAGATGGGCCGAGCTATGCGAACGGGATTGAGGGCCTCCCGGCCAAGATTCGGCGCCAGCTACTGTGTACGGTCGATCTCCCAACCCTGATCTCGCTGACCCGCGCCTCTCCGACCTTCTGGCGGCAATATCTCCAAGACTGCGGGTGTGCATCCTCCGACGACTCCTCGAGGAGACCTTAGGCAACGCGTTCGCCGACGCTTATGCCGTCCAGCAGTGTTCCGCCCGGGTTGGAGATGCAAGCGACGACGTGATGAGATTCATAAGCTCATATTCAAGTCCGGATCACATCTCGCAGCGATGCCAGCGGAGCTCCCAAGATGGGATCACAAGCATGGTGACCTTCTACCTTGCACGCGAAGTGAACAAGACCGTCCCCCAACATTACGACCCTGTGGCACATTCCGGGCGAAAAGATGTATCATATTGGGTTCCATCGAAGCACAGGGGTTCAATATTTTCAATGTCTAGGACGGAAAGCCTCCAGGACGGACCCCTTGCGACCACAACGAGTAACCCTTATTCATGTCGCCCGTCTTCTGTCCCACTAATGGCCATGGGACATCCAAGGAGCATCGAGTGAAGCAGTCATCGGTACAATGTGTTTCTCGTAGATATAATACAGCACCCCCGGTAATTACCAGCGCCCGGTCCCGCTGCCTACCTACCTATCCATGCCTGCTCGATATGAAACCATCGTCCATGTTTTGAACCCTCGCCGAACGTGATGCAGCTAGATTGCGAAGGAGATGTGACGGAGAAGGAATAGCGACCCTACCACGACGCCATGCGCCAACCGCAGCCCGCGTTGTGTCAACGGTAGTACTTTGCATTGCTCGTGAAGTGCCATGACCCGAACCCCAGGCTGCTCACCCTTTGGCGGGTAGCTTTGCTTCCAGAAAGGGCAAAATCTGCGGCACGTGTCAGAACGAGTGCGCCGGGTAGCGACATGGGAGAAGCGGCCGAAGCATACCTCGGTATCGATGAGTCCCTGGTTGGTCAGGTACGCCACCACCCTGAGGACGAGCTCTACGATCTCGTCGGCGGTGAGACCGGTGATGATGTCCTCCATCACGCTGCCCAGATTCACCTTGTTTATCGCGATGAAGGTGTGGAAGTAGATGTAGGCGAAGAAGCCCATGATGAACTGGCAATCCATGCGGTCCGTCATGCCGCCGTGGCCCGGGATTGAATGCCCGAAGTCCTTGATCTTAAACGTCCGCTTGAGCCCCGACGCGAAGAAGCCGCCGAAGGGGGCGATGAGGGATGCGAAAGTTGCAAAGACCACTCCGTGGATCTGCATCGGCGCCATGGTGATGCTGAAGTTCTGGTAGTCCGCGGGCAGGAAGAAGAAGTGCGGAAAGGTGTACGTGTGCTGAAGGAAGACCGGGTTGGGTTCGCAGTGGAGGCCGGTGAATATGTTGGCACCGAGGTCCTGGTGGGTTAGCGGACGAAGACACGCGAAGGAGCTCCGGAGCACTCACGGTCACGGGGCAGATGAAGTATTTGCTCCTCATGAGGAGGTTCGTCAGGATGAAACTGGAGAGGATGGTGAAGATCCAGGCCCCAACGAAGCCTTCGACGGTCTTCTTGGGGGACAGTTTGATGAGCTGGGTGCGGCCGACGGTGATCCCGACGATGTAGGCGAAGATGTCGTTCGTGATGACCAGGGCGGCTGGTAGGAAGAACCAGATCATGCCTTCAAAGACATTATTCATGACAAAATGGGCCTGGACTACGATCAAGTAGAGCGCCATGTGGGTCCAGGCGAACTGAGTAAACTGGAACTTGTACTGGCCGGCTTGTAGGGACGCGACGAAAAAGACGAATCCTAAATCTGGGTCAGCAGGGCAACCCGGAACGGGGGCGGGCCGGCGGTCGTACCGAAGACGTAGAGGAGGAAGCTGATGAAGCGGTGGTGTGTCGCCAGCGGGAGCAGCACCTTGTCCACCAAGACGATATGCTTGAAGTAGTAGATGACGGTCTCGCCGTAGAGGAAATACATGGTCGTCGCCAGCCAGTACCAGTTCAGGCTCTTCGTGGGCCGGAGCTGCCGGGCGCGGCTGGGGACGCTCGCGATGGCGATGACCTCCTTGAAGGACACGATCTGGATGGCCGTGATTATGAGGATGATGTAGATGTGGCCCATGAAGAGGGCCGCGAAGAAGCCGCCGATCATGACGAAGGTCCAGAAGGTCCTCGTGATGAAGTTCTGCTTCTTCTTCTCGTACTCGGCCGCTTGTTGCTGTTCGGGCGACTGGTTCTGCTCGACGCCTCCGTTAGCACGGGAACGTCGGGAACGGCGAGGATGGAGAGCGAGCGCGTCGCTGTACCTCTGCGATGCCATCCAGAGCACCACCCGACTTGCTGACGGTTGGCGAGCCATCCTCGCTCGCCTCGCTGAAGCTTGCGCGGCGAGTGCTGTCGGTGCTTCCGTTGGCGCCGTGCCGGAAGCGGACCCCGCGGCGTGACCTCCCCATCATCTCTGATATCGCGCCGGCGCTACGAGTCCCGACGGCGATGCGATCCTGGTGGGCGCGCCGTGGGCCGGAAGTTGCGGAGTTGGCAAACGCTCAGCTCCGACCCGCCCGCACGACAGGGATTTCTGGCGACTGGAACCTCGCGGCGCTGATACGGCAAGCGAGGCGAGGCGGTTCGACGTATCACTTGCGTGGCCGAATCCTCAGTCCAGAGGGTCGAGGTCGTGGTTCGCCGAAGGGCTGTCGCTTGACAAAGTCGTTCAATCAAGCTGCGCGAGACCCGCAGGTCAGGTCGAGTACTGTTACGTCAGGAGTGGCTGGACACGCGGAGCTTGGACACGTGGGTGGCTTGAACGAGAGCAGCGCGCAACACCCTTTGACGGGTTTGCCTCTGGCACCCGGGCACTCTGGGATATAGATCTTTATTGTGTTCAATCGAGTCCGTACCTAACTACTCCGTAAACTCCGGCTTCTTACCTTTCGACCTGTGGCGACTTGCGAAGCCCGTGGAGAAGCTTCTGGGGATCAGGAAGCTTGAGCTCGCCCTGCGCCACTTCTGCACCGCCTCTCGGACTTCGGCATGGACGGGGTTCGGCAGCTCGTTGATCCGCGACACGCTCCCGGCGAGACCCGACGCGTCGGGCTGGCCAACCCTTTCCAGGTTGGAAGCAAGCGCGGGGCAACAACGGGGATCCCCGAGACGACGGCTCCCGACGCTCCCAATGGCATTGGGATGCAGTGCACACGGCCGGGATGGACGATTTCTCCGACGACGGGCTTGATGACCTCAACGACACAGCCCTCCAGGAACTCGAGAACAAGGCCCTGCAGTTCACCCAGGCACACGGGGGCGTGCTGCCGCAGTCGTCCAACTACGGCCTCGGGTTCGAGGATGACGATCTCGACGACACCGTCGTCATCGACGAGCTAGCTCAAGTACCCGCCCGCCCCCGCGGTGAAGCGGCACTCCTTCCGCATCAGCAGCGAGTCGTGCCCACCGTCACGCCGCCACGGCGATGGAACAGTACTCGACAAGGACCGGCCTCCGCGGCGCAGGCGGGCTACGCAACACCGGGCTACGCTGCGGGAGCTCATGGGGGTGTCCCGGCGGAACGATATCCGCATCGCCCGATCCCTCCGCATCGACTGGCTCCCACGCAGGCGGGCCAGCTTGCTCCACCGCCGCCGCCCGTACCGGGCAACAGTCGCTACTCGGCGCAACCCACGCCGGCACCGCTGCCCGATAACCAGAACGACATCCTCGCGCATCTTCAGAAGCGCGTACGCGAGCTCGAGGGCGACCTGTACACCTCCAGAGGCGAAGCGACGTTGATGCGGACCAAGTACAACGACTCCCGCATCGCCCACGAGGCCGACCTCGCGCGCCTGAAGAAGCAGAACGCGGAGCAGCTGGCCAAGCAGGAGCGTATCGCCGCCGCCGCGCTCGCCGCCGAAAAGTCCGCCGCCACAGAGCTCGAGTTTACCAGACAAGACCTGAAGGAGGAGATCAGCCGGGCGAAGAAGGGTCGTAAGGACTCTGGCGTCGCAACGCCTCGGAAAACGAATGGGGGGCGGTCGAATTGGGACCTGGCCGACGGGTTCGACGACGTTGAGATTCTGCCGAGCCCGAGCAAGGGGCCGCCCCGACGGGTCAAGGACCCCGGTCCCATTGCCGGTCCGGTCTTTGAAAGGACGCCGACCAAGGGCAAGAGGAAGCGCACTGTGGTTGCCAGCCCCGTCAAGGCTTTGGAAACACATTCGGACGAGGTTGTGATCCTGGGTCGCGGTCCTGCCGAACCTCCCGGAAAGGCAGCCCTTGCCTCGAGACTGAACGCGTTGCCGTACGACTTTCTGCAGCTCGTCCTGGACCACGGCAGCCTCCACAGCCGCCCGCTCACCTTCGACCTCTTTGCTCGCTACGCATTCCCCTCGGACCCCTCGGAGAGCCTCGCAGCCCTTATCTTCCAGAAGCTCCCCCAGCTCGGCAGCCCCGAGGATCCACACCAGCTCCTAGTCGACTTCTGCGAACTCATCCTGGACCTCTGGTCGAGGGGTCTCACGGAGAAGTATTACGAGCCCGTGTACGACCTCGTGCAACTTCTCATATTCGTGCTACAGCTCAACACCATGGCGGTGGCGCCCCGGATCGTATCGAGCCTGGTGCCCATCGCTCAGACGGCCATCTACCTCGTCGCCGTGCCCATTTTCAACAGCGTGGAGGACCCGGTGCTAGACCGGCTTTGGGCCCATATCGACACCACCCACATCCTCTCTGCCATGTACCTGACCGCCCTCGGCTGCGCCTCGTCACTTCCCGAGACGGCGGAAGCTCTCCCGCCCCAGCCCTCCGCCCAATCCCAGTTCTGGCGGCTGATGCAGGTCGAGTTTGTCCTCATGATGCTGTCTCCGAAGCAGCCGCCGGAAGACTTCCTGGCCGTCCTATCCCTCCTGCGAACGTCGGCCCTGCCTGATTCCATCGGCCCGGTTACGGAGGATCCCACCAAGGACACACATTTCATCGCACGCGTGCTCATCGATCGTGCTACCTACCACCTGACGGACCCGCCGAAGTGGGCAGCACCAGGGACCTACAAGCAGGGCCAGGTGCGGCTCGCCGTGCTCAGTACTCTGATAAGCTTTGCGCAGACGCCCTTCGGAAAGCTGAAGCTCGCCGAGAGCGACGTCGCGATACCCCGGATGGTGACGATGCTCTGCGGCGCCATCGAGGCGCTGTACGACATGGACGTCCCGCAGTCGATTCACGCCGGAGTTCCCGACCCGGGCAGGTCGCAGCCGGAGGCGGGCGATCGAGGCGATCAGGACCTCAACGCCACGCAGGACGGGCCCCTGCCAACAGAGGCAGACGGGGCGCCTCCCTCCGCGGGGCCAACTGCGGCGGATGAAGAGACGGAGGTGGTTCCGCTTTTGTTACAGCTCATCTCGGCGACTACGTTGCTGCTGCATTCGCTGATCACGGATCCGGCCACGTCCAACGGGGCGAACGTCCCGGCCAAGCTGACGGCGTTCCAAGGGGGGTACCAGAGGTACCTGCTTACCCTCGCGAGGCTCAGCTTTGCCGAGGAGGAGCTGATCTTCGAAGCCGGGCTCGACGCCGATACCGTCGAGCTCGCACGCGAGCTGCTTGAGCTGGCGGTGACCCCGGACGAGGGGGACGGTGTTGGCGAGGTTTTTGGGCTATAGCCGGGGAGTGACACTGTCGACGCCGGCTCGGACGGGCATAAAGCTAGAGTGACGGCTACGACCTGGCGTTTTGGTTGAGTGGGCGGGCACGGTCGTGTCTCATGCATGCCGGGGGAGCAAGGAGGGGACGGGAATCTTCTGTATCATTCACGGCCACCCGCATGTCGAGTATCGTACAGACATTCTCATGATATACCCCCAATGTACAACATACTCGTACACCTTGTCCGTCTCACCGCGCATGGAAGAGCTCCACCCGCGAGTTGTCATCCTGCCACGCCCCGAGCTCGACATCGTACTCGCGGATGCCCAAGCCCTTTCGACCCGGCCCGCTGCTGCCCTCGGACCCCATGCGGTCCTGGCGGCCCGGGCCGGGGCTGACGACGTAGGGGCTGAAGACGCGGGGCGGGCGGGCGCCGGCGCCGGCGCGGGCAGCGTTGGCCTCGCGGGCGACCATGGCGCGCATGGCGTCGGCGGCGCGCAGCTTCTCGATGTCCGTCTTGTCGCGGCGGACCTGGGCCTTCCAGCCGGCCGTCAGCTTGGCCTCGCGGTCGCGCAGGCGGTCGGCGGCCGCGGCCATGTCGCGGCCCAGCATGTAGGCGCCGGACCGCACAGCCAGCCACGTCAGCGCCGTGCGGCAGGCGAAGGAGACGGCCGACCCGACCAGCGCCGTTAGGTCGTTGGCGAAGGCCCGCGAGAAGGCCAGCAGCACCGAAATTAGGATTATGCCTGCTGAGATGGGCACTGCGCAGGGGGGTCAGCGGAGGACGGGGATGGAGGCTTGAGGGGGGATGGGAGCTGCCGCATAGGACGGGGTTGACGGCTAAGGGAGGGGCGAGCAGCGTACGCATGTAGATCAGCTCCTGGTTGAGCGTGAAGTGCCCGTCGTTGAGCTCCATCGCGTTCATGCCGAAGAGGGTAGCGAAGAAGGAGAGCGGGAGCTGTTGGATTGGTGAGCTGGGCTGCCTAGAAAGCCGACGGCAAGCAGGCGAAGGAGAGCTTACGAAGATGATGGTCACAACGGTAAAGATCATGATGGACTGGCCCTGTTTCAACGTCTGCCGGCCTTGAACCACGGCCTCGCGCGCCTCGATCACGCCGGCCTGCTGCTGCTTGAGCGTCAGGAGGTCTTTGAGCTGTGTAGCCGTGTCAGTCTCGAGCGAACCTGTCTACATCAAGGGGGGCCGGAACGGTCGGGGCACTCGAAGGCCAGGGGCACATACCGCGGACGACGTGGTCCTCGCGTTCTCAAGGAGCGTGTGCAGCTCGCGCTTCCGCTCCTGCAAGTCCTGCAGCAGGTGGTCGGCCTTGGCCAGCGTGCGGCGGGCCTGCAGGCGCTCGGTGTGCTCGCGGAGCCGGGCGGCGTCGGCGTCGGCGGCGGGGAGGGCGTCGTCGGCGGCCGAGCTGCCGGCGGCGGCGCCGAGCAGCGCGTCCCAGGCCGACGCGGGGTGCGAGGGATGGGGGGCGCCGGCGCGGCGGACGCGCGGCAGCAGGGTGAGGCGGATGTTGGCGACAAAGGCCTCGAGGGCGGCGTGCTGCTGGTCCTGGACGCGCAGGAGGATGTGGATCTCGTCCATGACGTCCTTGATCTCCTTGAGCAGGTTGCCCTCGGGGTTGATGTTGAGCAGCGTGTTCTGGGTGCTGATGTTGGCCTGGCGGTGGTGCTTGTACTCGGTGGACGCCAGGTGCGTGTAGACGAGGAACTGGTCGAAGGCCGCCGTCTGCTTGTACGTCACACCACGGATGGCGCCGGCGAAGAGCTCGACCAGGTTGGGCGCCCGGCCGTCCGACGGCCGCGCCCGGTCGAAGAAGACTCTCGAGCACTCGTCCACCACGAGCAGCGCCAGGTCGTAGGCCGAAGTGACCTCGCCGTGCCGCAGGTCGCGGAGTCGCCCGCGCAGCGACTTATGCACCGCCGACGGGTCCGGCCGGTTCTTGCCCCAGCGCCGGGGGAACGAGGTGATGAGCGTGTCTGGGGGCCGGTCAGCGGGACGGGACTAGCCAGACGAAGAGGAGGAGCGGCTACTGACTCTCGTCCAGGATCCACAGCCACAGCTGGTCCACCATGATCAGCCGCGGCACCTTGCGGATGTCCTGCTTGCACTGCGGGCATGTGCCCGGGTCGAGGCAGCCGTGCTGCTCGGGCGTGGTCGCGCGGTACACGACCTGGTCGCGGTCCCGCGTCATGGTGCTCTTGAGGGCGCCGTAGTACGACTGGTCCAGCGTCCGCCGCGGGTGCAGGGGCGGCTTCTCGTGCAGGTAGCGAAACGTCAGCTGCTCCTCGGTGTGGAACTCCATGTCTTCGAGCAGGACGGCGGCCCGGAAGAGCAGCTGGCCCAGCGCCTTCTTGCGGGATAGCAGGACGACGGGCGTGTGCTCCTTGGGATCGTCCGCACTCTCGAGATCGTGCCCGAGGGGACCCCCGTGCTTGGCTTGGTCCACGATCTCGGAGACGGAGACCAGCTTGTGCTCGCTCGCCTTCTTGGCGCATTCGGAGGAGCGCATCCGGCCCCTATCGGTCTCCCAGTGGAGATATGGCATCTGGGGGAGTCAGCCTGCTCGGAAGAGGCACTGAGTAGGTAGGATCTTCCGTAGGGACACTTACGAATAGCACCATGTTCTTGGGTATAGGCTCCGTCGCCACGGGGTCTAGCATGCCGTCAGCTAACCGTGTGCCTCCCCACACTCTTCCAACGCCGGAGTACCCGGGGGCAGGCGCACCTATGGAGATGACGTCGCTAAAGGGCCGCATGTGCCGGGCGTGCACCTCGGAGTTGGGCTCGAAGTTGCTCTGGCCCTGCCAGAACTCGGGGCGCAGCAGCATCTCGGTGCGGGTGCGCTCGCGGCGCGTCTTGCAGTTGAGCACGAAGTCGTCGGCGTCGGGCCGGGCCTCGTGGTAGTAGCGCGCCACGGCCTCCTCGACCCACAGCATGTTGTTGGCGGGCAGGTGGAAGTAGCGGACCACGCCAGGCTCGCGGGGCTGCATCAGCGGGTTGGTCTCGGCGTCGTCGGCCAGCAGCTCGCGCACCGTAACGGCCTGGTGT
>Ga0247771_1000425_pt1 | contig 13663 bp, 8 predicted proteins | sample UWRJL197509C6_FD_179948 | JGI IMG/M metagenome (GOLD analysis project Ga0247771, IMG submission 179948) | Plant litter microbial communities from Arlington Agricultural Research Station in Wisconsin, United States - UWRJ-L197-509C-6 | ecosystem: Environmental > Terrestrial > Plant litter >...
CGGGCCCGAACTTTCACCAGGGCATCAGCTACCTCTGCGCCAACTACGACCGCTTCATCGTTGTGGAAGACGACCTGGTGGTAACACCCAACTATATCCGCTACATGCTCGACGGACTTGACTACTACCGTAATGAAAGATCGGTCTTCTGCGTTACCGGCTTTTGCTTTCCGTTAAAGAAAGAAGACTATCCCTACGATACCGTGATGCACCATCGTTTCTGCTCGTACGGCTGGGCCAGCTGGTCGGACCGCGTGCGCAACGTGGAGTGGGACAAGGCTGCGCTGAATCGCATGATCACCGACGTGCCGGGCTTTATTCCCCGCCTCAACCGCGAAGGAATGGACCTTTCACGAATGCTGCGCAAGCAGATCAGCGGCGCCATCTCCACCTGGGATATACAGATGCAGGTGCACGTGGCGCTCAACGATATGAAGGTGGTCTATCCCGTATTATCGAAAGCGCACAACATCGGCTTCGACCAGGAATCGACCAACACGTTCGGCATCGACTATCTGAAAACGGTTATCGACGATGGCAGTCAGCGCAGCTTTCGCTTCTGCGATGCGGGCCTGGTGGCGAGCGGACTGCAAAAGCAATTGAAGAAACCCTACAGCTTTCGCGCGCTGGCCGTGCGCAAGGTGATCAATACGATGATCCAGATCGGCAATCAATTGAAAAAAGCCGTGCGGCCTCCGCTGGCGCAACCCGTTTCGCAATGAAGATCCTGTTCATACATTGTACCTACCGGCAGAGCGGCGGCGAAGACACCGTCGTGCGCGAGGAGATGAAGCTCCTGCGCAGCAAGGGTATTGATGTGTCGCTGCTTTCGTTTGATAACGAAGGCGGCTGGCGGAGCCTGTTGCAGTTGCCCTTCAACCTGCCGGCCTACCGGCGGACAAGAAAAAAGATTGCGGAGGAAAAGCCCGATGTGGTGCATATCCACAACCTGCATTTCGGCGCTTCGCCCTCGGTTATCCGTGCGGTGCGGAGCAGCGGCGTGCCGATGGTGATGACCCTGCACAACTACCGGCTGCTCTGTCCCTCGGCGGTACTGTTCCATGACGGCGCTTTGTTTACGGACTCGCTGAAGCAGGGCTTTCCCTGGGCGGCGGTGCGCAAGGGCGTGTACCGCGGCTCCAAAGCTCTGACGGCCTGGGTGGCGCTGGCGCAGCTGCTGCACCGCCGGCTGGGCACGTGGCAGCTGCCGGACCGCTACATTACGCTCACGCCGCATGCGCGTAAATTATTTCTTGACTCACGGTTAGGCATAGACGAAAATAAGATTGTCGTCAAGCCGAATTTCAGCACGCTGGAACCGGCGGCCGCAACGCAGCGGCAGGAGCATTTCCTTTATGCCGGCCGGCTGACGGAAGAGAAGGGCCTGCGGATGATGCTGCGCGTGTTTGCCATGAACCGCTGGCCTTTGCGCATAGCCGGCAGCGGTCCGCTGGCCGAAGAAGTGGCGACCTATGCCCGTAGCTTTCCGCACATCACCTACCTCGGCGCCTTGCAGCCCCGCGAGCTGGCGGCCGAGCTGGGATCGGCCACGGCGCTGGTCTTCCCTTCGCTCTGGTTTGAAGGCATGCCGCTTACGATCATCGAAGCCTTTGCCTGCGGTACGCCGGTGATCGCTTCAAGGTTGGGTGCGATGGAAAGCATGATAATACCGGGTTTGAACGGACTGCATTTCGAGCCTGGCGATGAAGATGCGCTGATAGCGGCCGTGATGCAATGGCAGGGACTAAGCGCCGGTCAGCGGCAGCAGTTCCGCGAGCAGGCGCTGGCCTCATATCAGGAATTGTACAGCCCCGATAAAAACGCCGGCCAGCTGCTTTCGCTTTACCGCAGCATCAGCCATGCCGATGCGGAGGAGTCGATGGTGAGCGCGGCGCTGGAACTGAGCGCATAAATCAGTTAACCCGCCTTCGCTGAAGCTATGGCGGACGCAGCCCGCCTTCGCTGAAGCTACGGCAGGCACAGCAGTTAGAATTACAATTGAGGAATTAGTGACGAGTGCGATACATGAAAAAAATTTACATGAAAAAAATGAGCCTGCTGAGTATTGCCGTTCATACGGGCACGTACCAGGAGTTTATGCATAACATTCTCGATACCGCGGCAACCCGCAGCAGCCGCTATGCCTGCGTGGCCAATGTGCACATGCTGGTAGAAGCCCACCAGGACGCGGCCTTTGCCTCGATCGTGCGCGGCGCGGGCATCATCACCCCCGACGGCAAGCCGCTGGCCTGGGCCCTGCGCCTGCTCCACGGCATACGCCAGGAGCGCGTTGCCGGCATGGATCTGCTGCCCGACCTGCTGGCCGAGGCCGAGCAACGCCAGCTTTCCGTCTTCTTCTACGGCGGCCAGCAAAGCCTGCTCGACACTACCGCTCAATATGTAGAAAAACATTACCCGCGGCTGCCGGTGGCGGGTCTTTACAGTCCGCCCTTTCGCGCGCTTACGTCCGCTGAGGACGAGGCGATCGTGGAGCGCATCAATGCCTCGGGCGCGCAGCTCGTGTTCGTAGTGCTGGGCTGTCCCAAGCAGGAGAAGTGGATGGCGGCGATGCAGGGACGCATCAGGGCCACGATGATCGGCGTGGGCGGCGCGCTGCCCGTGATGATCGGAACGCAAAAGCGCGCCCCGCGCTGGATGCAGAAGGGCGGCCTGGAATGGCTGTACCGGCTGGGGCAGGAGCCGGCCCGCCTCATGAAACGCTATGCCGTCACCAACACCATCTTCCTGCTGCTGCTGGGCAAGGCCTTCCTGCGCCGCCGCCTGGGCAGGCCCGAACTAACCTAAACAACCGTGATGAACAACCTGTTTTTCAAATCGCTACAGTTCAGCCTTGCCGTGCTTGATATATTAACGATCAACACGGTCTTCTTTACCGCTGAATTTCTTTTTCGCAACCAGATACCGCAGTCGGCGCAGCCGCAGTATATATATTTTATTTTTTTCCTGAATATCGTATGGCTGGCCGTGGCCCTGATGAAGGGCATCTACCACGAGCGCAACATCGGCACCTTCGAGCAGTACTCCAAGGTATCGATGCAGGCCTATGTATACCTGCTGCTGGTGGTGATGGTGACGCTTTTCTTTTTCCGCATGGTGCTGCTTTCGCGCCTCTTTATCATCGTGGTGCTGACCAGCCTTTCGGTCGCGCTCGTCATCAACCGCCTGCTCTACCTCGCCATCTATCATTATTTCAAGGGCCGCGACTGGCTCGTGAGCAAGGTGGTCATCATCGGCTACAATCCGCTCTCGAAAAGGCTGGTCGATTACCTGTCGGCGGACGGTATCAACAAGGAGATCGTGGGCTTTTGCGAGGAGTACGAAAATGTGCACGAGCTGTCGAGTCACCCCATCCTCAGCAATGTGGCCGATGCACTGGAAGTGTGCAAGCTGCATGGCATCAGCGAGATCTATTCCACCATCGCGCCCGAGCACAACCAGGAGCTCTACCACCTCATTAAAAGCGCCGACGAGAACTGCATACGCTTCAAGATCGTGCCCGACCTCGGCCTCTTCTTCAACCGCCAGATGCATATCGATTACCTGAAGGAGATACCTGTTATTTCCTTGCGCCGCGAGCCTTTGGAAGACCTGGGCAACCGGATCAAGAAGCGCGTGATGGATATAGTGGTGAGCGCCTTCGTGGTGATCTTCATCCTTTCGTGGCTTGTGCCGCTGATGGCCTTGCTGATCATGCTCGAGTCGCGCGGGCCGGTATTTTTCGCGCAGCCGCGCACGGGCCGCAACAACAAGCCCTTCCTCTGCCTCAAGTTCCGGAGCATGCGGGTGAACAAGCTCGCCGACCACCAGCAGGCCACGCGCAACGACGGCCGCATCACGCGGCTGGGGCGGTTCATGCGGCGCACGAGCCTCGACGAGTTTCCGCAGTTCATCAACGTGCTGCGGGGCGATATGAGCATCGCAGGTCCGCGGCCCCACATGCTCAAGCATACCGACGAGTACTCGCGCCTCATCGGTCAGTACATGGTGCGGCAGTTCCTCAAGCCCGGCATCACGGGCTGGGCGCAGATACACGGCTTTCGTGGCGAAACGCAGACCGTCATGCACATGCAAAAGCGGGTGGAGCACGATCTTTGGTATATGGAAAACTGGAGCCTCTTCCTCGACCTCAAGATCATGGCAATGACGGTGGTCAATACCATGCGGGGCGATAAGAACGCTTTCTAAACCAGAAATAATTTATTAAAATTATATATGGAAATAATAAAAATATTAAAACCCCAGCTGATCGCCTGCCTTCTGCTGCCGCTCCTGCTGGCGCCTGCCATCATTCCTTTCGATGCCGGCGGCTTGGGCATCGTTGCGACGGCCCTGCTGATCGCGCTGGGCGTGGGCTTTGCGTGGTGGGCACAGGAGGTGGCGGCTCAATCTTCGCGGCTGCTGTTGCTGGCCGCGGCGGCCATTGCAGCCGTGTGGACCATCACGGGCCTCTTTTTCGACGGACCCGTATTTCTACGCGCGCTGGCCGCCGCGAGCTGTTTCGTGCTGCCTTCGGTGGTGCGGTCCGCCTGGAAAAGCTTTCTGCCCATCTTCGAGCAGCAGCTGAAGCTGTGGCAATCGAAGGGCCTCCTGCCGATGGAAAAAGCCGTCATATTCCTCAACAGCCTGCCGGTAGAGATCCGCATGATGCGCTCGATGGCGGGCGGCGTGATCGGCAAGGCGCCGCTGATCGCACCGGCCAATATGGAGCTGGGCGAGGTGTTCGCGCATTTCCTGGAAGATGCCGAGAAGGTTCAACGCACGGCCCTGCCGCCGGGCAAGCTGGCCTGGTCCTTTCATACTTCGCGCGTGGGCCGCTTGCCGCGCTACCTCGACCCGACGCTGAGCCTTGTGGAGAACAAGGTGCCGGCCAACAGCGTCATCACCGCCACGGCCATTGAAATAACCCCGATACTGTCCGCTTCTATCAATCCTTAAAAATCATTTATGCTCAATATGCGCACTACAGACCGCAAGTCGGTCCGGCTCCGGTTCATCGGCCTTTACCTGCTTTCCATTGGCTGCATGGTGCTTATCGGCACCGCGGTCTACCGTTCTGCTACACATCAAAAGCCTGAGACCGTATATATACGGGAACCCGCCGCGCCGCAGGCTGCACCGCAGCAACCGCAGCCGGTCAGTAACGGCGTGAGCTTCGCCCGCCTCTCGCAACTCGAGGAGCAGTATGCATTGCAGCTGGCCGACGGCAGCCCGAAGGAAGAGCGCTACCGCCAATTGCAGGCTACGGACAGCCGCCTGTCGGCTTTCCTCGATAGTCTGGAGAATGCCGGTGGCAGCGAAGCCCTGACGGAGACGGTGGCATTCGGGCGCAAGGTATTGTCGGTACACCGGCTGGCTGCGGCGCAGTTGTCGGCTACGCCGGTGGCGACGCAAGCCGATGCGGCCCTCGATGATCTGCGGACGGCGCTGAAAGAAAAGGACCGCCGCATTGCGCAGCTCACCGAAGCCGCGCGCCGTGCCCCTGCGACCAGTCGTGCCGAAACGGTCAAGTACGAATACAAGCCGGCCAAGGGCGAATCGATCGAGGCGCTGAAGCAAAGCAATGTGAACCTGCAACTGGGTTTCAAGGATGTGATGAACAAGCTGTGGGAATCGTACCGGTCGTACAACCTGTTGAAGAAAGAGAACGAGCAGCTGCGCCGGCAGCTCGCACAGTCGGGACACTGATCAGACAATCTTTATAATAACTGACTCCGCCCGCAGCTTCGCTGCGGGCTTTTTTATTGGTGTAATTCAACCCGGTTGCCGGTCGGCAGGTGCCAGCTCTCGGGCAATGCGTTTGACGATGGAGACCGATGCTTCCTCGCAAAAATCGAGACCGGAATAATCGGGGTTGAAGCCGCCGATGAAGGACACTGCCATCACGTAAAGGCGGCCGTTCGCGCGGCCTTCCGCATCCACCACCTGAAAGTCGTCGTTGATGCGGATGCCCGGTACGCGCAGGAAATAATCGTCATCGTTACCCTCTACGTTTTTATTACCGCGTTCGATCTGCTCATGCGCCGCCTCCGCCGAGCGAAAGCGAAGCCGCGCCGGGCTCACCGTTCCCGCATCGACAAGACCCCTGAACGGAAATTCTTCATAGGCCAGATGCTTCTGCCCGATGCAATCGACAAAGGTTTCGAAAACGAATGATTGTGCAGTTCCGGATTCGTCTGTATAATCGTAGCGAATGCCGCCGGTTTCGAGGGGCTCGAGGCTGCTGTCGTCGCCGACGGATACAAGGTCGAGGCGGCCCGCATCGTGCATGGCGATCATTTCGGCGCAGGAGCTTTGGGGCACGAAGGCGATCACGATGGCGATGAGGGGCATCAGCACTTTTTGCAGGCGAAGCGTGTCCTCTGCCGAAAAATACTTGGCCGGGTAGTTCATGGCAAAGCTGAGCGTCGCCAGCAGCTCTTTCCAATAAATCGATTTGTGCCGGCGGATGGATTGCTCGGCCTCGAGGTATTCGGCCTTGAAGAGCTGGAAGGGTTCGATCTTTTCGCGCATATCCATCACCGAGCTTACGAAGTCCTCGATGCTCATGTCTTTTATATGCGCATAAAACTGCGGGTCCTTTTCGGCCAGCACCTCCTTGAAATCTTTTTCAAAAACATAGTCGAGGGAGAGGAAGCCTTCGTTCGCGGCGCGGGCCCGGTTCATCTCGCGGCGGCTGAGCAGGAAGTCCTTCGACAGGTGCGGGTCTTCAAGGTGAAAGCGTATGGCCGGCAGCAGCCCGTTGCGCGAATGAAGCACAATCCTGAAGTCCGGGGTGGCCTCGTTCACTTCGTAGCGCAGGCGCTTGTTCTCGTCGTGGTAGAAGCGGCCGTTGTGGCGGCTCAGCGTGCGGATGGCGTCGATGGCGGTAAGCGAGGCTCCGCGCAGGGCCACGGTATGGTTGCATTGCAGGGCGAGCTTGGATGGGGGATAGGGCGAATCGAAATAACCGTGTACCCTGCCTTCTGTCTGCCGCGGCCACTGATGTCCGGTACAGATGATGGCGATATCGTGAGCGGTTTGCTGTTCGCCATTCACTTCCACGAGCACCTCGCCGTCGGCGGGACGGTCGATGATGTCCGTGACGCGTGAATTAAGATGGATCTGCGTTTCGATGCCGGCCGCATCGGCTTGCTGCTTGAGGAGGGCAAATTGCGCGGAAAGGTACTGGCCGAAAAGAAGGCGGGGCAGCACCTTGTAATCGTTGAAATGATCGGGGTCGATGGCAAAGCGCTCGAGCGTTTCCGCGGGCACGGTCCGGATCCATTCGCGGATGGGCGTAACCATGTCCGGAATCTCGTTGCCCGATACGTTGGTCACGTGCTCGTCGTTGGCGCCGTCGGTGCTGTAGGGCATGCCGTTACCGAGGTGGGTCGTTGCCTCGAACAGGTCGATGACGAGGTCCGCATAGCCCCATTCCAGTAGGCGCTTGTAGGCGAACAGGGAGCTCGGGCCGCCGCCGATCAGCGCAATCCTTTTCTTTTCATTTCCCATTGATCACTATAACACGAAGTTCAGCCTATGGTTCAGCTTGTGAATAAATTTTCGTACCGATGAGGTAAGATACAAAAACGGGCTGTGGTAAGAAACGCTGGTATCCGCTCGCCGCTTAAGTTGAAGCGCGCTGCACTAATCGCGAGCTGAGGCTGATGGTCTGCAAGCGGCTCCGGTCGGGCCTTTTGGCCAGCAGGTTGAACAGGCTGGCGGCCGCGGCCTCACCCATTTCGTAGGCCGGCTGGGTGATGGTGGAGAGGGAGGGCGCAAGCAGCCCGGCCGTAGGCAGGTTGGAAAAGGAGATGATCCGTACCTCGCCGGGAATGTTCAGGCCCGATTCGTTGCAGACCTGGTAGGCGAGGAGGGCCAACTTTTCGATGGAGGAAAAAATGCCGTCGGGGCGGTGGCGTCCGTGGAGCAGCTTTTTGATGAGGGCCTTGTCAGCGGCTTCCTGGCCGGGACACTGAACGATGAGCTTTTCATTCACCTTCATGCCGCTTTCCTCAAGCGCACGGATATAGCCCGCGCGGCGCTTCTGGCTGATGGAAAGGTGCTCGTAAAAATACAGGTGGGCGATGCGGCGGCAACCCCGCTCGATGAGGTGGCGCGTGGCCAGGTAGGCGCTTTCCTCGTCGTTGGTGGTTACGCGCACGGCGGCATCGTCGTCCATCACCCGGTCGAAATACACCACCGGTATGCCTTTCTGAGCGAGGCCGTGGAGGTGGGTATAATCGGTAGTGCCCTGCGACAGCGAGATGAGCACGCCATCCACGCGGCCGCCCTGCAAAGAGTTTATAAAGTCAATCTCCTTCTGGGTGTCCTCATGCGTAATATAAATAAGGACGTGGTAGCCCTGCTTCTGCGCGACGGCCTCGATGCCGTTGATGGCAAGGGTAAAAAAATTATTGGCGATCTCGGGGAGGATGACGGCGATGGTCTTGGTCTTTTGCGTGCGCAGGCTGCTGGCCAGAGGGTTGGGCTGGTAGTTGAAGTCGCGGGCCCGCGCCAGTATGCGTTCGCGGGTTTCGGGGCTGATGTCATAGCTGTTCCGGAACGCCTTCGACACGGTGGACGGCGACACATTCAGTTCTTTGGCCAGCTCTTTCAGGTTCATGGGGCTGATGATTGCCGTCAAATTTACAGAACTTGACCAAGCCGCCCCGAAAACGATTTCGTAAATAAATCTGCCGCTTTTGCCGCTCCGCTCCGAAAAAATGGCCAACTTTCTCACCAGGACCATTGTCGATGATGCGAAAACGATTGCCCCGCTTCCTTTTTGCCGCCCCCGCGGAAAGGCTCGCCACCCGGCGCCCGCCTGGCATCAGGGCCGCGATCGTACTATGCCTGACCCTTCTTCTCGCCCCAACCATCTTCGCGCAGAACACTATCGGCATCCCCGGCATCGTCAACTATTCGAAGCAGGCCTATAATGCCGGCACGCAGAACTGGAGCATCGCCCAGGACAAAAGCGGCATCCTCTACTTCGGTAACAGCCAGGGCTTGCTAAGCTTCGACGGTACTTTCTGGCGCCTGTATCAACTGCCCAACAAAACCATCGTGCGCTCCGTGGTGGCCGCCGACAACGGCCGCATTTATGTGGGCGGACAATCGGAGTTCGGCTATTTCAGCGCGGGCCGCAACGGCGAACTTTTCTATACCTCACTGATGCCGCTGCTGAAGGATGAAGCAAAAGACTTTACCGACGTATGGAATATCTGCCTCTTCGGCAACCGCGTTTTCTTTCGCGCTTATCGCAAAATATTCGAATATAACGGCAACCGCATCGTGGTGCACAACGGTACGCACTGGAGCTTTCTCGGTGCTACGCAAAATACGCTGCTGGCCTTTGAATACAACCGCGGACTCGTGCGCTATAACGGCGGCCAGTGGACGCCCGCAACCCGTCGCCAGCAGTTGCCGATCGATATCAACCTGCGCTCGTCCGTGCCCATCGGCCGCGACAGCATACTGCTTGCCTCGCTCACCCATGGTCTGTATATTTTGCACCGGGACAGTATTACTACGTTCACTACCAAAGACGTCGACGCCATAGCCGGACAAAATATCTACGGCGCACTGCCGATCGACACCGGGCGGCTGGCCCTTATCACCAACCTCTCGGGCTGTATCATCATCGACAGGCATGGCCGCTTCATCCAGCGCTTCGCCAAGAAGGAAGGCATACAGAATAATAATGTGCTCAGCATCCTCCTCGACCGCGACAGGAACCTCTGGCTCGGCCTCGACAACGGCATCGATCTTATCCTCTACAGCAATGCCATCCGCAACATCTTTCCCGAACAGGAAGACCGCAACTCGGGCTATGCTTCCATCCGCTACCATAACCGCCTCTACCTCGGCCTCGCCTCCGGCGGCTACTCCGTTCCCCTCGACGACCACAAAGACCTAAGCTATATCCAGGGCGGCTTTACGCCTGTGGAAGGATCGAAGGGACAGGTATGGAATTTTTCGGAAGTGAATGGCCGCCTACTGATGGGACACAACAGCGGCGCCTTCGTAGTGGATGACAACCGCGCCACCAGCATCGACCCCAAGACCGGCTTCTGGGACTTTCAACCGCTTGCCGGTAAAGGCTCCTCCGACTGGATGCTGGCCGGTACCTATAACGGCATCAACTTCTACCAATACCAGGGCGGCAACTTCACCAACCCGCGGCTGCACGCGCATTTCGAGTCGGCGCGCTTTGTCGTGAAGCAGGACGACGACATCTGGGTGGCACATCCCTTCAAAGGTCTTTACAAGGTGAGCTTCCGCGCCTCCGTCCCCGCCGTAACCGTTTACCCCGACCGCAACAAGCTGCTCTCGAGCAACCACAATAAATTATTCCGCGTGGGCGGCAAGATGATCCTCGCCACCGACAAGGGCATCTTCGAATACCGGCAGGAGCGGGGCGACTTCGTGCACTCCACATGGATGGAGCAGACCTTCGGCATTCCCATCTCTTATTTCAAGGAAGACCTGTACGGCAATATCTGGTTTTGCAAGAACCGCAAGGTGGGCGTGTGGGACCGCACGCTGGCACACCCGCGCATCGTCTTCATCCCCGAGCTGAGCAACCGCATACAGGCCGACGGCTTCGAGCACATCAACGTGATCGACAGCAACAACGTGCTGGTGGCGGGCGAGAAGGGATTCTTCCACATCAACTACGCCGAGTATAAAAAAAATGTGTACAGCCTGTCGGTGCTCGTGCGCGGCGTGCGCTCCATCAATGAAAAGGACAGCATGATCTACGGCGGCTATCATGAGCTGGACAGGCGGCCGGCCCTGGCTTATGCCCTCAACTCGCTGCGCTTTCAGTGCTCGTCCGTCGTGTACGGCCAGGACAATACCATCGAGTACAGCTACCACCTCGAAGGTTTCGATAAGGACTGGTCGGCCTGGTCGAAGCGGACGGAAAAGGATTATACCAACCTGCCGCCGGGCGAGTATGTGTTCAGCATCCGCTGCCGGAACAATTTCAACAACGAATCGCCCCCGGCCCATTTCGCTTTCCGCATACTGCCGCCGTGGTACCGCACCTGGTGGGCTTATACGATTTACGGATTGCTGCTCACCGGGCTTTTTTATTTATTGTACAAGCAGCAGCAGCACAAGTACCGCCGCCAGCAGCAGCAGCAATTGCTCAGCCAGCAGCGCAAATACGACGAAGAGCAGAAACGCCTGCAGATGCAATACCTCCTCGAGCTTTCGGAGAGTGACAAGCAGATCGCGCAACTGCGCAATGAAAAGCTGCAGTCGGAGGTGGCGCACAAAAATTCGGAGCTGGCTTCCTCGGCCATGAGCCTCGTGCACAAGGTGGAGATCCTGTCGAAGATAAAGGAAGACCTCGTGCAATTCCGTGAAACGGCCGGTGTGGAGAAGGGACTTAAGGAATTTCAAAAGATCATCAAGCTCATCGACGGAGAGCTGAACGATGCGCAGGAGTGGGAGCAGTTCGTCCGCCACTTCGACAACGTGCATACCGACTACCTCAAAAAGCTCAAGCTTTATTGTCCCGACCTGACGACCTCCGAGCTGAAGCTGGCCGCCTACCTCCGCCTCAGCCTGTCGACCAAGGAGATCGCACAGCTGATGAATATTTCTACAAGAGGGGTGGAGACGAGCCGCTACCGCCTCCGTAAAAAGCTCGGCCTTACCAACGAAGAGGCCAGCCTTTACGACTTTCTCATCCAGATAACCACCGGCGACGAAGACCCCAGGGCCGGGGTGGAACAGGGAGGATAAGAACTTCGGAGTGCGTGATTTTGCGGCCGCCCGCAGGATTTGTGCTTTGAGTAGGGGATTTTACGCAAGAATTTTTACAAAGCGTTGCTAATCAATCATCAATATTTGGGCTGTAGTAGTTTTGACGTACCCCTTATTTTGGATAAAGGGCTGCATAAACCCAATTTTGAAGGGCTAAATTACTGCTATATGATCGAATCTCTGACGGCCGCCAAGGCCCTTCGCTTGTCCTGCTCTGCGCCCTTACCGGGCCGGGCCGATCGCTCTCCGGGTTACAGCCCGATCCGACTTCTTCACAAAAGCGCTTTCATAAAGCCGAATCAATCACCAAGTACAAACTGTTTAAAGACTGCTGTATGAGAATTAAAAGTTCCGTCTCGTCCGGAAGGACCTCCCTGCTGGTGAGGGCCTCCATCGTTTGCCTGCTCCTTCTGCAATGCATGGGTTCAATCGCCTTTGCCCAGTCGAAGGTCAGCGGCTCCGTTACCGATGCGCGCGGCCTGCCACTCGAGGGCGTGACCGTAACCGTAAAAGGTAGCACCACCGCCCTCGCCACCGATGGCAAGGGCCGCTATTCGATCCCTGCCGCCGCCGCCGCCGTGCTTCGCTTCAGCTATGCCGGCATGCAGGACAAGGAAGAAAAAGTAAACGGCCGCACGGTCGTCAACGTATCGCTCCTGGAAAACCCCTCCGCCCTCGAGAACGTAGTGGTGGTAGGCTATGGCACACAGAAAAAAGTAAACCTCAGCGGCTCGGTCGCACAGGTATCGGGCAAGGACCTCGCCAACCGGCCGGTGGCCAACGTTACCGGCGCGCTGCAGGGCGTACTGCCCGGCGTAACGGTATTCCGGGGCACGGGCCAGCCCGGCGGCGAAGGCTATGGCATCCGCATCCGCGGCTTTACCTCGGCCAACAGCGCCAACGCCCTCGTGCTTGTCGACGGTGTTGAGCAGGACCTCAACCTCCTCGACCCGAGCGACGTCGAATCGATCTCTGTACTGAAAGATGCCTCAGCCTCGGCCATCTATGGTGCCCGCGCTGCTGCCGGCGTCATCCTCGTTACGACCAAGCAGGGTACGGCCGGCCGCACCAAGATCACCCTGAGCAGCAACTACGGCATCAACGTAACCGCGCGCCAGCCGCAGCGCCTCGACTCCTGGGATGAGCAGACGCTGATCGACGAGGCCCGCCTCAATGCTACCGGCGCTCCCGAATACAACCAGGAGCAATACGAGTGGCTGCGCAATCCCAACTTTATCTATCGCCCCAACCCCACGCAGGACCGCTGGGAATACTACGACAACAACAACTGGGTGAAGGAAGGCATGGACCGCATCAACCACCAGCAGAACCATTCGCTGTCGGTGAGCGGCGGCGAGCAGAAGGTCAACTACCTAGCCTCGGTGGCTTACTACAAGCGCGACGGCGTGCTGCGCTACGGCCCCGACGACAACTCGCGCCTCAACTTCAAGCTGAATCTGAATGCGGAACTGAGCCGTAAGGTGAACCTCAAGTTCATGGCCGGCTATATCAACTCGCTCGTGCGTGAAAACTCTTTCGGTACGGAGCAGATCATCAACCGCCTCTCCCGCAGCCGCACCCGCCAGTCGCTGTACACGCCTCCCGAAGACCAGACCGGCCAGCACTACAACGGCGACCTACAGGTGAATGCCATCGACATCGAAAAGAACGCCGGCATGGAGACCCGCGACTACGAAACCTTTACCAGCCGCCTGAACCTGCAGGTAAAGAACATCGTTAAAGGCCTCAACCTCGACATCGTGGGCTGGCGCAACCAGAACTTCTACAACCGCGAGAACGATGCGCGCAGCATCTTCTGGTACGGCCGCACCGTGAACACCGTCCGTTTCAGCGTGAACGTTCCCAACGGCATCACCGTTCA
>Ga0247771_1000426_pt1 | contig 13659 bp, 14 predicted proteins | sample UWRJL197509C6_FD_179948 | JGI IMG/M metagenome (GOLD analysis project Ga0247771, IMG submission 179948) | Plant litter microbial communities from Arlington Agricultural Research Station in Wisconsin, United States - UWRJ-L197-509C-6 | ecosystem: Environmental > Terrestrial > Plant litter >...
GGAAGAGATGCCGTGGTCTCTTGACTTGCGCAACCTATTGGACGAGGAGCGCATGGCCACTGACCGAAACAACTCTCGGGCTGGCTAGATACCAATGAGACTGCTCGACGGCAGCGTTGCCGCGAACCCGAGTGTCACCTCTGCGTCCCAAGAAAGCCAAGCTCACCAGGGACCACGCCCGAGACCACGTCCCTCCGGTGGGCCGTCCTGCTGTGGCAGACAAGCCCCTGATCTGCGACACAATGGGTCGTGCTGCGCTATGCAGACGCAGCCCTGCACAGTCCCACGCACTGATTATCCCGCTAAATTCCCGATTCCGATGTCACTCGAGAACCCGGGGCTGCTCGACTGGTAGATCGCTTGTGCAGACGGGCTCCCCCTTCACTTCGCCGCAGCGTCGACAGCAGGTCGGGCGGTGGGCTGTAAAACTCGTCTCCGTAGAGCACAACGGCATCGTGCCGACAGAAGACATAAGGTTCTCCGGCATGATCCGGCTTTGCGTCGTTCTGTGCTACCTACGCGCCTCAGTCGCGTATTGTTCTTTTGGCATCTGCCGGCGTTCCTGCTCGGGGCCGCCACCCACGAACATCAGACCGCATGAAGATCGTCGTTTCCAAGCTCCTCAGGTTGTACGCTCCCCACGATATCCCACCCGCCACCCGCCACGGCACCCAATCGGCGGTCTCGCCTCTCAAACAGCAAGCCCTTAGGCCTTTCTCTGGGCGGACCCAGGCCAAGCGCCGCCCTGGATCTTCCTTGCCGGCTCCCCGCCAAGGTATGCATCGTTCACTGGGGCAGCCCACGGCCGTTGAGTTCCGAGCTGTCTAGTGAAGGCAAAGTTTGAGTATTGCTCTGAGTCAGAAATCATGGGAGCAGAAATTCTGCTCCGGCAGCGAGCTGCAAGTATCTGTGAACGACAAAAAGCAAACACTCAAGGAAAGGGGGTATCTATCATACAGCAAATCATTCCTGTCCTGATCCGCCAGCCGCCTTTATATTCGCCGTGTCCGTCCCAAACCAGGACTGGCCCAAAGAGGCCAGGCCTTCTCTATAGCAAAAAGCAACTTTTCCATCGCAAGGTGACGGGCGTGTGTCTTGGGGTCTCAGGAGCCGGCATGCCGGTGGTCCCTCCTTGAGTCGTTAGGTTGAGTCATTAAACCCCAGCTGCCCGGCAGGCGTGGCTGTCGTTCCCTGCGGAGAGCACCATAGCCCCCGTCGCGTAATCCTCATCAACTGGGTCGCTCGCCGGTCAGGCTCCTGGCACCCATACTTGCCACGCTGCCCTTGCGGCTGACCCCCCCGGGGGCAATGCTGCCAGCTCGGCTCCCGGACCGGGATACCATGCGGCTACCGGAGCGGTTGCTCAAATTACTGCTGATGATGCTGCTGGCGTCGTCGCGCTTCTCGTCGATTTCGACGGTGACGCTGGTGACGGTGTCGCATTGGACTGAAGGCAGCCACGCGTCAGCAGAAACTCGCGAGCGCGGGGCGCGGACGTGTACTTACTGGCCATGCCCATAACTTCTCCCTGGCCCGATCCGAAGCCCTTGAGCGAGGCTTGGCTGGTGTTGGTTTCGCCCTTGAGATTGCGGAGCCGGGCGTTGGCGACAGCCTTCTCGTTCCACTTGCCGAAGCGCTTGCCGTCATGGTATCTCTTGGTGGTCCCGTTGCCGCCCTCGACAATGACGACGTTGCCGAACTTACGGCCCGTGGGCGTCCTCATGAAGGCGAACGTCTCGATGCCCGTGTCTTGCGACGGCGGGGCCTCGCCCGAGAACACGATGGCACGGCGGGTGGTGCTGTATAGGACCACGTCGAGCCAGCCGGCCGAGGCGATCATGGAGCCGGCGAAGCAAAAGTAGCCCAGAGAGACGTCGTTGCCCGCCATGGACGCGATGCGGCCCGCGGCCAGAGGCACGGTGCACAACACGTAGATGAGCGGGTAGAGAAGGAACGTAGGATGGCGGGCCGACTCCGGGATGGCCGGTAGGCGTTTGAGGCTCAAGTCGGACGCGATGGAGCGAGGGGAACTCGGGGCTATCGACGGCGCCAGCTTGCCGTTGGGGTCCGAGTTGGAATAGTGGTCGCTGTTCTCGACCCGCTTCCTCTGGTAGTGCAGGTGGAAGAAGATGATGAGGTAGATGAGCGTCGTGAGCGCAAGAGAGAGGAAGATCCAGAGGTAATGGAGATGCAGCCGGAGGTCTTGGTAGGCCGAGTTGATCCAACACTACCCCGGCTTGTCAGTTTCTGCTGCGCTTTGGCTCCACGGAGCCTCCTCGGGGGGCACGACTTACCCATGCACCAGCGCGGACGTACAGGCCGCCGTCGGCCGCGCCATTGTTGGTGATGATAACTCCCAGAAGCGCCATGCCGTAGACGAAGCCCCACATGGCCGCGAGGGCGCCGTAGAAAGCCCACGTGGGCAGCCGGTAGCCCTGGATCACACCAAGGTAGGTATGCATCGCGATGGCCGTGATGAAGACGCTCGACGCCAAATCACCCACGGAGACGAACCAGCCCTGGGCCCAGCACGCCGATGTCCCCACCGCAATCGCATCCTCGGTAAGCCAGGTGACGTTGAGCATGAAGGCGATGGCCTGCTGGATGTCGGCAAAGAGCAGGTTGTAGACCAGGATGAGGAACTGGTTCGGGGGCTCCTTGCGCAGTCTCCCCCAGAACGTGTCCATGGAGGTGGAGTCCTCCGCCCTGTCCTTCTGCGGGCACAGGTGCGAGTCGGGCACTAGGAAGCCATTGACGTCGGAGGTCGTGGGGGACTCTGGCTCGGGCGACGTCGACCGCTTGTCCTCCCTCGGCGGGTTGAGTTGCCAGTGAATTAATTTGTATGTCAGGTAGACAAAGAGCGTCAGAGACGTGAAGAACGACAGGAACCCGAACGTGGCCACGGCGCCGAGGCCGTGAACCAAGACGCTGGGCAGCGGGCTGATGGTTCCGCGGGCATCCTCCGAATCGTACGTGTTGGCCACGCTGTTCAAGGCCATCTGTTCCCGGAACCGGTCCATGATGCCGTCCTCTCGGGTCGATGTCGAACGACGGGAATTAGAAAGACTGGGGGCGAAAAGAAACCCGTCGAGGGTCTACTGGAAAGTCGGCGACCGGCGAGGCGAAGAGAAGTAAAAGAACGAAGCGAGACGTCCCATAACCAGGGGAACGGACTCTCGGGGAGAAGCTGCCAGTCTCCTTCACATATTCTCCGAACCAAGCCTCACGACGAGAATCTCGGGGAGTTGACGAAGGGTGGAAACAGACTTTGTGGGGAGAAGCAGAAACGGTCGTGTTTTTAGAGGGCCGAACCTGTCCAAGGCCCCGGAGCAGCGCCCGGGGCTGCTAAGGACGGGGATGTCGTCTGGTATGGCGCGCCGCGCCCGCAGGGGGTCCCTGGGTGCCGCTGTCGTTCCAGCCGCGTTCCACGTTTAAATAGGCGCATGGCGGGCGTCCGGGGCGCATTTTCCCACGACCCCCTCTGTAACTGTGGATCCCAAAGCAGACGGCCGCCCGCGCGGCGTCATTGGGCCATCGGTGTCGCGCATCGTAGATCGTGGGGTCTGCTGCAGGATGGCGTCTCAGGGGCCAGGGGGCAGCCGTGGGCGGCGATGAATGGCCAAGAGGCTGCTGAAACCCAGCGCCCATAAGCCGTCCGCCGTTCTGTGGCCCACGGACTTGACCCGCCTCATCCCAAGTCCATCAGGCAGCTGAGGCTGCCGGCGAGGGCTTCCCTCTCGGGTCCAACCCCCCACGGCAAACGGCAATCCTTGTGTTCCATCCCTTCTGGCAAATTCTCCGCAGCCAACCGGAGGGCTCCCTTTGTCCCCTGCTTGGACGTGTCGTCTCGGAGAATTTGTTTCCCTTGCGGAGCCGTCGGAGGATTACCTCTCGCTCAATGGCCGGCCACGGGCCCTCGGGATGGGCCTGATCGCATTGCCGCCGCGGTGCCCTGTCGGGGGAGAACCATCTTAGCCTTCTTGGTTCGCATCAAGCGTGTCGGGACGGGAAGACGTCGGGGGCGGTTCCGGCCTCGGGCCAGCGGCAGCTGGAGCAGGCCAGCGAAGGGGTCCCGAGCCAGGTTGTTGTCTTCTCGAGCTTGCACGGAAGGAGCATCTGCTTCGATGACGAACTTAGTAGTTTAGAGAGGACTAAGTGAGGTGTCGGTGTCTAATCGGACCAGTCGTAGGCCCGCGGTCCCGTATGTCCCGTAGAGCGAGAATCGTGAATGGTGGGGGCAGATTAGGAAGTACTGAGGTAAGGTACCCGTATGCCGATGGAGGGGGAGACTGCGGGGCATCTGGCTTCGCACCTTCTGGAACAGCGGCCGAAGCCCTGGATCTCAGCCCCCTGCCGGCTTCCCGCACGGGCCACGCCTCGACCCTCGTGGCCGGCCCGGCGGAACCTGGAAGTCACGGGTCCCTGCCGGCCTGGACCGACAGCGGCCCGGGGGCGTGATCGATTCTCCCAACGACCGGCCGCAACCCTCAAAGGCATGTCAAACGGGGTTCTCTCTTTCCCGCCTCAGGGCAAGTCGTTGCTAACAAAACATTCCCTTCACTGCCTCGTCTTCTTCGTTCCAGGGAACCCCGGCCTTGTGGACTTTTACGAACCTTTCCTGTCGGCGCTACGGCGCCGGCTCGATCAGTCGCGCGAAGGGGTCGTGTTCCACCTTGTTGGGTACAGCCTCGCCGGTTTCCAAGATGACGATCACGAGCCCTTTACCGCGACGGACCCGCCGTTCGACCTCGCCCACCAGATCCGCGTCACCTACGACCGCGTCTCAGCCTTGCGCGTCGCCCACGGGCCGAGCCAGGGCGAGCCGTTTGACGCCGTCCTCCTCGTGGGTCGTATGCGTCCTCACTTCCGGCGTTTCCTCCTGTTCGACTACTGACTGAAAGACGCCCTAACATGAAGACTCAGTCGGCGCCTACATCACGCTAGAGGTCTTCCGCCACCACGCGGAGCTTGGCCGTCAAGCTGCACCACAGCTCTGTCTTAGGGCTGGTATTTTGCTCTTTCCCACGCTCACGCATTTGCGCGACTCCCCCAGTGGGAAGAGGCTCCACGGCTTGTTGTCTATGCCGCTTTTAGGTGCCAATATTCACCGTCTAGCCGCTCTGCTGCTGTTTCCCTGGCCTGCTTCGGTCCGCCGTTGGCTCCTGGAGCGTGTGCTGGGTTTCCCCCCGCACGCAGTTGCGACGACCCTGTCGTTCCTCGCCAGCCGCGACGGGATCTGGCAGGCCCTTCACCTCGCTAGAGACGAGTTGCAGCGCATAACCCGAGATTTATGGCCTGAGGAACTGTGGGAGGTAGCCAGTGAATCCGCAGACCGCGTGGCCCAGCACCCTAGGTTTTATATGTTTTACGGAGAAAACGACCACTGGGTTGCGAATAAGCACCGAGACGACCTCATCTCGCGAAAGGCAGAGCGGTCTGACCGGGGCGATGCACGCCAGGGACGAGCGAGGATTGTGGTCGACGATGGCGGCTTGCCTCACGCCTTCTGCTTCGGTACGTATGGCTACCTACCCATTTCCGCCGTCTTTTCGATAAAAGCGAACATGGTGGCTTACAAGACTACCTCAAAGATCACAGTGAGACTGTGGCAGTTAGGGTAGCATCATGGGTTGAAGAAGTTGGCGACGCCCTCGTCAAGAGGTCCACCAGAACCTAGCCAGCCACCTCCAGCATTGCAGGCAGCGGCTTACCCTGGGGTGCTCTGTGTGTTTACCAACTGGTCAATATTCGGCGCGTGGGGGTGCTTAAGCCTGTGTCCCTGTGGCATTGTCCATCCTTTAGCTTCCGTCGAGGTTCGATGCGGCTCCAAGCCTACTCTCCCTCCAGCGTGAGGGTCACTAGCGAGCGAGATCGCTGGGTTTATGATCCCATATCTTGTCATGTATCAATCGGTCACTGCCTCGGCCGTTTCCGTGGTCTTTCCAAGCCTCGATTTGGGCTGCTGCGTCCAAGTAACCGCAAACGCGCTGGCATATGTCGCATGCTCTGGGCGATAGAGATCAGAGTGGAATATCTCGACCAATTCCCAAAGGAAAGCACTCATTCCGGCGTGGAGGGAGCGTTAGAACGTTCGGTTGCCGCCAGCCGGCGACTCATGTGGTCGTTGCGCCGCGGGGCGACCGAGAATGAGCAGCTCCACGGTCGCCTGGGCGTGGCCTACGACTTGTAGGCAACTCCAAGGCAAGCCGGTTCGATTGTGATTCCAGCTTCCTATACAGGGGCCACCGCTTCGATCGGCAAAGCCGAGGTTCTTGCTCTACTGTCGGAGCGTTTCGCTCCGTTTGGACATCCAAGCTCCTCGGCGAATCTGCCCGCGCAGCGACTCTGACCGGGATGAGCTTAACAACACAGCGTCCCTGTCTATGGTCTTTCTTCATTGCAGCGCCATAGTGCGACCCAACTGTGCTGAGGCGGCCGAGCACCACTATGGCTGTGGTGAGTGGGCTGCCGGAACCGCCTCCTGAGACAGGGGAAGGTGAGGAACGACAAAGTAGTGAAGAGGGAAAAGCAAGGGCGCTGCTACTCGACGGAAAGCAGCTGTAGCACAGATCACCCTTGCGCCCTCGTGGTTGGCGCCGCAACCATGGTGGATCTGAGCAGCTTGAGAGTAAGGCCCAACCCATCGGGCTTCGCCGTAGGAGTCTTCCCCGAGACATCGTATCTGAAGTTCTCAAACAGCGCCTATTTCTCTGAGAAGGCCATGCCTGGTTTGCGAAGGTAGTACTGGAGTGGAAAGAGTCTATCCAAGGTGCCGTGGAGGACCACATGGTCGAGGGAACTAGTGTCGACGCGGCGGGTTTTGATCTCCTGCTGAGCTCGTTGAGATAAGTGGCGTATAGGAAATGGCCTCTAACCATAAGCAGGGCGATCTTATCTAATTAGGCCGAGCCTTGGATTCCAGGAGGGAGTTGTTCGCGAATTGCACTACACGAAGCCCAAGGGAGACTTGGCCATGCCTGATTCATCAGTACCAGCATTAGGTGCGCATTCCACCGACAAATTACAGATGACAGCTCTTAGTGTGTAGCCTGGTCGACGGGCTCCAAGGAGTCCAAGCAGCTTGAGTGGAATAAAAGCCTGCAACTTGGAGGTTCTGTTGGCCCTTCCGACTGGCATCAGAACCCATGGGGCGGACACTACATACGGCGTTGACCATTCCATTTTGGCGTCGGACACAACGTCCGGTAGTGCTTCCCTAAGTAGGTATCTAGGTATCTATTTATCCTCGCCCTCCGATCGACGGCGTCGCGGTGAGCTGCCCACGTCGCCTCTCCACAACCGATGCCGTCACCATTACCGGGGCAGCTGTTGCAACAACAACCACGTCCAGGAGCCGAGGCCTGATAGGATATGCCACGCCTATACCTTTCAGAAAAATATGCTCGTCGTTGTCACCCGTAAGGCTTTTGGGGCTTCTATCTCGAGCTTACCTCATCGACCTCAACACTCTTGGCCGACGATATTATGGCATATCAAGATGCCGTTGATGTTATCGACGAGTGCATCTGTCCGTGGTCAGAAAGAAGGTGGCTTGGATCTACCACTGCTCCAGTTTACTTACTAACGTCAATGAGGGCAGTCGGCCAACGGGACCTTGGAGACCCCAAGTGGTTATCGCACTGGCAGTGCACCATGGAGGGGTTGTTTCCGGTCAAAATCCCCCCCGTAGTCCTGGAGTTTGAGCAGTTGCTGTTTAATTAAGCGCATCAGCCTCATCTCCAGTTCTCCCTCTTTTGGTAGACCGAGAACTGACGTGCACTCTATGCTGATACTCGGCCTGGGGACCGCGGCCCTGTCAGCTGGATGTCGGACGACCGAGGTGACGGGTTACATGCCCTTCTTCTTGGGGATCGTCCTGGATTGTGCCATACGAATTTCTCAAACATCGGCCGAGGTCGAGACGGCTGCACGTCAGATCCTTGTAAACGTTGAGGCAGAAGGCCCTGAGGGTCGTTCCCTCGAGCTCGATGCTGTTTGGGTCGCAGGTGGAGAGGAATCCATCACCCATTGCCACTGAAGCCATAAAGACGACGGCAAGGGCAGATGCCAATGATCTAGAGGATGCCCACATGGCTGCCAAGGCCTGGTGCTTGCAATTCCCGTATTTGGTGTAAGAAGTCGACCGACTGGATACCGGGAAATGCAGGAGACTGGTCGCTGCCTTCTGAAGAGCAACCCGGCAAACCCACTATATAAGAGCTCTTTTACGCGTCCAGAAGCTCCTATTTGCAGCAGTGACGCAGCTCGTGCAAACAGCCTCTGGCTCATGGCAGAACGGTAAACGGCGCCCCCCTTTTCGAGATCGGGCAGCGCCATCCCGAAGGTGACGACTACGGGCGTCCCCGCGAAACCAGCAGGTTTCGGTCCCTGGTGGTCCATATGTGAGTATTCAGCCGTTAATGAAAGGGCCTAATAATAGGGCCGCAGGGCCCTTACTGCCGTCGCGACTTTGCGTCAATGGGAATCTCCAACCCACGGTAGGCCCGTAATCCGCTTACATACATCCCCGCGACGGAAGGTAAGGACATAGATGTACACACTGGGACTGTAAAAGCGCAGTAACACTCTAGGCACAAGAAGACCTTGGGTCGCTGAGGACTGGAGACTAGCACGCTTCTCCATGTCAGAATGCTGGAGCCGCGGTCGTTTAGCCGGGATGGCCGCTCTGGCGGGTTCCTCACATCGCACGTGCGAGCTAGGACCTACCTCAGCAACGAAATACCCAAGGGCAATATCAGGGACGAGTTACAGCAAGTTCAGTCATCGCGCATCGTAACCAAATATCCACTTCTGCGGCCACCAGGTCGGGCGCCGTTGTAAAGGACTACTGCAAGGTGCTGAGTGAGGCAGCAAGAGAGATCCAGTCTCCCAGCATCCGTGATCAGTGGTCTCCGGCCGTCGATATGAGGTGGACGTGATGCACCCGTAATGACAAGAGGGCAGGCAAGGCTTCTAGGGCTCTACGATGGGCGGACATCAAAGAGCTTCTCGCGCCGGTCTCCAAGCTGAGACAGCCAGTAGATGGGGAACACAGACGGCGTTAGGCGCAAAGCCCGTCACGAATCGAAGGAGCGAAAACCGGCGGGCAGACAGGTACGGACGTGGTCTTTGAAGGGACTGCACGTGACCGGAGGACCAGTACGGAGCCACGGGGTCTCCTGTTGTGGGCAGTTGGTCCTGCTTGAGCCGGTTTAGAACACAACTGTTGCCTGGGCGGCAGTTCCTCCATCTGACAGCCGGCACCGTGCTAAGGGGCGCTCATATCGGTCAGCGCGGCCGCATCCCATTCCCGGTGGTATGCGAGGCTGTGAACGAGGTCCAGGCTTCTATTTTTTGTGCTGGAAACACTCGGCGTGATTTCGGTCAAGATGTATCCATGGTGGTTGGCTTGTCGGTACTCGCTGCCGCTTGCTTGGGCTCGTCTCGCGCCTCGGTTGCATCTGCGCGCGGGGCAGGCTCAGTCTCGGCGAAGCTCAGGGGGAGGGAAGGCTCGCTCACCCTTCATCTGAACCTCGCCGTCGGCTTCCATCTGGCGCTTCACGGCGTAGCCCAACTTGCGCTCGAGCTTCCGGCGCTTCTTGGAGCTCAGAGCGGCCCTGGGGCCACTGGACGGCAATATGCCCGGACGTGCCCCGCGTTTGGCGTCGCCCTTCGCGATGCGCGACTGGCCCTCGGCCGACCGTTTCTGCTGCACTTTTCGGGCCTTGGCGGCGCGAGCCGAGAGCCGATTCTGCGACGGCATATTGGGATTCTTGACCGAAGGCATGCTGGGCCAGCGTGGTATGGGATTGCTCGGTGTAGAAAAGGGGGAGTTGGATCAGAGGAATTTGAGCCGCAGAGAGGTGGGGCCGAAGGGTGATTGACCAATCGGATTTTTCATGATCGGCTTCCACGTGCAGCCAGGGTTTGTTTCGGGACCGCATTGTCCGTGGCGAGATACCACCTCCTTAGTACCTGCTACTCCCTCCTGTTTAACGTCCGCGCTTGGATCTCGGCGATGGGTCGTTGAGTATAACGGAACCCCACCGCCAGGCTCCGTCTCTCGCTGTGCGGTTTGCGTCTTGAAGTTGTTGTTGTCCTACCCGTTCCGGCTCAGAGAGTGAGTTTCCTAGGTGCTGAGACCAACTGGATTGCTCGAGTGACTTTTGGCCCTGTCGCGGCCCTCGCCTCTCGCTTACAGCTGTCATGCTGTCGTCTGTGCGCGCCGCGGTTCGAAATCCGGGGTCTCAGGCTATCGTGAGACGTGGTGTCATTGATCGACAGCCTTCTGGCAATGCTCTCGACCAATGGCGAGGAGAGAGCACGGAGCCGTACCAGTCCGGGCAGCGTCGTCGACGATGCCCTGAAGCCGGTGAGGTGCTCTCTGGCCCCGCATTGATTCTCTCGGAGTCCCAGCGGGCGGGAGCCGGTCATGCTCGCTGAGGCAGGGTAGGGCGCAATACCTGCCCCTCGAGGCTCCCTGCTGCCGGATCGACGCCTGGCCAAGGTTTCTCGTTCCCCGTTGGGGCAGGCCCCTGTGCCTCCCGGACAGTCACTGCGGGCTCCCCCTTGGAAAGCTTCGAGACGCAATCCCGGCTGTCCGATATGTACGAAGTACATATATCTTTACTAACCGTGCTGGCGCCGAGAAACCCTGCTCTTGCCGTGCTCCTTGTCCCGTCCCGCGCGCAGATGCAATAACGAAGTGGCCACCGATCTTGCTGACGACCGTCTTCCTCCTCGCCGGAGCATCTGCCAACGGTCTGCTTTCGCAGCAGCATCCCCGGACAGAGCCAGGTAGATAGAGCAGTCGCCCTCTCTGGCGAGTGATACAACAACCATGGCGGGCCTGGTCGTGGCCCGGCAAGCCGCCCTGGACCAGTCGACAGACCCGAACCTCCCCCATGACGACCAAGGCCCTCAGCTTAACTTCACCATCTGGCTGCTCACCGGCCTCTCGGCCGGGTTCCTCGCCTTGCGCCTGTATTGCAAATACCTGCGCGGTCGCGGGCTTTGGTGGGATGACTACGTTCTGGTGGTTGCCTGGGTGCGTCGCGTCCTTCTCGATGTGTTCTTGGTCGGTCTAACCTCGTCGAGCAGTTTTCTCTCGCCCTTGCCTCCTCCATGACATCGGCCGCGGTGGGCTTGGGCTACGGCAAGCACATATGGGATATGGACACGAGCGTCTTCCCGCGGCTGGTCTTGGTCTCCAACGTAGCCGGCACCTTCTCCATCCTGGCCGCTCTCTGGAGCAAGACTTCTTTCGCCATGACGGTCCTGCGCATATCCACGGGCTGGATGAGGTGGGCAATTTGGTTCATCATCATGTCGTTGACCGTCATCATGGGTGCCAGCGCCATGTTTGAGTGGGTCAAGTGCACGCCGGTCGAGAAGAACTGGAACGGGGAGATACCCGGCACATGTTGGCCCACACAGGTGGTCATATACTATTACTCTTTCTCATCAGGTAAGTTGCGCGTCGGCGGCGCAGAGACGCTCCCCCCCTCCCTTCCAGAAGCTCTTGTGCTAATCTGTGTGTGCCCGGTACACAGCATACTCGGGCGTAATGGACATTACTCTGGCGTTATTCCCCTGGAAGATTATCTGGGGGATGATGATGAACAAGCACGAGAAGATCGGCGTGTTATTCGCCATGAGCATGGGCGTCTTGTGAGGCTCGCCCACGCCGGTGGCCTCGAATCGTCTGTCCGGGCTAACCGATGCTTGTAGTGCTGGCGCGGCGTCTCTCATCAAGGTCCCTAAGATCCAAAGTCTTGGGGCCGAGGATCCAAGTAAGTGGCGGCCGACATCCTGCTTCTCCAGCAGCATGGTATCTGACAGCGACACAGGTACGACGGTGCAGCTGGTAATATGGGGAGTTGCTGAGAGCGCCATTACCATCATCGCCGCCTCAATACCGATCCTACGCGCTTTGCTACGGGATGGGAAGCCATCCATGATCGATGTGTCAAGCTTCAGCGATATCGACGGGGGATTCCGCCTCGAGCAACAGCAGCCTCCGAGGAGTAGCGGGAACTCGTCGTGAAGGAAAGTTTAATATCATACCGACATGTAAGATTGGGTGGGCGGAGATACCCGACGACACGGCGTTTGATTCTCATCAGGGTATGAGTGCGTTCACGAAACGGGAGTCAAGGTCTTTGTCACGAGTGTGGGCGGGCGGTGGGCAGGCTGGCTTGAACGACATGCATCCGGTTGGGCTCGGGCTGGCGAGCATTCCTTTGGCGTTGGGGGAGCCTGGAGCGACAAGTCTGTCTTGAGCCTACAGCAGATATGGAGACGGTCGGGAGAGAGATCAAGCTCTTAATAACCGTCCCGGGTGCGCCGCTGTGGGTACATATCTATTGGCCTTCACTTGGCCACCGTCACACATCTGTCCCTCCTCGCGGTCTCCTGAGCTGTGTCCCGTATGCTCTGCGCCGACCTTGAGACTTCGTGGATAACCCTGCCAATTCGATCACAAACCCTAGGATACAGCATCGGTGGACATCGGCGGGAGTGGTCCAGGTGGCGAAGGGATTCTGGGTTGCCATGGGCTGCCTGCCCATCATAACGATAGAGGCCACGGCCGCTTGTGGGTGGACGCCGTAAAAAAATGTGTTGTATATCCCAGCAAAGGGCGCCCGGGCCCAGAAGCTGATAAAATACCCTAAACCCCGGATGCACCCATACCAACACCTCCCAAAGCGTGTTGTGATGAGGACGCCGGCGTAGTCGCAGCTGAGCAAGCTATCCTCCGCGCAGCATGATACCGGTAAAGAGAGAACGCGTCGTTGTGGGGGTTGAGCATCTCATGACGCAACGCGGTCGCTGTTCCTCCCCAGGGTGCTTGGGCTCGCCAAACCTCCCTCCTCATCCGCCTCATCCTTCAATAGTTTGCGGCGGGCGGCTTGCTCCTCGTCCTCGTCGTCGCTCATCAGCCCGTCAAGTTCGAATTCCTCAGCATCCCGAAGTTGGCGACTCTCGGTGGCGGCATGGCCCCGAACCGCCGGTCGACCGTCGGCCTTGCTGGCCGAGCCGGCGCCATTCGCCGCGCGGTCGTACACGCTTACAAGCATGTTGACAAAGAGGAACATGAGGAAGGCCAGGCTGTACAGGATCAAGATGTACGATACGTGGTCAAGACCGGAGTGGGCCACGAGATCCATCTGCTCCTCGGTGGCACCCATGAAGAGGAAACCGGAGGCGTACAACAGCTGCGGCGACGATCAGCGTCTGCTCTTGACCAAGAAGCTGCAGGCGGGGGCGAGCGCGACTTACGAAGACGGGGATGTACTGAAAGCTGTGGGATTCGCTGCCGTCCTCGCGGAGGCCATTCTTGTCCCAGAGCACGAACGAGACTTCGATCATGCGCGTCAGGCCGGCCGCCATAAGGGTGTAGCCAAACATCTTGTGCGTCATGGCGCTAATCATGAGTTCCTGCGGGTGCGCCGACATGGCCCAGCCGGTGATTAGTATTACGAAACCGGGGATGAAGTTGCGTTTGGGGGCACCATTGCGGCCGCGGCTCAGCCAGACGCCGGCGAGGCCGGCACACCACCAGATGATGCCCATAGTTGTGTGTTGCCAATCGTTCTTGACCCACGCGGTTCCCCCTGAGCGTGCGAGGTCAGCTGGAGGGAAGGCAGGGTTTGGAAC
>Ga0247771_1000427_pt1 | contig 13643 bp, 17 predicted proteins | sample UWRJL197509C6_FD_179948 | JGI IMG/M metagenome (GOLD analysis project Ga0247771, IMG submission 179948) | Plant litter microbial communities from Arlington Agricultural Research Station in Wisconsin, United States - UWRJ-L197-509C-6 | ecosystem: Environmental > Terrestrial > Plant litter >...
CTCGTTGGGGTCGAGCCCGTGATCCAGGAGAAGGTGAAGCATATCCACGCACACGACCATGCTTCGGCTGAAAAACGAAGGCTGTACCACCGAGAACAGCGGGTTGTAGGTAAAGACCCTGAGGTAGTCGGGATCGGCGAGCTTGCCTGCGACGTAGTCGCAGAGCTCGGAGCGGAGCACTTCCTCGCGGACAAGGAGCTTCGGGTCGCATCTGCTATACAAGAACTGGGCCTGGCCGGTAGCCACCATCTCGTCTACGCAGCGCTCCAGCTCTCCCAGCAGTTCGGTGACCTTGGGGAGGCTGGACTTTTCGGCCCGCGAGGCGTACCCCATGGCGTCCCGGAGCAAGAGGACAAGCCAGCCGCCGCTGTTCCCCGTGGCATCTCTTTGGATCATTCGTGAGATGACCCGGCCGCCAGGCGTGATGATAGTGCCACCGGAAAACGATGTCGACTTGATCCGAGAGACGTATGACTTGGCGATGGACAAATTCGGGTCAAACGGACGCCGCAGTTTGCCCGCCAGATACTCCGTCATGTCGCGGGTGTGCAGGAAGTCTCGTACGGTTCTGTGCAGGAATTCCACCACACCGCCCCTCGCCTCCAACAGGCCGCGGGATCGCGCGTCAATCCTGTGACGGGTGCGATTCCCAACCCGAAGGACGTCCGCCGTTGGAACTACCCGAACCTGCAAGTCCAGCGCGTAGTCTTCGTCTTTGTCTTCGTGGTCCATGAAACCGTAGAGATCGAGGTCCAGGGGCTGAACAGCGACGAGAGCCACCAGGAGGAGCCTTGCCATCTGTTCGTGGTACACAGAGTCGACTGATCCCAAAATGTGCTTGAAGAGGCTCTCGAGGTCACTTGGTAGACTGCCGAGACGTCTTCTCAAGTCGTCGATGTCATCCTCGTTGGTTAAACCGTCTCTTAGTGATCGGGTGACCAAGAATACCCAGAGAAAGACCCCTTCGGCCCTGGTTCCTATTTCGGAAATAAGCTCGTTCTTCTCTATTTCGCTGACCGAGCAACTTTCCCAGTTTGGGTGGTCCTCGAGTCGTCCTTGGGCAAAGCGAAGCACGTCGTGCTGGGTGAGGGTATGAATGTCCAGCCTTGGACGACTCCCGAAACGGTTCTCAAAGACGTTCCAGGGGCGGCTCGAGACGCAGAGTTTGATGTTGGATGAACTGGAAAAGCTAGCCAAAAGTTCGCAGAGATCCAGGTGGTCACCGTCGAACTCGTCAAGGCCATCGATGAAGAAGCAGAACTTGCGCGGAAGGCCTGTCGCATTCTTTATGTTGTTGATGGTTTGGCGCAGCTCTGCAGCACTCCACGTCTGCGTCTTGAGGAGTTCGACGTCTTCTTCCTTGGCATCCCCCCACCGGCACCGAGTGGGACAAGCCATCTGAATCGAATCAGGGCACCGGCGGAAGATATCGTAGAGCAGGGTTTGCAAGAGTCCTAGCTGGGACTTTTGCATGGCAGTCCCCGCGCTCCAGAAGTAGTGCGCGGCGACGACGGCGCCTCCAGGGGCCCAACAGCTAAGCAAATCATGAGTCGTCTCATGGTCCGCCAGGAACTTCATCAGCGTTGACTTTCCCGACCCGGCCTTTCCCGAGATCCAAAAGAGACCCGCACTCTTCTGCAGCCATTCGGCAAACTCTGAGCGGAATACCCAAGAGAAGGTGTTGGTGTACGCTTCTGGGATGTTGGAATGCCGAACCGGCCGAGAATGAAAGTTCAAGCTGGCGAAAATGGCTTGCTCGAATGCCACATTGTTTCCGAGGCGGGACAAGCCGCATATTCTTACAGCGAGTTCTTCCAGAAGCTCACTTGAAAGTATTGTAGTCGTATCGATCGGAAGCTCCCCAGTCACTGGAATATTTAGCGCCTCCAATCGTAGCTCAAGGTCTGCAAGGCCTTTGGTGATAGCATCAACCTTGGACGAGTGGTTCAGGTGCAGGCGCTGATTTTCTTCCTTAATCTCGCGGAGCTTGTCGGAATGCTCAAAAACTTGATCTCTACAGTTGAGACGTTAAATACTTCGCGGCTGTGAAAGTATACCACCATGGGGCTCACCTCGTGATATGTCCCACGTGCAAGGCGACGACCTGCTGAGCTCTCCCAAGCCGCCTCTCGATAGCTGAGATTTTGGGCTCATACCGCGAGGCCCTCAGAGCCGACTTTATACTTTTTGAGAGGCGGTGCTTCTCTCCCTCGACCTTGAGCCCGTCCAAGATGCCGAGGAGTTCAGCACAGTCTGCCCTGCACTGTTTGGACAACTCTTCCAAAGCAGCGTCGCGCTCGGACTTTTGAGGCGTTGATGCCGACTCTAGGGCTCTGATGAGCTCGGATAGCTTGCTGTATACCGCCTCTAGCTGAAGGTGACTGGCTGTGGTCCCTTCTGGTGAGTAGAAGACTTTGTGGCTCGTCGAGATGAGGGAGCTAGCGAATTGAACGAATTGTGTCACTGTGCCAGCGACGCTGAGCGCGGTGAGGGGATCCATGCCTAGGAACCTTGGTTAGGGACCTAAGCAAGCCGAGTTTAGGACAACTGGAATGCCCCAGTTGTTCAGTTGAAACAACCTAGTGTTGGCTAGAGGCTGGGAGAAGTTCGATTGAAGAAACAGGGCAGCGCAGATGAATTGCTGAAGTGATATGCGCGAAGTGTGGAAGCCTACCTAGCTGCCTCGAGGCTGCCTCCTGAGACTGTCGCCCACCGGTGCTGAGGGCGTCTGGGGGTGGCTCAGCCCTTGGCGGTGCTCAGCCACGCAATACGCTCACGCACAATCCTACTGCATATTCTGGTACTGTAAGAGAGGTAAGTTACTTCCCGCGTCTGCGACTGGTACGGGGTGCTCGCTGCCTTCAGTACCGACCAAGTCTTTGGATGCTTTTGACACTCTTCTTGGCCATGGCGCACAACTCATCTCCCTCAACCGCCGCCGCGAGGTTTCTAGGGCCGCTTTTGGCGGCTTCACCACGAATGTCTCAAACGCCCCAGGCTCATCAGAGGTGCGGAGGAGCGGAGGTACTCCGGGCCGGGTGCCGCTCTGCCGCTGTTTCCGCGGGGGGCATCATCGATTGCGAAGGTCGAAGGCGAATCCCTAGCAGTTCTCCTGGGCAGCGCATTGGCATTGGATCGAGCCAAGGAGCCGAGGGAGGAGCTCGGGCTTCAGCTGTCGATCGGCAGCTCGACACCCACGACTGGCATTTCGCGGCTGAACCGCTTCGATTCGACGGCCCAAGGGACCTTTCGGAGCAAAACCTCAGGCGTGCCATCGACAGCGCCACGAACCACCGAAACCGAGGCCTCGGCAGTGGTCGACCCGGGCTCCCACGCAGCGCCCGAGCAACCGGCCTTTCCCAAAGGAGCGGTCTATCGGTGGGCCACAGCGCCGAAAGGGGTTTCGCAGCGCGCTTCAACGCGGCGGGCGGTCGCCGTGACGTCAATTTGGACGCCCCGGCCGCGGGGACGGCGGCCATAGGGAGCCTCGGCGGGCCGCGAGCACTGGCGCTGGCGCCTCCGGAGGCTTTGGGGAGAGCCGCCGGCGTCATCGGGCTGCGGCCGGTGCAGGCGCCTCATCGACGCGGATTGGGCGGGCGCCGGAGCCAGCAGAGCATCCCTGCCGCATGCCGACTAGCGTCGTGTGTGATGGCCGCCCCCGATCCGTGAGATGACCCTTTCTCGCCTCTGTCGGCTTCCTATGCACCGGGGCTCCGGGGTCGGGCGGGCACGGCGTTTGCCGGGGCGCGCTCGGCGGGCAGGACATCAAAAGGCAGCGACCCCCGCGAGGCATGCCCCCTTTTCCGAGTGTCGCCGCTGCCTATACACGCAGAACGGCAGGGACTCCAGTCGAAGTCTGGCGGAGATGGTGTCCAAGACGACGCGAGACCACGACGCGGCGCGCCATGGCACGCCGCAGACGCACCTCACGGCCGTGCAGGCCCATCTCGTCGCCGCCTCGGGCGAGTTCGTGGGAACCTTCTTCTTCCTCTACTTTGCCTACGCCGGCCACCTGATGGCCGTTAGACAGCAGGGTTCTACCTCCTTCGTCAACGCCGGCACCAGCAGCGAGACCATCGTCTTCATCTCCATGATCTACGCCTTCTCGCTGCTGGTCAACGTCTGGGCCTTTTACCGCATCAGCGGCGGCCTGTTCAACCCGGCGGTGCGTGGGCCCTCTGTTTCGCATCTCGACCCTGCCCCTTTCCCACGGCCTCTTTCCTGAAGGCTAACGGGCCGGGGAAAACAGGTCTCGCTCGGGCTCAGCGTCTCGGGCCAGCTGCCGTGGCTGCGCAGCGCCTTCCTCGTCCCCGCCCAGATGATAGCCGCCATGTGCGCCGGCGGTCTGGTCTCGGCCATGTTCACGGCGGGCGACGACATCGGCATCGCCGTCGTCAACACGACGCTGGCCCCCGGTATCACGACGGCCAAGGGTCTCTTCATCGAGATGTTCATGACGGCCGAGCTCGTCTTCGTCGTGCTCATGCTCGCTGCCGAGAAGTCCAAGGACACATTCCTCGCGCCCGTCGGCATCGGTCTGGCGCTGCTGGTGGCCGAGCTCGCGGGTGCGTTGACAGCCCAGCGCCCTTTCCGCCCCCTCCTCCCTCCTCCCGCGACATATCCGCTAACAAGTCTCCGCCTGCCGCAGGCATCTACTACACCGGCGGCTCGCTCAACCCGGCCCGGAGCTTCGGCTGCGCCGTGGCCGGCCGGAGCTTCCCCAGCTACCACTGGATCTACTGGCTCGGACCCGTGCTCGGGGCGCTCCTCGCGGCGGCATACTATAGGTTCGTGAAGTGGGTACACTACGAAGAGGTAAACCCGGGCCAAGACAGCGCGGGCCAGGGGTCCGGCACTGAGGTGTGAGGGCGTCTGCGCTCGCCGTCTGTCTCAGTCGAGTGTAGTGTGCGGTGCGTAACTGCTCCAACTGGAAGACGATGCAACGGGTCATCACCCGCACGGTCAGGCGCGCAAAAGCACTGGGAACACATTGCGTCAGGCGTTCCAATGGGGGCATTCTCACGGTACATGATGTCCAACATGGCGCACACGGCAATGCCGGCGATGATTTATGAAACTCCGTGGGGACGGTTAAAGGGTCCCCCATGGCTCAGCCAGTCCGGCGATGCCGCCTGTGAAGGACGTCGTGGTTGATGAGATGGAAGAAAAATGGCCGGAGGCAGTGGATCAAGTGAGGAAAGCGGGTTGCGATGGGTACAGAGATGCCTCTTGGAATTCGGTAGAGGAACAATGGCGGGCTCAGGGCCGGCCGCCTACTGAGCGTGACAACACATGAGCGGTTACTTCTGTGGGTTCCCCCTGGACATTCTTGAAGCGAACAAATCTTTGTGACCAACGCAAGGGTCTCGTGGCAGACGTCAACGACCACCTGCAAGACATCGGATAATGATTCTTATTCCGTGGCGGAGACGGGAGCAGGCACCGTTAGATCCCATGAATCTTCTTTCGACGGCGCCGCGTCACTGGCAACTCCCGCTCAAGCCCGTGATGCGAACCAGGAACTCTCGGCCGTGGTCTATTTCCAGCACAGGGTGAAATGAGTGACAAACATCGTGGAAGCCCGCGGCAGGTATTCAGACGAGACCTTGCCCACTCCTCCGCCTGGCCACCGTCTCGATGTCGGCCTACAGGCAGTAATCGTCGACCTTGGAACCCACGCCGCCACATCCATGGCGGCAGTACTTAACGTAGCGGATATCCCCACCGCTGAGGCAGTCGAAGATCGAGTTTTGCACGTGCTGCTCGCCGATGGGCTGGCCGGCCGCGCTGAGGGTCGCCACGATGTGGTCGTGGTATTTCCCTGTGCGCGTCGTCCCGCGTGAGCAAGAACCGTTTCGGGTCGCGGGGGCGAGTTCGATCCCGAGCGGAGGGGATCGGCTGCCGTGAGAATACGTACCTTTGTTCAGGAGCGACTGTCCGCAGTAGACGCCGCCCTTGTTGCAGCTGGCGGCCGATGCCATGGAGGCGAGGATCGTAGCAGCGAGGGCGATGGACGCGTGCATTTTGACGCGAGGGGCGAGGGAAAGAGGATATTTTGTCGTGGGAAAAAAACAGCCGTCTTGACTGTGTCTTTGGGCCGGGTACCTATGTCTGAGGATATGTGGTTGGTGTTGATGTCGGCTTTTCAGTTGGAAGTCGAGAGGACGCCAGCCCCTTTTATACCTCTCCGCCACTCTTATGCCCAAGTCTTCCAAACCTAGCGCCGTATCCACTCGCCTACGGCCCGAATCTAGAGGTGAAGGCGCCTTGCCCACGAGTATCTGCGGAGGTGAGGCCGCACTCGGCCAGTCCAGAAACAGGTACACGAGGAGGAGCGTACGCCGTGAGAAAGAGGACCCGGAGCCTGCATCCTTGACGATGGACGGCGCAGGAATCCTTCCGCGCGTTGAAACGCCCTGGCTACCGTTTCACACGCTTGTAGAACAGGACGGGCCCGTTGTGCTGCCCAGCGTCGGGCTGTGGCATCGTCCCTTCGGCCGGAGCGCATGGATCAGCCCGACGTACTCTACCATGAGTCGAACGGGATTCGAATGTCGGGGCACAGCCACTCAGAATCCGGATACACGAGCTATTTCGAGCAAGTGACGCTCATTCTGCACGGTGCCTATCCCTGGGGGAAGGCAATCGGGGGCACTCGACTGCGGACCACCCGACGAACCCAACAGGACGTCACGCCGGCGCTCGCGAAGAATGCATAATACAGCGTGCCGTATTGATACTCACAGGCCAGATGGCCGAGCTCTACTTCATGCCACGTGCAGCCGTAAAGGCGATGCCCTGGCGCAACTCCACTCGTCTATCCGACCTGCCGCCCTCATCCGGCGTCCCTGACTTATTCATGCTCATCGAGCTCGGCAAATCGTGAAAACAGCCACTCATCATACATGCACCTCCCACTTCACGTCCGTACCTGAAGATGCGCACACCGCAGCAAAATCCCGCCGGAGACGGTCCTCCTTCGTTCCGGTGCCATTGTACGCCCCGATGTCTCGCGCCCGAAGGATCAGAAATCCCACTCGTCGTAGTCCAGGGGACCGTGGAACTGGCCGCACTTGGGGCACCAGACGCCGTCCGACTCGTCGTCGCTGTCGTCCATCTGCGCCCGCAGGTCCTTCATCGGGAAGCCCGTGTCTCGGTCGAACTCCATCCAGTCGCGCTCCTCGCCGTCCCGGGTTTTGGGAACCATCTTCCACACCGTCTTTCGCTTGCGCTTCTTCACCGGCTCCGGGTGGCCCTCTTCGTCGGGGACACGTGGGATATTTCGAGCGCCGGCGTGGGCGTGATGGTACTGCTCGCCATCGTATTCGTCCGAATCCGACTGCTCCTGGCCGTGGAGGTCACTGGCGGCAGCAGAAGACTCGGAGCCGGACGCGCTGGCCTCCGTGGCGGCCGGGCGGACTGGCTTCGGCGGCAGCCGCCAGGCGCGTAGCACCTTGGGGCTCCACGGAATGCCGTCGAGCTTCTTAAGCGAGCTCTTCATCTGCACAAACGTGGGGTTGGCGTCGAGGAGTAGGCCGTTGTCCCGCACCATGCCGCCAAGATCGGCGCTCGCCTTCATGCCCACTTCGCAGCAGGGCAGCCCCGTGAGGGCTAGCTCGTTCAGCGTGGAGCCGAGGTCGTGGGCGGCCATGTCGTGGAGCTCCGTGTCGGAGAAGGGAAGGAAGTACTCGGGGAAGTTGACGAAGTCGATTCTCATGGTCTTGAGGTTCGGAAGGAGACGCGGGCGAGGGAGCTTCCTGTCGTGCTTGGGATCGAACGGCGCGCGTAGGGCGTCCAGGAAGTCGATGACCTGCGTCCAGGAATAGCAACGGAAACCCCTTCGTGCCATGCTCTGCTCCTTGGGCCGCGGCGCAACCTTGAGCGGGAGATCCTTCTTCAGGCCGTGATGGTATTCCCGGCTGAGAAGGTGCTTGCGCTCCTCATCGTCATAGAATCGGGCGATGATGCGCAGATTGATGTGGGTGATGTCCTCGCGAAGGGCGAAGTCCAGCTCGGAGAAGTTCTTCAGAGCTTCCGCACTGGTGAATACAAACGAGTTGTTTCCCCACAGAACCCGACGGCCCTCCGTGTGGAACGCCCGGCACGTCGCCAGGAAGCCGATGCCGAGGCTTCTGCCGCGGGTCTTCTCCGCGACGGTCAAGTTCTGGGTCCGTCTGGCCGAGAGGGGATCGATGATGGGCTCAGAGCTGGTCAGGGAATACTGGAGTACCCGGAGGAGGACCTCGGTGGGCAGATACGGAAGCTTTCCCTTTACTTCCTCGCTGGCCGAAGCGACAGAGGATCGGGCCCGACGGGCGGGCTGGACGCGGGTTGCCTCGGACTTGACGCCGACCGTACTACTAATCTGAGCAGCGACATAGGGAGACCACGGAATGCCGTTCTTGCGCAAGAGTTGCTTGAGCCGCATATTCTCGTCCTCGAGCTGTCTGTTCTTGGAGCGGAGAGGATCGTTGTGCCGGGCCTCGGCCCGATCCAGCTGGTCCCGGCACTCCCACGGGAAAACCTGCTGCGAGTTCGGTAAGCAACGACAATTGCACAGGGGCCATGGGACGGAAGCAACCCACAGTCGGCGCCATCCTGATGTCGGAACGACCGTTGGAGGGTTCGCAAGCGGGGAGAATGAGGGGAGGAGAAAAGGTTGACGTCGCAGAAAGCCGAGAGGATGGGGCCGACCCGCGGAGCAGAATGAGGTGGGGGGTGAACGATTCTTGAGCGGACGATGGTCTGCTTTCACGACCCGGTAGGATCGAATTTCCCAGACAAGTTGGTGATTTAAGACAGAGGGTACAGCAGATGGCGGCACCGAGAAGGTTCCGAGTCGAGAGAAGAGGGCGCCCGGAAGCTGTGTGTTGGGGATGCCTCCCCCACAGGGTGATGACTGAGGCGAGCGATGAATGACAGAGATCGCGGCCCAATCCTTAGACGGGCCCGCCAAACACGGAGTCCGACCCTCGACTCCAATTGCTTCCAGAGGCGGGGAGGCGCTGGAGGAGATGCGGGCGATCAAAGTTCGATGGATGGAGGAAAGAAGAACGAGTGAGCCCCGCGGTCGCGGTGAGGTAGATGGTGCCGGAATGGAGGGGTATCGTATCGAATCGCCGTCCGAAGGAACTGACGGAGGGGGGTCAGGGCGCCAAAGGAAATCCAGCACCCCGGGCGCGGTCTTCTGTTCTGCGCGAAATTGAAGTGCTTGATCCCTCGACGCTGAGAGATACGGCTTGGAAGTGAGAGCGAGGCGAGACGACGTCCACTTCAGGTTGGCCCGTTTCCTCGTCCCATGTGACGGCAACGACCTCACGTCCCGACTCCTGCCAAATCCAATTGACGGGATTGCGCCTTTCCGGTTCTGATCCGCCATGCCGACAGATAGCCCGTGCGTTCCACGTGCGATAACGCCTTACATAATCAGCCCTCCATCAACCATACCTCCCCCCGAATCTGCCGACCCCAGATGGACTTCAGCAGCACGGGTCCGAAGCGTAGGTAGGTAGACCATCAAGGCTCGCCCGTCGGACTCTGCTGGATGTTCGCTTACGCGTGCACCTACCTCACCGCTTCCCGACTCGGCGGCATACTCGGCACGGCGGGACTGCGCGTGCGTCGATGCGCGGAGTGCATCCTAGGATTCAGCCCATGACCGATGCCTTTTGGCACGCAGTACCTCTGCCTGGGTGCCACTGAAGAGATGGGACCATGTAGGTCTGGTCGTATTGTGGCAATTAGTGTACAAGACACGTTTGAGCTTGGTGTTGGCGATAGCCTCTTTAAAAGATACTACGCGTACAGGCTCCGAGTCCTCGGTAAGCACCGGCCAGCGACTCTCCCCGTGAATCCCCCTTCCATATCTAGGAGCGACGGGCAAACAGCGAAACGCCATCGGAAGAAATATTTCGACTCGGTACCGGCTGTCAGCGAGACTCAGTTGACACCGCGCCAAGTTGTGACCTCCTCAGCTGAGATCTCGCGCAGCTTGTTGATGTCGGCGGGCTTGCCCGTGACGGCACCCTTGCCGATCTCGACCGCGCGGCTGACGAGGTTTTTCCCGACGAGCGAGTACGTGGCCGTCTCGGTGTGAACGCGGATCACGCCAATGCGCGGATCGTTCGCGCTACCGTCGTGTTTGCCGTCGCCAAGATCACCGAGCCACGCCTTCAGCGAGGGGCTGTAGTGTTTCTTGACGAGCTCGCGGTCCGTCAGTACCTTGGACGTACCGCTGACCGAGGCCCACTCGCCCGACACGTTGAGGAAGCTGATGTTGACGTGGGGGTCCGCCTGCAGCTCGTTGGTCTTGTTCGACTCGGTGTTGGTGTGGAAGAGCAGGTCGATGCCGCCCGTTTCCTAAAGCCATGTCAGAGCTTGAGAGTGCGAGAGACGACGACCGGGAGGGCATGTCTGACCTGGGCAGCGAGAGCCATGCATCGGGAGACGAGGGCGCCGCTGCTCGAGTCGCGCGTGGTCATCATGCCGAACTTGCACGACTTCACGAACTCGCTGAGGTCCTCCACCTTCTGCTTCAGAGTGACATCGTCCTCTTTGTTGGCTGCCTTGTACGGATCCGCGGGCTTGTCACCGGTGGAAGTGTTGGAAAACGACATGTTGATGGAGGCAGGTCGGGTCGGTGCTCTGGTGTAAGCGGGCGATGCGCTGGCTGGGATAGGTAGACTGTGATTGATTCTGCGTGAACCGAAGCAGGAGTGTCTACTTAGACAAGATCGGGACAGAAGACTTGTTTATGTTTGAGCTGGAATCTTCGGCAGCGCCAATGGCGTATTTCATCATCGATGATGGCCGCGTTTCTCAGCGACAAGATCATGACGTCAATCCACGTCCCACAGCGGACGGCCCGTGAAGAAACGATGAGTGAGGTGGAAGTCGTGCAAACAACCGACGAACCTAGGTAGGTACCCTAGAGGTACGGAGGAAGGAGGATTGCGGGGAAGATGTGGATCATTCGCCGCAGTAATCATCATTGATCTTCGTAATTGAAGCGCCTTCAGCTTTCGTATTCATCTCTGCCGGCCCTGACGCTGCATGCCATTTCCCCGGGTCTGCGGCTCCGGTTGACAACACGGCAAGACCCGGGAAACGCAGTCGTCCGGGCCCCGTTCAAAACGGCGTCTTGGTGTCTACGTCTTGTTCTGGTAGTCGGCCCTCCATATCTTATCCCAGTTGTCTCTATCAACCGCGAAGTCCCGGACAAAGTCGTGCTCCAGCTCATGGGTTCTCCTGCCGAGGAGGACAAGACTGTGCAACGGGGGACCCAGCCTATCGTCTGAGTCGCACAGCTCCTTCAAAGTCCCAGAGACGAAGGTCTGTTGCGTCCCTCCAACCCGCGCGGCCCCTATCGCTAGGCTCTCGGCTCCGTATACGCCTTCTTTGCGTTCGTCCTCCACCTCGAGCATCTGTTTCGCGCAAGTGCCGACGGTCATGAACCGGGGAGGTTCGTACACTATTCGTCCCCGCGCCATGGCATCAAGGTTGGGTTCCTTAACCTTGATGTCCAGAAGCACCAGCGTGTGAAGCCCAATGCTCCGGTTCTCTTTGACCCGGTCATAGAAGCTCGCCGGCCGCCAGTTTTCGGTGAAGAAGACCATCGACACGGTCTGCCCGAAGTTGTACAGCTGGAGACCGCAGGCGCCTATCCCCGACAGGATCGACGCGTTTGGGATACTTTGTATGGGAATGGCGAGCTCGCGGGCTCGGAGGACGATATCGGTATGGGTTGTCGCGCCGAAAGGGTCGCCCACTACGAGGAAGGCGACGTCCTCGGTCTGCGCGTCCCGGAGGATCTCGTCGCTGTTGGATTCGACCATTTCCCGGTCGGCAACCACGATCGATCGGCCGTAATACGTCTCCTACTGGACATTAGCGTTAGCTCTCTGGCGCTTGTTGCTGTCGTAGCTGTCATCGTACCAGGACCGCCTGATCGACGAGGAGGATACTCGTGTACGCCTCGAGATACACCCTCGACGCCCGTTTGACAACATCTAGACCCTTCACAGTAATATCTGTCTCATCGGAGAGACCGAGGCCGACGAGGTACAACATCTTGGCGAGTGTTGAGGAGAAATTACCATCAGAGTATCCATACGTAGGTTGGTAGGTACCTGAGTTGGGGTCTCTGGTGGGGTGAGTGGGCCTGACCAGCCTTGCTCCAGCTCCGATAAGGAGCTCCGATAGGGAGCCCCGCCATCGACGGACCCCCTGAACCTCCCAGCTCTTCGGCTGAAAACTTCGAGAGGCACTGAAACATTGAACACCAACCTCGCCTCGTTCGAGCTTGCAGCGACCTCCAGCCTCCAGCGCCGCTACCATCCCGTACCGCCTGCGTTCTCCGGAATAAGATCGACGTCGTGACAAGATGTCGGCGTATGGGACGCCGGCAGGCGACACCGACTTCCGCAAGTCGCGTAATGTCGAAGAGTACGCGGCCCGCGCGAAGGAGCGCGAGGCCCAGGAGCGCGAAGAGGCCAAGGCGCGATACGAAGCGAAGCTGGCGGGGAAACGATACCACAAGCCGCTCGACGGCAGCGAGACGCTCACGTCGGCGCGGGCGGCGACGCTGGACCTCAGCGCGCAGGTGGGCAAGGTGCAGCTGGTGCCGGCCGGGGCCGGCGTGGGCAAGCGCGGTCGCGGGGCCGGCTTCTACTGCGAGGCGTGCGACCTGACCTTCAAGGACAACCTGCAGTGGGTCGAGCACCAGAACAGCATGCAGCACCTGCGCAACATCGGTCAGACGGGCGAGGTCAAGCGCGCTACGGCCGAGGAGGTGTACGAGCGCATCGAGGCGGTGTGGCAGCGGTTGCTGGCGCAGAAGGAGGACAAGACGGTCGACCTGGCAGAGCGGTTGGACATACGGCGGCGCGAGGAAGAGCGGGAACGGGAGGAGAAGAGGGCCAAGCGGAAGGAAGCGGCGGAGAAGAAGAAGGTCGAGAAGGAAACGGCCGCAAAGCCACAATATGGCGAGGACGTGAGGATAGAGGGCGAGCACGAAGAGGATGATATGATGGCCATGATGGGCATCAAGGGGTTTGGGACAACCAAGGGCTAGGGCCGGCTGGGCTCAGGAATCCTTGAGCCCGGATCTCGCTCATCTCGGCCGGCGTCTACTTGTACATGCGACTTCAGTGATACCCAATGACGCAAACTGAGAATCCGGAGACCCTGGTACGAGAGGTTTCATGACTTGTAGAGAGGTTTTAGCACGTGTCTAGGTACCCAGTAGCATGGACTCCAAGAAACTGGCGGTCCTGGGCGTCCCTGGAGATGGAGAGACCTCGGGGCGTCCGGGTTCACCCCCCCAGCGGCATTAGGCCCGGTACCGATCTTGCAGGGGTCGGATGCCGCTGTACGTCAAAACGCCCCACCATCAGATCTCCAACTGCGGTATCCCGGTTTCTGCCCTGATCCTCCGCTCTGATCGCACGACACCACCAAGGCACTCACACCCGTTGTTGGAGCCCACTTCGAGCGCCTCTCGAGTACTTTCCAGGGGAAGCCAGCGCCACATCTCCAACACGCGGTCTTCCGTATATTGTAATCCTCTCTTCTCGCACCCGGTCCTGGGTCTCCTTGACCAACCCCTCAACCCTACTAGCACCCTCGACATTGCCGCGCGCGGA
>Ga0247771_1000428_pt1 | contig 13624 bp, 14 predicted proteins | sample UWRJL197509C6_FD_179948 | JGI IMG/M metagenome (GOLD analysis project Ga0247771, IMG submission 179948) | Plant litter microbial communities from Arlington Agricultural Research Station in Wisconsin, United States - UWRJ-L197-509C-6 | ecosystem: Environmental > Terrestrial > Plant litter >...
TGCCCGGCCGCTTCCGAATCCGCCTCGCACGGCTGACAGATTGCGGGTGGATATACAGAACAAACTCTTCAGCGAGACTGACGGTTGCACAGCACGCAGCTTCGAGAGGGAAGTATCACGCGCGACCCCCAATCATTGAGATATCTTCTATAAGCCGGCCTGGACTCGCCGTTCGTATATTATCCATTGCTCGACTCTAGGAGGAGTCGAGCCATTGCCAGGCTGATCAGTTTGACCACCGACGCCTTCATTTCCAGGTTCCGGCAGGTCGCGACCCCCTGTTCGTCCCTCAAATAGATACGGAGGGACTTCCCTTCTGGTCCACTAGCCGCCCCGCGCATCACCGCTCGCCGGTTGCGACCGGAAGACGTCGTCGAAACGACCCAGGGCTGTGCCAGCCTTCCGAACCTTCTTCTCCACGTGAATCTGCGGCTGCGCTCTGGACCCGTCCTCCGCCAGGCGCGCGTGGTTGATGGGCGGAGAAGGGTCTTGCAGCCAAATGCCGAGCCCGGTGGACGCCAGGTCTGCTGCGCCGGGCGCCAATCTGCAGGAGGTGTCAGCTTTCCAGGTTGTGGGCGTCGTCCGCCTCGCCGCCTCGGCGCTACCTACCTCTGACCGCCCGTCGCAGACGATGTATGGCTCATTTGGTACGGCGTTGATAACCACGCAAGAAACGTGTGTGCTTCGAGAAGTGCCCATCCTGAAGGAATCACGACGGACTCGGCTTAAGTACTCGACTCTCCGTCTTCCACAGATGTGCGGTCTTGCCATGGCGGCGGCGAGGACGCGAACACTGAACGCTGAAGTCCACCTCAACACGGGGACGCATTTCCACAGCTGCGGTTTCTGGTCGCCTCACGAGGCGTTGCCCTGTCCCGCGTGGTTGGCAGAGGCCGTAAAACTGTTGGGGGCAGAACCATGTGTTCGCGTACCCCTGCCCAGGCCCCTTGTTCCTGGCGGCGCCGCCAGAAATTCCACACAAACGCTCCTCCACACCGTGTACAGCGCCTCAGGGCCCCCCTATCACTCGCATGTCGTGGCGGCACAGCGCCGCCTTATCACTCACATGTCGTGGCGGCCCAGTGGGCCTTCCCCTTGATCTCACTTGGTCTTTCTGCGTCACATTTGACGCGCTTCGGGAGATCGAAACTCCACGGCGTCTCGATCTCGATCTGAAGAAGCCGATGCGGCGGTGGTTTCTGTGTTATCTTTCGAAAGCGAGACACACTCACTGCATATTGTTTCCGCGGCCAACTTCCCTTTGCGAGCCGCATGGAAAGCCGGAGTCTGGGGTACCAAAAACGGCCGTTTAGGCTGTGCTGCTGAACGGCCACCCCGTCACCACCAACTCTGCCAGATCTTCGTCGAAATCCGGGGCCAGCAGCCTATAGAGGAAGGCTGCCAACAAATGACGCGCTCATTGGTACGACTACCTTTGTTGGCGATACTTGCACGTCCAGTTAGTATTCTAGGCTAATCAATGTGTGGCTCAGAATCGCCCAGCACCCGTGGCAGCAGCTATCCGCGATTCGTGCCGTACCAACATCGGATCCCCTACCTCCCACTGGCGACCTCCAACCCTAGGCCGCCCCCACTGCGCCTCCAGCGCGGACATACACACACCCACTTCATATCCCGAGAGCCTCACATGGGGGAGGTGACCTGGAGGGCTCGGTTGCTTTGGTCTAAATGCTAGCGACCGGCTCCACCCAATTCCCCGCACACCAGACTGGGGCACGGAAACGGAAACCGTCTCCCGGTGGCGGTGGCGGCGAAAAAAGAAAGAAGCTTGGTCACGACAGCGGCGCATCCGGTCTCTGGGCTTGCCCTTTCTACAAGTGGGATCCCATCACGTATCACCAATGCGATTCGTTGTGCGCCCGACGTCCTAGTGACGTCACCCAGCACATCGAGAGGCGGCACCAACAACCCGTCCATTGTCCGACATGCGGCCAGGTCTTCGAAGGAGGGACGAAGAATACCCAGAAAGAGGACCACATTCGACAGAGGACGTGCCGCAGAGTGTCCTTCTCCCATCCCGGAGTGAGCCCAGATCAAATGGATGCGATAAGGCGGAAAGGGCCAGTGGCTTCTGTGCCTGAGGCCAAGACTCCTCAAGAGAAGCAATGGTACGGAAAGTATCAATTCTTGTTCGGCGAGGCGGCGCACCTGCCGAGGTCGCCCTACTACACCGGCGTTGCGAGCAACGCCTCGGCGGTCGCTGATTACGTCCAATCTTTCATCGCCCAAGGCCAGCCGCAGCGCCTTGCCACGTCGTCGCCCCTCCCCCGGGACCAACAGGAAGTCCTGGAGCTGCTCCTCCGGGGTTTTCGCGAGTTCGAGCGGTACTGCGGTCGGCAAGGGCCCCGGACAGGGGAGGCGGCTCCCGAGCCCGCCAGCTTGGGTGGCCCCGCAACGGACGGCCCGCTGCAGCCGGCAGATCCCGGCCTGCATCATGCGCCGCAAGCCAGTCTCACCCCCGCTTCGTTCCAGCCGGAGACGCCTCTCTCGCCTCCTTTGGGCTCGTCCCATCCCTCAAATCCCGGTTTTCATCCTGATTTCTTGGCGTTTCTCGAAAGCTTGCCCGCCGGGGATGATGGGCTTGAAAGAGACCCGTGCCCGGGCACCATATCTCACTAGGATATATGGTCGACCCGGCACGATCAATCTCAGCCGTGCGACGACGTTTACACAATAATGCAGGATTGTATGGATATGTACCCACCGCATGTTTGTCCTCATTTGTACAGGTTGCTTTGCTTCAGCTTTGCCCTACTTCTCACTGCCACGACCAGGCATGTATCACGATTAATGTAGTAACTTTCCCCACGCCTTGATCAACAGACAACGCGAAACGGGAACACAGATTTCTTGGGCGGTTTTTCTTTGTCGGTTAGCCTTCTCTGTCCCTCTCATCTAGACTTGCGTTCGATATCTTAAATACACTTAGTCCTGCGGTTTCTCTCTCGCGGTTCTTCATATCCTACCCCACTCGCAAAGTTGAAGTAAAAGGGAGCCACCTAAAGACCTTGGTCGTAGCCTATTGGTCAGGTAGATATCCTAGTATCACTCGAGTCTGGGTATATCCTCCGATAACAGAAATTCGAAAAGAGAGTAAGGCGAGAGACATAGAGAAGCGTGTGAATGGTGAAAGACCTAAGGTATGCCTGTCTTGTCACCTTGGCAGTAGTATCACAGCTGCTTGGTGGTGCAATCCCTCCCGTCCGACACATCCCCGCCAGCATCTGTCCCCCAGATCACCATCACGTCTCGCACATCCAAGCCCCCGACGCCTCGGGCGGCTGCACACCGGGCAACACAATGTCCCAGATAGCGCGATACAGCTCCGCCTCTGACCGTGACGAATCCGGCAGCTGCCAAAGGTCCTCGATCTGCTCCTCCGCGAGCCCTGCTACGACCGGCGGCGTCTCGCTCAGCGAGCAGGTGCGGGAGACGATGTGGCTGTCGCAGGCGGCGTGAGTCTTGAAGCGAGCGCCGCAGACGGGGCAGAATGGCGGCCGTCGGTGCCGGATGCAGAGATGTCTCACGACGTGCCGGGGAGTCCGCAGGCGCTGGTAGCAGCAGGGCGGTTGGTCCCGAGGGCGGTACAGGGAAAGGGGACAGGGGAAGCCCGCCGGCGGCGGAGTGGGCGGAAGGCTGACCGCGGCCGTTTCCTCGTCTTCGGAGTCGGCGAGCTCGCCCGGGCTTGCTGAGGGCCGTAACCGTTTTCTTGGACGGGTCGAGAGGGGCTCGTCGCTGTGTCGTCTTCTTGCCGGCATGCCGGGACGCGGACGTCCACGAAAATGAAGCCCATCTGTCGGGCCTCCGGGTGAATAGGGCTCGTCGTTGCAAGGGACGTCTGAAGGATCGGTCGATGAGGCGTCAGCCCGCAGCTGACCGCACTCCATGGATGGCGGGAGCTGTGCCGGAGAAGGCGTCCTGGAGCATGGGGACGAGGGGCGTTCGCCGACAGTCCAGCTGACGACAAAGCCGCTGGCCTGTGACTTGGTGCCGCCGGCGACGAAGCTGCACTCTCTTGTTGGTGACGCGGCTGCGACTGGTGACGCGGCTGTGACAGGTGCCGCGACCCTGTTTGACCTGAGAGCAGCCTTCCTTGCAGAGGGACATTGTGAGAGGGGCCGATTCCCGTTCGTCGATACGTCTTCCACCAACAGGCGGCGACCAGCCCCGGGGACCGTGCTGTGTTGGACATGGATCACCCTGTGCTTGGGCAAGCCGTCGAACGTCAGAACCAGCCGCGGGTGAGCTTGCAGGTAGCCAAGGGCATACGGTCCCGAGTCTCTTGGCACGGCTAGCAGAGTCTCCGTCTCCGCACCCGCAGCCCTGCAAGCAATGTGAAGACCGGGGCTTGTTGCCATGTCAGAGAAGAAGTGATAGCCGGAGGCGTTCTAGAAGCGGGATTTGTGGGGCAACGACGCCACGAGGGGCTACGCCTGAGCAGACACCACGCCTGAGAGCCGCACCTTTATACATTATAAGAGACCTACACTATCGGCGCTCGGCTCTCCTCCCCCCTGGCACCTACGTTGGCTTCGATGGCACGGTGTCGAGCAGGAGCGCAAAGGCGCAGAAAGGGCACCGTCGCGCACTTATCTGCAGCTATGATTGGTGGGCTGCGGGCACGTTTTGTCGCCGTGCTAGCTGAGCCAATCGGCGCCACGGGCCGCCCGCCTTACAGACTCCTTGGGATCACGCTGAAATCACCAGGCAATCTGTGCCAGACCGAGCAGTTGGCACACAACTGTGGACTGCCCTGTATTGTACACTGCATTCCTCATCTGGACGGCGTGCTCTCCACCAATCGTGGCGCCGCGCGTGCATCTCAGGCCACTCCTCGTACTCGTAACACGCCCTGTTACCTCGGAGGCTGATACGTCATCCGTACTGGCGGACGATGACCCCTGCCTCGGGGCTAACGCTTGTTGGCGCTTCCCAAGTTTGACCCTCGTTTCGGCCGCCAAGGTTCCACTACTAGTAACTTTGCTAGGATACTTGAGCAGCAAGTCTGAGACAGCCACCATTTCCTCGGGGCTGCTTATCTCTTGTGGAGGAGAGCAGCCGCTCTAGTGAAACCCCTGTAATGGACCATGCTGCGCCCAAGCACAATGCCATCTCCGCATGTGCACCTGCAGCCACTCTGCTCTTCAGCCCTGTCAGCTAGCCACGAATTGTTCTCGAACTGCGCTCGGATCCTAGCCGACCGCAAGAGCTGGCGGATCTTGTTGCGAAGACGCATGGCCCGGGGCCGCGCTAGGCGAGATCGACGCCCGACCATGTCTTCGGTCGACCGCCAGCACTAACAGACCTGGAGAGTTCAAAAGCCGCTATGGCGGAGACATCGACGCAGTACAAGTCTCCCATCTCGGTTTACAACTCCCCAGCCAGTAACGTTAGCCCCTTGTCACAGGTGCAACTTGTCGCGTGTTGTACCGTAACGTCTGATTCGCCCCACTCCGGTCTGTTCCATCCCTCCCTGCCACTCTCCTATCTATAGAGGCTGACACGCGAGGGTGTCGAGCGAAGTGATCGGTAGTTATGCGTGTCCTAGGCCAAGAACAAGGTGTCTGCGATTGTAGTCAGGATCGTTCGAATCGAAGCATCAAGGCCAGAAACCTGAAAAGCTTTTCACACGTACGTTTAATGTGGGAGTGCGCAAGGGTTCCCAAAACTGGACCCCTTTTCAGTCGGGCAACTTTAGACGAGGTGCCCACATCAAGGCTCACCGAGCTCATGGCAGCTCAGAGCAGCTCAGGTTGAAGCAGCGGCAGCTCAGGAATCCTGCCGACAACGGAAATGGGGGCTGTCTAGATTCGTGTCACCTAATGGGCTGTTAGAGGCACGCCGAATTCATTTGTAGAGATCTGGTTGTCTGAGATTTGTGGAAACGGTTTGTTAATATTTGACGAATCTTATAGCTCGCTGGACGCCTTACACCAACCGCAAGCTCTTTCGTTCGACACCACTCAAAGCCTCGTTGAACACACACCTCCTCGCCGGGGGGTCCGTTGCTTGCCTATACTCCACCATGCCAATCCTCCGATAAACATCACGGTCTCCCTCCCTCCCGACATGTACCAAGACAATGGCAAGAATAGCAGCATACTCCATCTCCAGCTCCGACACCCAACCCACATGCAGCAACTCAGCGTCAACTTCATCGTAGACACCATCTCCACCGTCATCCGGCATATACTCTGCCGGTGGCAACAAGAGTGGCTCTTCTCGAACCTCATGCTTCGCAAGATACACGCTCAGCGGCTTCGGCTGGTCCTTTACCACCGCACGAAGCAACTTCCCCGTAACCTCAAGATACCCGCCACTCACCGCACCCAACGGGTCCAGTCCAGCAGTCGTTACCAACCCGCCATCAACCTGGAGGTCATAATAGTAATTCCGGCGCTCACCACTGTGGAAGAATTTGACGCCGCGCTGAATCGCAGCCCACGACCAAGACGGGGCGATGTACTGTTGTTTCTCGCCCTTGTCCACGCCACATCGAGGAGCAGGAGACGCCGGAGAAGGAAGCGTTGAAAAAGCATCAATCGGGCTCACATACTTCTCTGGTTTGTAAACATACCAAGTAAGCCCCTGCGGCAGATGCTGTCTCCAAAGCCCAGCGAGGTACTGATCCCCCGTGACACGATGAAACTCGGATGCGATCCCAGAAAGCGCAGGGAGCCGGTCCGTGGGCTTGGACAGGGCCATGTGCGAGTACGTCGAGGCGATCTCGGCCCAGTATTTGGATAGCTGCTTGGGTGAAGGACTTAACGAAGTAATGGCGCGCTTGGTGAGCTCGTCGCTGACGTAGTAGTCCCAGTCCAGCGGCTCGTGGCTGTCTTCGAACCGAGCGTTGGTGAAACACTCAAAGTACATGCGCTCTGCGCCGAAGTAGAGCGTGCGGGAGGAGAGGAGGCGCTCCTGGAGGACCCAGCCGCGGGTGAAGAGCGGAGAGGCGGTGTTTCGGGATGGCCATGTTGCGCGTGCGTTGCGGTTGAGGTGGAAGAGGGTGACGGTGTCTGCTGCGCCTGAAGTTGGGGAAGTGATCGGAAGTGGCTCGCGCCGGCCGGTGTCGCGGGGATGGAGGAAGCCCGAGTCACAGTCGGAGGCGTCGGGGCCGGCCAGCGTCACAAAGGCGTATTGGTAGATGGTTCGCATCAGGGAGCACTGTTCTTCCCAGTCCTGTTGGCAGTCTTGGATGATGCAGAGCGAGTCGATCCAGAGGTAGCGTAGTCCGAGCTGGCGGGTTGCTTGAACGGCGTCTCGGAAGGTCTTGGGGAGTTGCGAGAAGGCTATGTTTTGCTGGAAGGGTTTTTGCGTGGCAAGAGTGAGTCTCAGAGGTTGTGACGTCCCCCAGCAGTGGCTCAGAGCGGCGTATCGCCCGTGGACTTCCTGTTGGAGGTCTTTGGTGATAACGAGCTTGATGTCTGAACCTGGAGTGGTGTCCCGTGGGCCAACATCGAGCACTCTCGGCGGGAGCGGTGCACCATCCGATGATAGCTTGGGACAGTTGTCGTGGTTAGCGTCGCAATCCTGCGCCCAGCTCAACGCCAGGGAGGCGTCCCAGGTCGACGTGATTTCCCTCCCGCCGACGTCCCATTCGCGGTGCGCGATGCTGTCTGGTCGAGAATAAACGCCCACCTTGGCGTATTCCCCAACGGAAAAGACAAAATTGAGCCTCTTTTGTGGCCAATCCGGTTGCGTCCGAAAGAACCACAACCTCCGCAGCGGTTCTCGGGTCGGGAGGGGGCCCTCAAAAAGCATCCACGACCCGAAGTCCCTCTTTCCCCTGACAACAAACACGGTGCGCTTGTTCTCGTCGAACTCGCGATCCCTTTCGTCCTGTCGACGCCTGCCCTCCTCGCGCGAGATGCCGGTATATCTGGCGTAGGCCGGCGGCACGCAGCAGTACTCCATGTAGATGTCGGCAAGCAGAGCGCAGACGCCGCAACCATCGGCTGCCGAAGCCTCCAAGTTGGAAAACGAGGCGTGGTGTTGCACGATCCACTCGTCGCTGGTATCGAACACGCGAATCGCGAGGCACTTTGCGCAAGGCATTTTGAGTGCGTGGGCAGCTTTAGCTCGATGATATTGGTGTGCCGCAAGAGAATCAGACCCCCAACGCGACGTACCGGCATATATTGAGGCTTGACGCACCGAACTAAGCCTCTTTTAGATCGTCCCTCGCCAAAGGCGAGACTAGCCACTGAATTTCTCTCAGTCATCGCTGGGGAACGCAAACGATTACCACCATAAATCTCGCCAGTTTCGAATCCATGCAGCGCGGGATAGAACTGGGAGCATTGCCCAAGACATTCCAGCAGAGCGTTGGCAGAAATAACGATTATTAGGGTGAGGACGGTAGCTTTCTGCCGGAGATGGCCTTGTGTGACAGGATTCTCTTATATCATCCGGAATATGTTAACATCTACTGGGTCGGATTCTTAATCATGATGGCAGTCCTTATGTGGATATGTCTTGGGAGTGTTGTCGTTATTTGGCGAGTGCAAATCTTGCGGGCGACCAGGGGTACTTGGACGTTTCCTTCCACGGCGAGATGGAGCTCATTCTTACTTCAACAAATTTGGGGCTTTGCTGGAACTTTCGTTCGGATAAGAAGACCGAGGCTGCGCGACTTTCTTGCTGGTATCGAGCTTCACTCCAGACAGCAAGGGGATGTCTGAAGAGTCCCCTGTATACCATGCTGCCTCGTCCTGCTCAAATGGTCCTATGACGCTTTTCAGTCCTCGATTTCGTTCAACTGCCGAATGGTCTGCGGCCAGGAACGCCACAATAACTGCGCTAGCTCTTTGGCCTCGCTTCTTAGGTATGTAATTTATTCTGCAACCAATCAACCGCAAAACAAAAGTGACTGACCGGTCGTGTTGGCTAATATCCGTCGTGCCCGCCGACTCCCCTCCAATTCACATGCAAGCCTCGACTCTCAATCCGGTTCAATTGCCTTCGCTGGTAGGTAATACAAAAGGGATTAGGCCCTCCCACCAGATCAATACAGCGGCGGTTCCCTTCCAACAGCCAAGATGACGTCCCTTCTCGTGTCCGTTGCCTTCTTCCTTCTGGCACTGATACCCACATCTCTTTGCCAACTTGAATTCGGCTTAGAGCCCTGTCCCCGTTGGAGGCTTCTAGGATCGGAGAAGATCAAAGAAGGCGCATATGGCTATGAGCCGTTGAGATATGTGGAATTGAGGCCATCCACCTGCGCTGCCAACAAAACCAAAACCTTCCACCGAAATGGCACCTTCACAACCGTCACCCTGCACCAAACCACCGAGGGTTGGAACCGCATCGCATCGACACGGAAGAGCCGAGTCCTCTCGGAAATCGATGCTGCCATCAACGCCGGCCTTGATCTCTTTGCCTCGCATGCTGGCAACGCAACCCATCCGTTGGCAATCCACATCACCGTCGCTGACGCGCTGCTCACGGGCAGTAGAGTCCCCAATCCCTTGTTCGACATCGTCTACCCCGACAGAACCGTCACATTCAACACATGGGGCCGCACCGAGCCTCAGGGTATCGGCGCCGAGTGCGAACTCCTTGTGAGCTGGCCGTACAATGCCTCGGATTCTCTCGTCAAGCTGAAGAAGAATATTGTCAACAACATGTACTTGTGCGTCGAGCAGTACCACCACCCGCGCCTCGACTGGGAGACGTACGTGCCGTGGTGGCACCACGGCATCGCCTATTTCGTCAGTAGCCTCCTCTGGCCTAGCGAAGACGAGTGGAACTACGACGACGGATACTATAGCACGGCTATTTGGCACTGGGCGCACAACAACAACGGATGGAGTCTCGAGAAAATCACAAACTGGATGAAGGCCCGCCGGATCGACTTTATTGACAATCCCCTTCCAAACGGACTTAGGGTAGATCGGCAAGACATGTCCCAAGATCCAAACTTCACAGCCCTATTCCACAGCTACGTGCTTGCCGCCGCCGCCAACAAGATCACCTACGCATCCGGGGCACCCATAAACGACACTCGGATATACTTTTCCTCAGCCCGAAGCTTTCTAGCCAGCTCGAACATCAAAGGCGAAGAGAAAATCACCACACTAACATACGTCCCCGTGTGGAGCCCCGTCATGTTCTCGAACATCGTCCTGCCCGCAGGGCAGGTGTTGGATATATCGGCCGGCCATGCCGACTATGTTGTTCGTAATAATGCAAATGTTACGATTGATCGGGTGGCTAATGCGTCTGTGTATGGGGATGTGCAGATTTCGTACTGCGAGGCGGGGAAGGCAGAGTTAGGGGTTGACCTGATGGAGGGCGGGGAGGCGAGGATTGCGGTTCCGAGTCATAAGTCAGGGAGGGTGGGGTATGAGTTTTTTGTTAGTTGTACCGGGGGGACGTATCATTCGGCGCCGTTGACGTTTCGGGTGACGAGGATTGCTTAGGTACCTACCTAGGTAGGTTAGAGGGTCAGGGGTAATCGGGGAGTGCTGAGTTTTTGGGAATTGGAATGCGTTACTGGGAAGAGCACGCCACACCCTTCACTACTGGATTGCATTCCTCTAGACGAATTGTCCATGAAGTTCTGGGTAGTGGCTATTACGGGTGCGAATGTCCCAATTCTGGGCCCTTTGCTTGCACGGGACCATTTTTGGGGCCTTCGACTGAAACACCTTCTCGGAAGGCTGCGCTGTTCAATGGCAGATATCAGCCGAAGCTGAGCCGGGGCTGATCTGAAGATGCATGCTGTTGCTGTGACATCGACTGCAGCCGGGGTTTACTGTCATGCGTGGGCAGGGGCGCGGCAAAGCTCGTAGCCTACTTCATCGACCAGCACCTCATTCTTCCGAGCGTGTTCTTTGGAGTCGACCAGCCAGGGGAGTGGACCCAACGGGACCTCAGGCTGCAGAATCTCACGACTGTGTGCCCGGCGATCCCGACAGTGCAGGCAAACGTACGAGTTAGCCGGGCTATCTGCATTGACTGCGAGCTCTTTATCTCGCACATTAGGACTGTGCTTGGTATTCTATTTACGGTTGAGCATTGTTAAGGTAGTAGGAAGACAGAGGGACGGCGACGGCCCATTTCACCTTTTACTGCATACCTGTAAAATAATCCGTCGGGTCGCGGAGACAAGCCTCGCCCCAGCACTGGAAGCTTGGTAGCCAGGCCTATATGTCGAATGGCCTTAGTTGCCACCTGTAACCTTAGCCACCTTGACGCCAGTAACGGCCTTGATTCTAAGCAATAGCCTTGATCGCCCTGGACGCCAGCGTTGGACTAGTGGCTATGATCACCTTGAACGCCAGAGGTGGCCCTGATCGCCTGCGCTGGCCTTGATCGCCTTCAATGCCCGCAGTGGCCTCAACGCCAGCGGTAGCCTCGATTGTAAGCGGTGGCGGCGATCGCTCTGAACACACCATATAGGCGCCAGCCAGTCGCGCCCTCTGGATAGGTCTGCACCGCCCGCCAGCTGCCATCAGCATCTGATCACGTGATCGTAAACAAGGTCATGGAGTTTCCCCTCCAAAGGAACTCCTCGAGATTCCTCTTTCAATTCAATCCTCATGCTTCCCAACCAACTTGACAACCACCCCAAAGTCCCAGTTTCCGGCTTTCAGATCTCAACGGCGCCGCAAGATGTGTTACCAGCTCGTTGAAAAATACAGCGCCTGCCGGTGCTTGTATTACGAGCATCCCATCGAGAGGTGTCCACAATATGGCCGATCAGGCCATCCTATAGCTCGAAGGGTCATTCTCGTTGGATATTGTTGTGTGGAACACGGCTCCCAGTCGCGAGTCAGTATCTCTACAGCGTCGTCGGCATTGGCCCCACGGAGTTCACGGCAACCATTCCGTCAACAACCCACTCGCCAGCTCAGCCGAGCTACCTCTGTTGTGGTTTCAGAGACAAAAGAGTCGCCGCACTCTCCGTATCCGCCAATCACCGACGATGATCCCGACTCCAGTGAATCGGACTCGGAGCTATCCGAAACCGAGAGCGTCCTATCCACCACAACCCTAGCCACCACAGCCGACGTTGACGCGCTGGAAGCCATATTCAATCAGTTACTGAACTACGACGAGCTCCGGTTCTTGTGGCCCCAGGTCGTCCGCCGCTCTGGTTCTCACCAGAGATCTCTCCGTAACATCGAAAGGCTTCTTCGTCGTTACTCGGAAGATCTCGAGAAGTTAGCTGCTAGGCCCGACTCGGGAGAGGAACTCACGACGGCCCCGAAGCAGGTTCAGGTCAACGCCGCCCGCTTCGTTCGCAGATCGCGCTTGAACCTATCTCAGAGAATTCTTGAGGCGCACAAACTCGTCTGCCAAACCAATACTTCGCACTACGCCGAGACCTCAGCGGATGGGGATGGTTCCCATGACATTCATGCTATGGGGAAACCAGACGTCAGTGATGATATACCGACACCGTTTGTATACTGGGTGGCGGAGTCATTTCTCTTTGAAACCGACCCGATGCGGTATTTGCAGGCCAATGTCAAGGCGTTCGTCAAGCTGCCCCAGCCGAAGCCGATGACGGAAACATTCGGAGACTCGGCCAGAATCTGGCTGGAGAACACAGCAGCCACGCTGGCAAGGCCGCTCGTCCCCGAAGGGAAAAAAAGGGTCACTTGGACTTGCGTGAGGATTTCTGTTGCCCCTAAGCCTCCATGTCAAGCTAATTTGACTCTCGTTAGAAATGCGGAAGACAGCTCTACGATGACTTCGTCGAGCTCCGAGCAGGAGCTGTCGAGGAACTCGAGACGCAGCTACGGCAGAGTAACTACCAAGACGAGACCTGCACGACTTCGGACGACGCAAGAGAAGACGGTGATCCCAACCAACCCACAGATCAGGGGCGCATGGCAAAGCAACTGTGGCAGAGAATCTGTAGCCTCAGCGGGATTTTCACAGGGCCCGGCTCGAACTCGCCTTCACTGCCGCTGCGGCGCAACGGAAGACGCCAGAACGACATCGAACTTGGGCTCTGCCCCCAGGCCCCGGGGTCTCAAGGCGTGGGCCACAACTTCGTCATGCTCTGCGTTCCTTTCCGGCGTTGGGCGACGAAACTGCACCAAGCAGAAGTATGCAGGATCAATTCGGACCAGGAGCTGTTCCAGGTCTTGCGGCATTACTACTCGACCAAGCGAGGCCGGAGCGCGTGGACGAGGCTGCGGAAGGTCCACAGTATCGCTTTCGTCATGGTAAGCTGTCGTCCTGAGCCCCCAAGTCAACGCTGGTGCTAAGGCGCCGGGTCCGCAGTTCGAGATGTTCAGTAGCGCGCTCGTTGACGTGCAGACGAGCCCGTCATTGCCGTCAGGGGTAGGACTCGCCCAGTACACGTACGAGCCTATGCCGGCCGGAGTGATGCCGCCCATCGGGTCGAACCTTCTGATGCACCTGTTCGAGCATCCCGAGGACGCCGAGGTTATTCCTGTGCTGTGCCGCAAGATCCCCAAGAAGCTCCGCGCGCGCCTGGAGGCCTGCCCACGGCAAGGGAGCTCCGTCGGCTGGGGCTTGCAGTTCGTCGAGGGCATGAACTGGTTCGCGGTCTTTGTCTACGGCTGTGCCGGCTTCGCATTGTCTCTTCTCGCCGCTCTCGTGTGGGCGACGCTGAAAGACGACG
>Ga0247771_1000430_pt1 | contig 13560 bp, 12 predicted proteins | sample UWRJL197509C6_FD_179948 | JGI IMG/M metagenome (GOLD analysis project Ga0247771, IMG submission 179948) | Plant litter microbial communities from Arlington Agricultural Research Station in Wisconsin, United States - UWRJ-L197-509C-6 | ecosystem: Environmental > Terrestrial > Plant litter >...
GGGTCGTCCGGCGTGCAAGGGGCATCCAGCCCGCGGCGGCGGAACGCCGGCCGACCCACGTCCCCATCAGAAGAAGAGGGCCACCCGGTAGGGGGTGGCCCTCTTCGCCCTTTTCAGGACACTTCCTCGAGTTCCCTCTCCTTGGTGCGGCGGCGCAGCGCGTAGACGACTCCGGCGACGGCCACCGCGCCGAACAGGACCCAGCTCACGCCCCCGAGCACGGACTCGACGTACTTCGCCGACGCCCCCGCGGCCGAGCCGATGCCGATGTGCAGCGCCGCCCAGCAGACCGCGCCCGCGACCGACGCGGGCAGAAACCGCCGGTAGGGCAGGTGCGACGCCCCGGCGGACGCGGGGACCAGCGTCCGCACGACGGGCAGGAAGCGGGCGGTGAACACCGCGAGCCCACCCCGTCGCCTCAGCAGGTCGCCCGCCCTGTCCCAGTGCCGCTGCCCGAGCTTGCGGACGATCCGCGAGTCACGCAGCCGCTCGCCGTAGCGGCGGCCGATCAGGTACCCGGTGCTGTCGCCCGCCACCGCGCACACCGACACCACCAGCCACATGACCAGGAACCGCGGCACGGTCGTCACGGTCGTCGACGCGATCAGCAACGACGCCTCGCCCGGCGCCAGGAACCCCACCCCCAGCGTGCACTCGGCCAGGGTCATCGCCCCGGTCACCGCCACCACGGCGGGTTGCGGCAGACCGGCCAGCCCGGCCAGCGCGTCGGTCACGAATCCCATGGAGTCCCCCGGAGGTGAGCGCGGCCAACCCCAGCCCGAGCAGGACCGCGGCCCAGTGCTCGGCGGCCGTGAGCCAGTCGCTGTAGAAGAGGTCGGCCACGAGCACCGCGAGCAGCAGCGCCCCGATGACCCGTGACCGGCGCAGGAGCGCCAGAGCGGCGGTGGCGCACGCGAGCGCGGCCGAAGCGCCGTAGTCGAGCCGGTGCAGCACGGAGTGCAGCGCGAACAGGTTCGCCAAACCGAAGGCGACCAGGGTCGGGACGAGGTGCCCGAGGACGAGGACGAGCGCCGTGGCGGCGGATCCGGCGAGCCGTTCGAGGGTCGCGACGACGAGCGCCACGAGCAGGAGCGTCCACAGGACGTGCGCCAGGTGGTAGGAGCCGAACAGGCTCGCGGGGAGACGCCACCAGCGGCCGTCGAGCAGGTCGGAACCCCGGTAGCGGGTCGCCTCGCGCAAAGCCGGGACCACTCCGGCGACGAGGCAGCACAACCCGAGCGCGAGGGAAACGGGAACGCGTGACGACACGACGTGAACCCCTTTCCGGTGAATGGACACAGTTCACCGGAAAGGGGTGTCGCGAACATCGGACCGCGGGCTACACCGCGTGGTTCCCTGGTCTGACCACGAACCAGACCGAGGTCGTAGAAGACCCTGAGGAAAGAATGAGGGAAACCCCGAACGGGCGTTCCCCTGAGGACCTAGATCAGGTCGAATCCGCCGTGCTTGGTGGTGCCGAGGAAGCGGCCCCACGCGTCGGCGTCGAAGCCCAGTACCGGGCCGGAGGGGTTCTTCGAGTCACGAATTCCTGCTGCCGCGGGCACGAGGGCGACCTCCACGCAATCCGGCCCACCGGCGGACGACCGGCTGCTCTTGCGCCACACCGCTCTCGAGAAATCGGTTGTTGTCTCCACTGCGAACTCACTCCAGTTCTGAGGAAAGTGCCTGCGCCATAGTGTCGAGGAGGCCCGCGGACTCCGCTGGATCAAGCGCGGAAGACGAGAGCCGCTCGAATATCTCGGAGTACCACTCGACATCCGAGGGTTGCTCCAAATAGACGCCGCTTCTAGTGCTTTCGATGTATACCACGTCGGGGTCCAGCCGTTCGGGAAAGCTCAGGATCACGAACGGACCGTCCATCGCCGCGTGACCGCCGGAGGCGAACGGGACCACCTGGAGGGTGACGTTGGGCAGCGCGCTGACGTCGAGGAGTCGCCGGAGCTGGGCCCGCAGCACCGAGGGCCCGCCGACGAGACGGCGGAGGGCGGCCTCGTCGATGACCACGTGCAGGCGGAGGGGATCCTCCTCGCGCAGCAGGGCTTGGCGGGCGTTGCGCAGCTTCACCCGGCGTTCCACCTCACCGGGTGACGCGCTGGGCAGGACCTCGCGGATCAGCGCCCGCGTGTACTCCTCGCACTGGAGCAGGCCGGGGATCATCAGCCCCTGGTAGGTGCGCACGGACTCCGCGTCCGCCTCGAACCCGATGTAGCGGCCGGGCGCGATGTCGCCGTACTCGTCCCACCAGCCCTTGCGCCGCGCTTCCCGCGCCAGCTGCACCAGCTCGTCGAGCAGCAGCTCGTCCGCGCCGTACGCGTCGAGCATGTCCCGCACGTCGCGCGGCGTCACCCCGACCCGCCCGGTCTCGATCCGGCTGATCTTCGACGCCGAGCACTCCAGGCGTTCGCCGACCTCCTCGATGGTCAGCCCCGCCACTTCGCGCAGCCTGCGCAGCTCGTTCACGAGCCTGCGCTTGCGCAACGTCGGGCTGCTGCCCCGTGCCATCTCCAGCACCTCCTGGGTCATGCACAGTCTGTGACCAGACGACACCCAAGCAAAGGGACGTCATCCATTCGTGTACTGCAACTTGCAGTTCGCGGGGGAACGGTCGCAGGCTGCACGAGCACGTTTCGCGACCGTTCGGTCGCACCTCGCACCGAGGAACCGGAGGGCCGCAGCATGACCAGCGCCACGGGACGACGGCGGGCCGTCGCCTGGAGAACACCCCCGGCACGATCGGCTGGATCGGCTGGGGAGCGCTGACATGCCAGTCACCGTCTTCAGCCAACTCGACAAGTCGTTGCACGAGCACCTGGCCACCGTCGCGAGGTTAGCCGCGATCGGCGACGACCAGACCGTAGCCGAACTGGCGAGAGCGGAACTCCCCCGCATCGTCGCAGCCATCAAGGCCCTGCTCGACGAACACCAGCCGGACGAACACGGCCGCTGCCCCACCTGCCGAACCCGCTGGTGGAGCCGCCGCCTACCAGCCCCGTGCCGCGCCTACCTCAGCGCGCAGCTGTGCCTGACGGTGGCAGGCGAACAGTCCTCCGGCGGCGGCTCACACCGCCACCTGCGCCGGGTCGGCTAACCCCGCCTGACCAGCGCAAACCAGGAGTCCCCCGATATTCAAGACCCCCCGACGCACAGAGTACGACCGGGGTACGACATTTCCCGTGGCACCATTTCCACCCCTCACCACCCCGGACCCCGCTCAAGCGACCCGGCACACACCTGGCCTCCACGCCTGGCGAACGCCAAGGCGAGACGCGGCCTCCTCACCCATGAGGTGCCCCCACTGGCCAGCCCCATGCTGGGCCGCACCCACCGCACATCTCCACACCCGGCACGAACCCGATCTCCACCCGAACGGACCGTTCACCCTCACCAGGGCACGGGCCTAGCACCGCAGAGCGAACGGACCGCTCACCACAAAACACCGCACCACAACTCAGCCCACCACCCATGGCCTCCGCACCACGAAAGCCCGACACCACCCGCAGCCCCGCACTACAGAGACCCGAATCGGCAGCCCTGAACCGGCACCCGGCCACCCCGCCAACCGCACGGAGGTCCGCACCACGGCCAGCCCCGACCCACCGAACGGACCGTTCACCCCCACCAAGGCACAGGCCCCGTGCCCATTGCGTGAACGGGCCACTCACCCGCAACCCAGCCCACCACAGACCCGAGTCGGCAGCCCAAATCACCCACACCCGACACCACAGCGCGCCGCAAGGCTTCGCCCCCAACCGACCCACCCGCCGAACGGACCGTTCACCCCCACCAGGGCATAGACGCCGCACTCATGGCGCGAACGGGCCGCTCCCCCGCAACCCAGGTCCCACAAACCCGAAACCACTGCCCGAATCACCCACCCAGCACCACAGCGATCCGCAAGGCTTCGCGCCTTGGCCAACCCAACCCACCGACCGGACCGTTCATCGCCCACCGAGGCAGGCCTCGCGCTCATGACGTGAACGGGCCACTCACCCACAGCCCACCCGATCCCCCACAACCCAGCTCACGCAATCCCGAGTCGGCAGCCCGAATCACCCACATCCGACACCACAGCGCGCCGCAAGGCTTCCCGCCTCAGGCAACCCGACCCACCGAACGTACCGCTCACCCGCAACACACCCGAGCCCCCGCAACCCAGCTCACGCAATCCCGAGTCGGCAGCCCGAATCATCCGCACCCAGCACCACAGCGATCCGCGAGGCTTCGCGCCTCAGCCGGCCCGACCCGCCGAACGGACTGTTCACAGCCCCGCCGAGGCGCAGGCCTCCGGCTCATGGCGTGAACGGGCCATTCATCCGCAGCCCACCCGATCCCCGCTCACCACAAACCCGAAACCGCAGCCCGAATCACCCGCACCCCAGCACCACAGCGGGCCGCGAGGCTTCGTGCCTTGGCCGGCCCGACCCACCGAACAGACCGCTTCCAACCCCGCCGAGGTACAGGCCCCGCGCTCATGGCGTGAACGGGCCACTCACCCGCAGCCCACCCGATCCCCGCTCACCACAAACCTGAATCGGCAGCCCGAATCACCCGCACCCCAGCACCACAACGGGCCGCAAGGCTTCGTGCCTTGGTCGGCCCGACCCGTCGAACGGACCGTTCATCGCCCGCCGAGGCACAGGCCTCGTGTTCATGGTGTGAGCGGGCTGTTCGTCCTAGCCTCCGGACGACGCGGTCCTTCCCCCTCATCCCCACCACGCGTCGTCCGGAACCGACCGTGGCGGAACCGGCCTCGAACCCCCGACCGGGGTCGGTTCCGCCACGGTTCTTTGCTACCTGGTGTCACCTGTTGTCGATGATCGACACGTCCGGCTGAAACAGGTGTCATCCGCACCACTTCATCGTCCATCATGGACAGGACGCGACCTTTCGATCGGCGATCCGCGAGCGGGTCTCGGTCGGGAAGTCCCGACGCGGGTTGTGCCGACACGTCCACAGTGCCGACACGGAGGTGCCTTGTGGCGTCCCCCTACCACCGCGCCGAGGCCGAGTTCGCACTCGTCGCCCTCCGGCAGCGCCTTCTGCTGCCCTCGGCACGCGACGTTCCCTTAGCACCGCGGTAACGCGCAGTCCCCACCCTTCCCCGCGTCACGGGCGCGGGCGATGGCCGCACGGCTGATCATCTCGAGAGGACCTCATGAACCGCCCCCGTTCCAACAAGTCCCACGCAGGCGAGCACACCACGGCGGGACCTCCGTTCCCCGCGTCGTTGCGGTTCGACCTCCCCGCCTCGTTCGTGTTGTTCCTGCTGGCCGTCCCGCTGTCGCTCGGCGTGGCCGCCGCGACCGGCGCGCCGCTGGTGTCCGGGCTGATCGCGGGCGCGGTCGGCGGGATCGTCGCCGGGCTGTTCGGCGGCACGCCGTTGCAGGTAAGCGGTGCCGCGACCGGCCTGGTCGTCGTCACGGCCGGGCTGATCGCCAAGTACGGGTGGGCCGCGACGGCCGCCATCACGCTCGCCGCGGGCCTCGTGCAGATCGTCCTGGGTGTCACGAAGGTGGCGCGGCTGGCGTTGTCGCTCTCGCCCGCCGTGGTGCACGGCATGTTGGCGGGCATCGGCATCAGCATCGCCCTGGGCCAGCTCGTGATCGTCCTGGGCGGTCACGCCCACGCCACCACGGTGGCCAACCTCTCCGAACTCCCCGCCGAACTCCGCGGCTCGCACTTCGGGTCGGTCGTCGTCGGCGCGATCGCCGTCGCGGTCATGGTGATGTGGCCCAGGATCCCGCGGTCGGCGCTCGTGCCCGCCCCACTGGCGGCCGTGCTCGCCGCGACCCTGGCCTCGATCGCGCTGCGGCTGCACGTGTCCACAGTGGACCTGCCGGACGAGCCGCTGACCGACGTCGTGCTCCCCCGCATCCCCGAGGGCAGCGTCGGGGCCGTGGCGCTGGCCGTGGTGTCCGTCGCGCTGGTGGCCAGCATGGAGTCGCTGCTGTCCGCGGTGGCCGTGGACAAGCTCCACGACGGCCCCCGCGCCAACCTGGACCGCGAGTTGGTGGCGCAGGGGGCCGCGAACGTCGTCTCCGGCGCGCTGGGCGGGTTCGCGGTCAGCGGCGGCATCATCCGCGGCTCGGCCAACGTCGCCGCGGGCGCTCGCACGCGCGCCTCGACCGTGCTGCACGGCTGCTGGATCATCCTGTTCGTGGTCGCCCTCGGCGGCCTGCTGGAGCTGATCCCGCTCGCCGCGCTGGCAGGTGTGCTGCTCGTCGTCGGGCTCCGGCTGGTCAACCGCGACCGCGTCCGCAAGCTGGCCCAGCACGGCGAGATCGCCCCCTACGTCGGCACCGTCCTCGGCGTGCTCGCGTTCGGTCTGGTCGAGGGTGTGCTGATCGGCATGGCCATCGCCGTCCTGCGGGCGCTGTACCGCCTGACCCACAGCAGTGTCCGCGTGGACGAGGAGTCGGACGGCTGGCGCGTGTCGATCCGCGGCTCGCTGGTGTTCCTCGGCGTGGGCAGGCTCGTGCGCGAGCTGCGCCGCATCCCCCTCGGCAAGCGGGTCGTGCTGGAGCTGCACATCGACTTCCTCGACCACGCCGCGTTCGAGGCGATCGACGACTGGCGCGGCGGCTACCAGCGGCTCGGCGGCCAGGTCGACGTCGACGAGGTGCACGACACCTGGTTCCGCAAGGCCATCGGCGGCAAACCCGGCCTGCGCAAGACGCCTCCGGCTCCGCTGCCCCGCTGGTTCGCGCCCTGGTCGCACTGGCAGCGCACCCGGCCGAGCGACGCCGCCGATGTCGTGCTCCCGAAGCAGCGCGGCGACGCGGACCCGATGACCCTCGGCATGCACGAGTTCGAGCGCAACTCCGCCCCGCTCGTCCGCCCCTTCCTGGCCGAGCTGGCCGCGCGCGGTCAACGCCCGCAGCAGCTGTTCATCACCTGCGCGGACTCCCGCGTGGTCCCGAACCTGATCACCAGCAGCGGGCCGGGCGACCTGTTCTGCCTCCGCAACATCGGCAACCTCGTGCCCGTCAGCGGCACGGACGACTCGGTGGGCGCGGCGATCGAGTACGCGGTGGGCGTCCTCGGCGTCTCCACGATCGCCGTCTGCGGCCACTCGCACTGCGGCGCGATGGGCGCGCTGGTCGACGGCACCACCCGCCCCGGCAGCGCCCTGCGCTCCTGGCTGCGCCACGCCGACCCCAGCCTCATCCGCTTCCACGAGCCGCACGGCGCGGACGAGCTGCCGGTGGTCGAACGCCTCAGCGTCACGAACGTCGCCCAGCAGCTCGACAACCTCCTCACCTACCCGGCCGTCCGCGAGGCCATGAGCTCGGGCGCGCTGAACCTCGTGGGCATGTACTTCGACATCTCCGCCGCCCGCGTCTACCTGGTCAACCCCGACCGCAACACCCTCGAACCGCTCCGCGCCCCCGCGGGTCGGTGACGCCCCCTTCCCGGCCGCCCGTTCGGGCGGCCGGGAAGGCAGTGCGCCGCCGGTGAGGACCATCATGGGACGCACCGTACGGACGGGGTACGACAATTTCCGATCAGGCCTGGTCAGACCGCTTGTAGAGCGCCACGAGCACGCCGTGCACCGCGTCCCCGGCGTCCTCTTGCGACTCCACGAGCCGCAGGAGTTCGGCGCTCAGCCGCTCCGCGGCGGCCGGCGTCAGCCGCAGGTGCCGCAGCACCACGGTCGGCTCCTCCGGGGCCCGGCTCAGCTCGTGCGCCACGGCCGTGAACACGGCGGCGTTGTGCTCGGCCGGGGCGTCGCGCACCTCCAGCCGACGGGCCGTGCGCTGGTAGTACTGCTCGGTCCCGCCACGCACCTGCCGCGTCTCGACCACGTGCACCATGCCCGCCTCGCGCAGCACCTTGAGGTGGTGCGCGACGGATCCCTTGTGCACCGCCAGCGACACGGCGAGCCCGCTGATCGTCGCGGGCTCGTGGCCCAGCGCGAACAGCAGCCGCTGCCGCAGCGGGTGGGACAGCGCCTTGAACTGCTCGGGCGTGCCGATGCGCAGGACGTCTTCCTCCATGGACGAAAGTGTCCAATTCCCTTGACGCTTTCGCAAGTCCCCCGCTCTACTGGGCGCATGGACACCGCCTCGATCATCACCGAGACCCGCGCGCTCCTGCTGGAGCACTACGTCTTCCCCGACATCGCGACCACGCTCGACGCCCACCTGGAGAAGCGCCTCGCCGACGGCGCGTACGACGCCGCGAGAACGCCCGAGGAGCTGGGCGAGCTGGTGACCGCGGACCTCCAGTCCGTCAACGGCGACCGGCACCTGCGACTCAAGCACCACGCCGACGAGATCCCGGACGGCGACGACGGCGCGACGACGCAGATGGTCGTCAAGGAGGCCGCGCGGTCCCTCACCGGCGTGCCGACCCTCCGTGCGCTCGACGGCGGCGTCGCGCTGCTGGAACTGGCGCCGCTGCTGTTCCCCGTGGAGATGTCCGGCGAGGTCGTCGCGGCCGCGTTCACGCTCGTCGCCGACGCCGGGGCGCTGATCCTCGACCTGCGGAACAACCGCGGCGGCGACCCGTTCACGGTGGCCCTGATCTGCGGTTACCTGTTCGACGAGCCGACGCACCTGAACACGATGTACTTCCGCGACGGCGACAGCTACCACCAGTCGTGGAGCCCCGCGCACGTGCCGGGCAAGCGGTTCGGGGGCACCAAGCCGATTTTCGTGCTCACGAGCGGGCGAACGTTCTCCGGGGCCGAGGAACTCGCCTACGACCTCCAGCAACTCGGCCGCGCCACGGTCATCGGCGAGCGCACCGGCGGCGGCGCGCACCCGCGTCGGGGGTTCAAGGTGCACGAGCACCTGGAGGCCACCGTCCCCACCGGGCGCGCGATCAACCCGGTGTCGGACACGAACTGGGAACTGGTCGGCGTGGTCCCGGACATCGAGGTCCCGGAGGCCGAGGCGCTGGAGCGCGCCCACCGCGAAGCGCTTGGCAGGTAAGGAAAAGCCCGCCGCGAGCGGACTCGCGGCGGGCTCGGTCACCTGGTCGGGATCAGCAGGACTTGGTCCACGCGCACTCCAGGTCCGCCCGCCGGTCGCCCTTGGTCTGAACGGGGGCCTGGCGCTTGGACTGGACCTGCGGCTGGGACTGGCCCGCCTTGTCCGTGGCGAGCCGGACGGCGACGGCGTCCTCGATGTCGCGCGGCGGCCCGGACACGAAGTCGTTCTGCATCAACGAGAACACCAGCTTGCGGCCGTCGGCGTTCGTGACGTAGCCGGACAGCGCGGTCACGCCCGTCATGGACCCGGTCTTCGCGTGCAGGTTGTTCGCCGCCGCCGTGCCGCCCATGCGGTTGCGCAGCGTGCCGCCGATGAAGCGGTCCTGGTTGCCCGCGATCGGCAGCGCGGTGTACCAGTCCTGGAACCACGGCTTGGTGCGCGCCTTGCGCAGCACCGACACGAACAGGTCCGGCGACAGCAGGTCCATCCTGGACAGTCCGGAGCCGTCGAACAGGTTCATCGTCAACGGGTTCGCGTCCAGCCCCGGCAGCGCCGCCTCCAGCGCGCTGATGCCCGCGGGCCACGTGCCCTGCCCGGACACCTTGCGGCCCATGGTCTTGATGAGCGCCTCGGCGTGCAGGTTGTTGCTGAGCTTGAGGAACGGCGTCAGGAGCTGGCGCAGGGTCATCGACTGGTGGTCCACGAGGACCTGCGTGCCCGAGGGGGTCTCGCGGAACTCGGTGCCGCCGGTCACGGTGATCCCGTGCGCCTCCAACGACTTGCGGAACAGGCCCGCCACGAGCGTGGTCGGGTCGTTCATCGAGATGAACTCGTAGTACGGGGCCGCGCCGGGGGCCAGCGAGCCGCCCACGCTGACGACGTTGACGCCGTGCGTGCGGTGCACGAACACGCCGCTGTTGCCGCTGGTCGTGGCGGTGTTGCGGATGGTCAGGTCGACCGGCGGGATCAGGGTGACCTGCGCGGGCTGGCCCGCGGCGGCGCCGGGGCTCACCTTCACCGCGACCGAGCCGGTGTCGAAGTCGGTGTCCGGCGCGATGGTCAGCGCGGACGTCTGCGCGCTGTAGTAGTAGGGCTCGTCGTCCCACGCCCAGCCGGTGCCGAGGGGGACCGAGTCGAAGAAGCTGTCGTCGGCCACCAGCGAGCCGGTCACCGTGCGGACGCCGGTCGCGGCGAGCTTCGCGGCCAGGTCGTCGTAGTCCGCGGCGAGCATCGTCGGGTCGCCGGTGCCGCGCAGGTACAGGTCACCGGCGAGCTGCGTGCCCTGCACGGTGGCGGACGAGCGCAGTTCGGTGGCCCAGCGGTAGTCGGGGCCGAGGGTGTCGAGCGCCGCGGCGGACGTGACGATCTTCGCGGTCGAACCGGGCTGGAAGCGGGTGTTGCCGGATCTGGTGTAGATGTTCTCGCCGGTCTCGGCGTCCTTCACGACCAGGCCGACGGTCGCGCCGACGAGGCGCGAGTCGGACAGGATGCGGTCGAGGTCGGAGGCGAGCGGGTTGGCGTCCACGGCGGTCGCCGCGCCGGTGGAAAGACCGAGCACGAGCGTCAGTGACGCGAGCAGGGCTAGCAGTCGTGGCCTTCGGATCATGGAGCGATTCTGCCGCTACCCCACCACCCGCTGTCATGAGGTCCACTCACATCACCACGGAACCCTCACAACTCGATCACCGCGTCAGCCCGGTCGCCAAGCGGAACACCAGGTCGGCCGCCGTTTCCGGGTCGAGCGGGCCGAGCGCGGCATAGGTGGGGAACGACGTCACGGCCGCGAGCCCGGCCAGCACCGTGGGCCGCGGCAGCACGTACACCAGTCGGTCCAGCAGACGGTCCAGTTGGTCGGTCCGCCACCGCTCGCGCCGGTCGAGGTTGGCGGAGATGTCCGGGTCGATGGCGGCCAGCCCGAACAACGGCCGCAGCACCGCCCGTTCGGCGTGCCAGAAGGCGCACGTGCGCTCGACGACGAACGCCAGCGCCTCCCGCCCGGTCCGGTCGCCGGTGTCGGTCAGCAGCTGGTCCATGCCCGCCCGACCTGCCACGTCGGTGAGCACGGCGTCCAGCAGCCCCGCCTTGGACCGCACCTGGTTGTAGACGGTCACCCTGGTCACCCCGGCGGCCTTCGCGACGGCGTCGAGGGTGAACCGCTGCCAGTCGCCCTCGGCCAGCAACGTCCGCGCGGCGGCGACCACGGCCTCCCGCGTGGCGGCGGTGGTGAGCGCTCGGGACGTCATCGGACTTCCTTTACATCGTGTATAACGAGTGACTGTACACGGTGTAAAGGAGAGTCCCATGACGTTGGTGGAGTTCGGCGGCCTGCCCGGCACCGGCAAGTCCACGCTCGCCCGCCACCTCGCCGAGCGGACGGGCGCGGTGCTGCTGCGGGTGGACGAGATCGAGGCCGCGATGCGCCGCAACGGCCTGACCCCCGACCAGACGGGGATCGCCGCGTACAGCGTGGCGCACGCCGTCGCGGAACCACACCTGCGCCGCGGTTTCACCGTGATCGCGGACGCCGTGAACCCGGTGCGCGAGGCCCGCGAGGGGTGGCGGGACCTGGCGGAGGCGTGCGGGGTGCGGCACGTGGTGATCGAGACCGAGTGCGCATCCGAGGAGCACCGGCGGCGGGTGGAGACGCGGCCGAACGACGTGCCCGGCTGGGTGTACCCGGATTGGGACGAAGTGCGGAAGCGGGAGTACCAGGAGCGGACCGACGAACGGCTGGTGGTCGACACGGCCCTGCCGGTCGAGGTCTGCCACGCGGAGGTCGAGCGGTACCTGGGCCGCTGACCCGTCCCCCTCCCGCGACCGGCGGGAGGGGGACGGCCGATCAGGCCTCGACCTGGGTGCGGTCGCCGGACCAGAGGGTGTGGAAGCTGCCCTCGCGGTCGGTGCGGCGGTAGGTGTGGGCGCCGAAGAAGTCGCGCAGGCCCTGGATCAGGGCGGCGGGCAGGCGTTCCGAGCGGAGGCCGTCGTAGTACGCCAGCGCGGAGACGAAGCCGGGGACCGGGACGCCCGCCTGGACGGCGGTGACGACGACGCGGCGCCAGGCCGCCTCGGCGTTCTGCACGGCCTGGGCGAAGTAGTCGTCCACGAGCAGGGACGCCAGCTCCGGGCTGCCGTCGTACGCCTCGCGGATGCGGTCCAGGAAGCGGGCGCGGATGATGCAGCCGCCGCGCCAGATCGTGGCCATCGCGCCGAGGTCGAGGTCCCAGCCGTACTCCTTGCTGGCCGCGCGCATCTGGTCGAAGCCCTGGGCGTACGCGACGACCTTGGACGCGTACAGCGCCTGGCGGACGTCGTCCACGAGGCCCTCGGTCAGGTTCACGGCGACCTCGGACGCGCCGAGCGCGGCGCGGACGGCCTTGCGCTGGTCGACGCGGCCGGACAGCGAGCGGGCGAACACGGCCTCGGCGATGCCCGTGACGGGGACGCCCAGTTCCAGGGCCTCCTGCACGGTCCAGCGGCCGGTGCCCTTCTGCTCGGCCTCGTCGGCGATGACCTCGACGAGCGCCTTGCCGCTGTCGGCGTCCACGTGGGACAGCACGTCGGCGGTGATCTCGATGAGGTACGACTCCAGGTCGCCCTCGTTCCACTCGCGGAACACGTCGGCGATCTCGGCTGGCGTCTTGCCGCCCGCGCGCAGCAGCAGGTCGTACGCCTCGGCGATGAGCTGCATGTCGGCGTACTCGATGCCGTTGTGGACCATCTTCACGAAGTGGCCCGCGCCGTCCGGTCCCACGTGGACGCAGCACGGGGTGCCGTCGACGACGGCCGCGATGCTCTCCAGCACCGGGCCGAGGTGCACGTAGGACTCCTTGGAGCCGCCGGGCATGATGCTGGGGCCGTTGAGCGCGCCCTCCTCGCCGCCGGAGATGCCCGCGCCGACGAAGTGCAGGCCCTTCTCCCGCAGCGCCGCCTCGCGACGACGGGTGTCGGCGTAGTGGGCGTTGCCGCCGTCGATCACCATGTCGCCCTCGTCCAGCAGCGGCACCAGTTCGTCGATCACCGCGTCCGTGGGCGCTCCGGCCTTGACCATGATGATGATCTGGCGGGGCTTCTGGAGGCTCGCGACGAGCTCTTCCGCCGTCTCGGCGGGCACGAAGTCGCCTTCGTCGCCGTGCTGTTCGATCAGGAGCTTGGTCCTGCTGTAGGACCGGTTGTGGACGGCTACCCGGTGCCCGTGCCGGGCGAGGTTGCGGGCCAGGTTGCTGCCCATCACAGCCAGTCCGGTTACCGCGATCCGTGCCGTTGCCTCGGTTGTCATTGGCACAGCCTGCCTAAAATCCGGCCGTAGTGCGAGGGGACGAGCGTCATAGCGCCGTTACACCGCCAGAACCGTAGCGGCCATCCCGATCAGGGTCGCGCCGCACAGCCGTTCGAAGACCGGCCGGACCTTCGGCCTGGCCAGCACCACGGCCAGCTTCCCGGCCAGCGGCACCACCGCGATCCAGAACGCGGCGAAGACGCCGACGGTCACGGCGGACAGCAGCGCGGCCTGCGGCAGCGGCGGCGCGGACGGGTCCATGGCCTGCGGGATCAGGCTCAGGAACGTCAACATGACCTTCGGGTTGAGCACACCATGCATCTACCT
>Ga0247771_1000431_pt1 | contig 13552 bp, 1 predicted proteins | sample UWRJL197509C6_FD_179948 | JGI IMG/M metagenome (GOLD analysis project Ga0247771, IMG submission 179948) | Plant litter microbial communities from Arlington Agricultural Research Station in Wisconsin, United States - UWRJ-L197-509C-6 | ecosystem: Environmental > Terrestrial > Plant litter >...
CCCGAATGATTCCGGTAGCGCCATCGGAGCCGCCTGCACGGCCATGCTTGAAAAAACGGGTAGGGCCGCGCTCGAATGGAGCGTGTACTCGGGGCCGTCGATTTCCGGTCATTCGGTGGCCGGCGATTGGGATGCCGAACCCTGCCCGGTGGAAGCGCTGGCCGCTCTGCTGGACGAAACGCAGGAACCCGTGGTCTTTCTCAACGGCCGCGCCGAGCTCGGGCCGCGTGCGCTGGGCAACCGCAGCATTCTGGCAGCGCCGGTAAATGACAGCATGAAGGATCTGCTCAACGACGTTAAGCTTCGCGAAGCTTACCGGCCCGTATCGCCGATCTGCCTGGAAGCGCACGCCGCCGCAATCTTTGAGCCGGGCTGCGCCGATCCGTACATGCTCTTCGACCATTCGGTTCGCAAAGAATGGGTCGCCCGCATTCCCGCGATCCGGCACCTCGACGGCACTGCGCGGCTGCAAACCGTTTCGGAAACCTCCAACCCGGTGGTTGCCGCATTGCTCGAAGCTTATTACCGCCGTACCGGCATACCGCTGCTGTGCAACACCAGCGCCAACCTGAATGGCAGCGGCTTCTTCCCCGATGTTGCCTCGGCGCAGCAGTGGGACAAGGTCAACTATGTATGGAGCGAAGGCATGCTGTACAGCCGCAGCGTTAAGCTGCCCATTGGGCCTAAGGCCGTCGCCCAGCGGCTCGAAACGGCCAACGGACTTTAATTTTTCATCATTCCCCTTTTTTTGCTATGAACCATCCCATTGCCATTATCGGCATGGCCGGCCGCTTCCCCGAAGCTGGAAATATATCTGCCTTTCGCCAAAACCTGCGCGAAGGCCGTTGCAGCATCCGTCCCATATCCAAGCAGCGGCTCAGCGCAACCACCCTGGCGAACGACCGCGAATACCAGGTGAGAGGCTTTATCGAGGATATTCATTTTTTCGATCATAAATATTTTGGCATTCCCATGGGCGAAGCCGTGCACATGGATCCGCACCAGCGCCTGCTGCTCGAAGTCGTGCATGATGCGCTGGCGGATTCCGGCTACGGCCCCGACGCGCTCAACGGCACGAACACAGCTGTTTTTGTGGCGGATAAAAACCTCCGTTACTACGAGCATGCGGATGAATACGACCCGATGCTGGTAACCGGGAATGCAAGCGAGTTCATGGCCGCGCGCATCAACCGGGCCTTTAACTTCAACGGGAGCACGGCGCTGATCGATACGTCCTGCTCTTCCTCGTTGGTTGCGCTCCACAACGCCTGTAATGAGCTCGCGCTCGGCGATGCCGACCAGGCCATTGTTTGCGGGGCCAATATCGAGCTGTTCCCTTACAAGGACATCGGCTATCATATCGAAGTCGATTCGGCGGACGGCACCTCCATTCCGTTTTCCGACCGTTCGAACGGCATGGTGTATGGCGAGGCGGTGATCGCTTTTCTGCTCAAGCCGCTCGAGGCAGCCTTGCGCGATCGCGACCCGGTGCATGCCGTGATACGGGCTACTACGGTCAATAACAACGCGGCCCGGTCGGCCAGCCTGACCGCCCCAGATGCCTACGGGCAGGCGGAGGTATTGCTGCGCACCTGGAAAAAAGCCGGCGTCAAATCTTCCGACATCGGCTTCATTGAAGCGCACGGCTCGGGCACGCAGCTGGGCGACAGCCTTGAAGTGGGTGGACTGAACGAGGCTATCCGGGTCTCTGATGGAGATGCGCCCCGCATTCCCATATCCACGGTCAAGGCCAACATCGGCCATTGCCGCACGGTTGCCGGACTGGCGGGCCTGATGAAGGCTGTCTGCTCGGTAAAGTACGGCGAACATTACCCCGCCGTTTATACCGGTGTACCAAGCCCGCTGATCCGCTTCGACCAGGCTTCGGTGTACATCAATGAAACGCTGCGTCCCTGGCATGAGCAAGGCCGTACACGCCTGGCCGGCGTCAGCTCCATAGGGTTCAGCGGGACCAACTGCCATGTGCTGCTCGAAGAAGCGCCGCCACGGCCCGCAACCCAGACAACCGGCGCCGATCAGTTGCTCCTTCTTTCAAGCTGGCATGCCGAGGGCTTCAAGGCAAACCTGAACGAGCTGGCCGAATACCTGGACGCGCACCCGGCAACCACCATCGAAGATTTGGCATTTACCCTGGGGACCGGCCGCCGCGCGGGTCGCTACCGCAAGGCATTGCGCGTACGGAACGTAACCGACGCGCTGGCACAGGTACAGGCGCTGTTGCAGGAGGTTCACCCCGAACCGCTGCCCGACACATCGGCCAAACTATTCCTGGTCTTCAGCGACGGCAATGCCCTCACGCCAGCCATCATCGACGACTACCGCCAGCATCTTCCCGCCTTCGACGCGGTATATTCCGAAGTGCTGCTGGAGCTGCAGCCGGTGGCCGCCGTTGCTTCGCCAAAGCTCCATGCGTTTGCCTTTCAATATGCAATGCATCGCTATCTCGAGTCGGCCGGCATTACCTCTCAGCAACTGCTGGGAGCGGGTTCCGGCCGGTTGCTTACCCGTGTGATCAGCGGCAATCTCACTGTGGCAGAAGCGCTTCCGCTCTTTCTTCAGGCAGGCGAGGAGCCGTCGCAGTACCTCGATCAGAAGATCAACGCTTTTCTTGCGCGCGAGCCGGGCAAAAAACTTTTTCTGGATCTATCGCTGGGTTGTGATCTTACCGGCCGCCTGCAAACCCTGGAAGGGCAGGAGGGCATTGCCGTATTCGGCAACGATTCGCCTTGCTCCGGCTTTCTCGTTGACCTCGGAGCTTTCCTCTTTGAACATCACCATTCCATCGATCCGAAGTTCTTTCGCCATGGTCAGCGGATCAATTTACCCGCTCCGCAATTTGCCCGGACTTCCTGCTGGATCCGCACATCGCCCAAGACAGAAGCGGCACCGGCCGCCACCGCGGCCCCGGTGTCCGGCGATAGCGTGGAGCAGGCGGTGCATGCCGCCTGGTGTTCGGTGCTGAAGCGAAAGAGCATCGATCCCGGCGAACAGTTCTTCGAAGCCGGCGGCGATTCGCTGGCCGCTTCCGCCGTGATCCAAAGACTCGGAGAAACGCTGGGCATACAGCTCGATTTCGAAGACCTGTTCGACTATCCCGTTTATGAAGATTTCCTGAACTTCCTCAGGAGCCGCATGCCGCTACGCGAGCAATTGCTGCTGATCTGGAAGGAGGTGCTTCGCTCGGATGAGCTGCGCGCAAGCGATAACTTTTTTGAATTGGGCGGTCACTCGCTGCTGGCCAACCAGATACTGAACCGCGTGCGGCTGCGCCTGGGCGCAACGCTCGATTTCGAAGATTTTTTCAAACATCCCACCATCGAAGAGCAGGCGTTGCTGATCGCCGAAAGGACCGGCAAGGCTACGCGCCCTGCAGCCATCGAGCGGCTGGCCGTAGCGGAATCTTACGCGGCCTCGCAAGCCCAGCGCCGCTTATGGATCCTCTCGCACCTGGAAAAGGAAAGCCTCGCCTATAATGAATTTAACATCGCGCGGCTGAGAGGTACGCTCGATGCCGCCGCTCTCGCAACTGCGCTCGATGCCATCGTTGATCGCCACGAGAGCTTTCGAACGGTTTTTTATCAGGACGCCTCCGGCCTGCGGCAATCGGTGCGCGAACGTACCGCCGCCCATCAGCTTCGTTTTGTCGATCTGCGTGATAATCCCGACCCGCATGCCGAGACACTTGCCCTTGCCCACCGCATGAAGCAAACCCCTTTCGACATGGAGCAGGGGCCGCTGTTTGCGATGACGCTGGTGCAGCTCGGGCCGGATGATTTTGCCTTCCTCATGGCCATTCACCACATTATTTTCGACGAGTGGTCGTTCGGAGTTTTTCAACGCGAGCTGGCGCAACGCTACGCCGCCATCACGGAAGGCCGTCACCTGGAGCTTTCGCCCCTGCGCATTCAATACCGCGACTACTCCGCCTGGATGAATCGCAGGGTCGGATCGGAGGAAGCCGACGGACTTGCCGCTTACTGGATGCAGCTGTTTGCACAGTTGCCCGCGCCTTCCGAGTTGCCGCTCGATCATCCCCGGCCCGCAGTGCAACGACACAAGGGTCGCCTTCTTACCCATACCCTCGCGCCCCTGCACAAAAAAGTGCTGACCGCAAGACCCGGCATAAGCGGCTTTATGTCGGCCATCGCCACGGTGAGCCTGCTCCTGCACAAATACAGCGGGGCGGAAACCATCGTCATCGGCTCGCCGGTAGCGGGGCGTGACCATTGGGAACTGGAAGACCAGATCGGATTTTATGTGAATACCGTTGCATTAAGGACCGACATCGACAGCCATAGTTCCTACGAAGAATTACTGGAGCAGGTGCGCGACCGCGTCATCGGTGCTTATGAGCATCAGCTCTATCCTTTCGACCTGCTGGTTGAGCAATTGGATGTGGCGCGCGACCGGAGCCGGCATCCGCTTTTTGATGTCATGGTGCTGTTCCGGAAAGTTGATCCGAGCGTCACCGACGCCATCAAAATGGGTTCCGTACAAATACTGCCGTTTGCCGATACGACCACGACCAGCAAATTCGACCTGTCATTCGAGTTCATCGAGAACGGCGAAGACGTTCAGATGAATATCACCTACAACGCAGAGATATTCGAAGAGAATTCAATCGCTCAATTGGCCCTCAACTATTCGGACCTGCTCGCCGCGCTTGCACGCCATCCACGTCTGCCCATCGAGTCGCTTTCGCTCCTGAACGAAGAAGCTGAAGCCTTCATGCTGCACCGGTTCGGTAAGGGAGGCGAGGCCTTCGCGCCCGCAACGCTGCCGGAGCTTTTCTCCGGCATGGCTCAGCAGGAGGCCGGGCGCATTGCGCTGCGGTCGCGCACGGAAACGCTCACCTATTCGGAGCTGGCCATCCGTGTGGATGCCGTTGCCGCATTTTTGCAGGATCAGGGTTTAAACCCGGGCGATGCGGTGGCCCTGCTGCTCGATCGCCGCCCGGCAACGATCGTGGCCCAACTGGCGGTGTTGCGCGCCGGCGGCATATACGTGCCTGTCGGTACCAGTGAGCTGCCGGCCCGTGTGCTGCACATGATCCGGTCGTCAGGCGCCACATTCGTGTTGACCACCGGCGCATTGCTGTACCAGCACCCGGAACTTAGCGAAGCGTCCGTGCGCATCCTCACCGACCTGCCGGAGCAAGCAAAGGAGGGACGTCAGTTCGCTGCCGGCAGTCCCGATGCAACCGCCTGCATTCTCTATACATCGGGCTCCACCGGCACATCCAAAGGCGTGGCATTAAAGCACCTCGGTCTGGCAAACACGGTGCGGCTGCTGCACGACCGTTTCGGAACAGGCCCGGGTTCGCTGCTGCTCCATCGCATTTCCTATGTCTTTGATTTTTCCCTGCTGGAAGTGTTCGGCGCTCTTTGCAACGGCGCTTCGCTTTATGTGGCTTCGGAAGACGAGCTGGATACGCTTCGCATAGCCAAGCTGCTGCGCGACCAGCCATTTACCGGCGCCTGCTTTACGCCTACCGAGTTGCAGCAATTGCTCGATGTGGTTGAACTGCAAACGGGACGCCTGTCGCCCGAGCTGAAATGGATCATTGCCGGTGGCGAGGAGCTCACGTCGGTACTGGCGGCGCAGCATTACCGTCTGACCTCCGCATCGCTGATCAATATTTACGGGCCAACGGAGGCTTCGATCTTCGTGGCCTGTCAGGAGATTCATCAAGGTGCGCAGCTGATCACGCTCGGCGCGCCGGTGCCCGGCATGCACCTGATGGTGCTTGATGACCGGCAGCGGCCGGTGCCGGTCGGCTTTCCCGGCCGCCTGTACCTCAGCGGCTGCGGGCTGGCAAAAGGTTATGTTCCCATAGACGATAAAAACAATATAAAATTCGATCAATATATCAATGAAAAGGGAGAGCAGGAGGTGCGTTACGATACCGGCGATCTTTGCCGCTGGCTTCCCGATGGCACGCTGAAATTCCTTGGCCGCGCCGATCATCAGATCAAGATCAACGGCTTCCGCATCGAGCCGGGCGAAGTGGAATGCGCCCTCCTGGAATACGAGGCCGTGGAAGCGGCGGCCGTTGTTTGCGTTACCGGCAAAGCCGTCAAGGAACTGGTCGGTTTTGTAGTGGCAAAGCCCCCGGTTTCCGGTCTGCCGGCCATGCTGCCAGCGGCACGCACGGCAGACGAGCACGAACGGCAACAGCTGCGCGAATGGAACCAAACGGAAAATGCTTTCATACCTGCATCGATCCTTGAACAGCTGCAACATTGGGCGGCAACGCGGCCGGCTGCGATCGCCGTCGTTTGCGATGACCAGACCTTATCTTACCTCGAATTGCATGAAAGTGTTGAAAGCTTGGCTGCCCAATTGCAGGCTGAAGGCATCGCGCCCGGCGCCATCGTGCCCGTGTTCTGCGCCCGGTCATCCGGCTTGCTGATCGCATTCCTGGCCGTGCTGCGTTGCGGCGCCGCTTATCTGCCGCTGTCGCCGGAATGGCCGGTGGAGCGCATGCGCGAAATCGTGTCCGATTGCGGCGCCCGCCGGGTCATCGGCGACGAAGCAAGCTCCGTGCTTGCAGCTCCGGAGGTACGGATTCTTTTGCTCTCCGAACTGTTGCAGCGGCCGGCGCCATCGCCGGCAAAGCCGGTGCATTCCCGTTTTGAGGACGCGGCCTACATCATTTACACATCGGGCTCCACCGGCCGGCCCAAGGGCGTGGTGATCCACCACGGCGGGATGATGAACCATCTGCAGTCGAAGGTGGAAGTGCTGAATCTCACTACCGAAAGCCGTATCATACAAAATGCCCCGCAGGCCTTCGATATATCCATCTGGCAGTTCCTGGCCGGCATCCTCTGCGGCGGAACCACGCTGATCTATCCCGATCCGCTTGTGCGCAGTCTGCAGGCCTTTGCCCGCCAGGTTGTGCTCGACAGGGCCACGATCCTCGAACTTGTACCATCCTATCTCTCCGAGCTTGTGGAGTTGCCCGAGGTGCTGGAATGGAAGCTCGATCATCTGCTGGTGACCGGCGAAACCCTGCGGCCACGGCTGGCCGAGCGCTGGCTTGAACGTCGCCCCGACATTACCCTTGTCAATGCGTATGGCCCCACGGAAGCGTCGGACGACATCGCCCATTTCCTGCTTCGTGCCGGCGAGCCGGTCGGTCAGACGATCCCTGTCGGACGCGCCGTACGGAACATGCGGCTCTATGTGCTGAATGAAGCGCTGGAACCTTGCGGCCTTGGTGAGCAAGGCGAGATCTATACGTCCGGCATTGGCGTGGGCCTGGGTTATCTTAACGATGAGAAGAAAACGCAGGCGGCCTTTCTCGACGATCCCTTCGTGCCGGGTGCAAGGATGTACCGGACGGGGGATTACGGCCGTTTCCGCCAAGACGGCAACCTCGAGTTTATCGGACGAATGGATGCGCAGGTCAAGGTGCGGGGCAACCGCATCGAGCTTGGCGAAGTGGAGCAGGGGCTGATGAAACTGCCGTTCGTGCAGGATGCCGTGGTGCTGTGCCACCGCGATGAAAACGGACAGCCCGCACTGGTGGCCTACCTCACAGGTTCGCCTGCCGCCGCATCCCTGCGGAACGATGCCGGGCGGGTGCTGCCGGCTTATATGGTCCCTGCCTCTTTTCAGCTGCTGGATGCGTTCCCGCTGACGGCCAACGGCAAGATCGACAAGGGCGCCCTGACGAATCCTTTTGAGCCTGGCGAAGCGCTGGAAAAATTGCTGCGCAGCCATCTTGCCCGCCGCCTGCCCGACTACATGATCCCCTCACGGATCGCCGTTCTTCCGAAACTGCCCCTCACGGTGACGGGCAAGGTCGACCGGCTGAAGCTGGCGGCCCTTGCGCGTGAACATGCCGTGGAAGAAACCTTCGTGGCGCCGGTGAGCGAAACGCAACGGCTGCTCTGCAACATCTGGGCGGAGGTGCTCGGCCGCGAATCTATCGGCATCCACGATGATTTCTTTGCCATTGGCGGCAACTCGCTGAAAGGCATGCGGCTCATTGCCGAAATGGAGCGCGCCTTTGGCCAGACAATCGATTTTTACGAGATCTTCATACACGTTACGGTCGAGCAGCAGGCGCGCCTGTTTACGATCGACCGCCCGGCGTCCGCATCCGGCATTCCGGTCAGTTCCGGCCGGGTGCGTTTTCCGGCCAGCCATGCGCAGCGTCGCCTGTTTGTGTTGAGCCAGCTCGAGACCGTTGCGTCAGCCTACAACATAACCGGCGGGCTCTCCATCAGGGGGCGGCTCGATCAGGAACAATGGCGCAGATCATGGACGGAACTCATCGAACGGCATCCCATCCTCCGTACGGTCTTTGAGGTGGAAGAGGGCGAGCCGGTGCAGGTGATCCTGCCGGCAGCCGCTTTCGAGCACGACCTTGTGGTGCGGGCGGCCAAAGCTCCCGATGCCGTGGAGGCGATCTGGAACGAACAGCATACGGCGCCTTTCGCTATGGTGGGCGGGCACCTGTTCCGCGCCACGATGGTATGCCTCGGCAAGGAAGAATTCATTTTCCTCTATACGCTGCACCATACCCTCGTCGACGAATGGTCGTTCGGTGTATTGGGCGGTGAGCTGCTGCGGCTTTACGATGCAGCCGTCACCGGCCAGCCATCCGGCCTGCCGCCCCTGGACATACACTATGGCGATTTTGCGTTGTGGCAGGCAACACAGCTCAGCGAAGCCCGGCACGAAGAAAGCCGCCAATACTGGAAGCAGCGCTTTAACAACCTCCCCTCCGTGCTTGAGCTGCCGTACGACCGCCCGCGGCCACCGGTGAAAACCTACGCGGGCAAAGTAAGCCGGCGACTCGCCAAAGGGATCATGCCGGCGATGCAGCGCCTCTCGGAAAGGCACGGCACTTCGTTGTTCATGAACGTGCATGCGGTACTGCAGGTGCTGCTCTACAAATACACGGGCCAGACAGACCTTGTGGTAGGCACCCCGATCGCAGGCCGCGACATGGAGCAGCTAAGGGGCCAGGTGGGCCTGTATCAGAACACGCTGGCGCTGCGCACCCAACTGCAGCCCAAAGAGAATTTTGAACGCGTTCTGCGTTCCGTGCGTGAAAACCTGGTTGCCGATTTCGAACACCAGCACTATCCGTTCGACCTGGTTGTGGAAGACGCGGGCGTATCGCGCGACCTCAGCCGATCGCCGCTCTTCGATGTAATGATCGTATTGCACGACAGCGATATGGGTCTGCCCGCCGGTTCCGTGGCCGGTCTCGGGTTTAAGGAATACAGCCAGCCGGTTTCCGGCAGCAAGTTCGACCTGAGCTTTCATTTCCTCGAAAAAGGAGAGGACCTGCTGCTTTCGGTGAACTACAATACCGACCTGTTTGACGAAGCGCATATCGATCTCCTGCTCGAACACCTGGAAGTGCTGCTGGAACGTCTGCCCGCATCGGCCGGAACGCCGGTTGCGGAGGTAGACTGCATCTCTTCAGCCGAACGCAAACGTCTGCTGGAAACCTTCTCCGGCCATACGCCGCCGCCGGCTCATGAAACGATTGAAGGATGGCTTCAAGCCGGGCTGCAAAAGGATGGTGAAGACGCCGTAGTTTGCGGCGACCGGCGCATCAGCCGGAAAGCCTTGCTGGAGCAGTCCGGCCGCCTGGCCAATTGCCTCCGCGAGCGCTACGGCGTCGGCCGCGGCTCGACCGTTGCCGTGCTGCTGCCTCCATCCGTCGAGCTGGCCGTGGCCATCCTGGGCATCGTTCGCGCCGGTGGGGCCTACCTGCCGCTCGACCCTCAATTTCCCGAATCGAGGCTGCGCCACATGATCGACGACAGCAAGACCAGCCTATCCATCACCGCGATGCCCGATGCCCGCTTTGCCCGCAGCCTTGTCTGGGATCTGGCATTCCAGCAGGAGCTGGCCAACTACCCTGCGGAGGTGCATTCCGAAGCGAAGCCCGATGATATAGCCTATGTCATTTACACTTCGGGTTCCACCGGACTACCCAAGGGAGTTCCCATTTCACAATCCTCGCTCTGCCACTATGTGAACGGGTTTGCCAGCGCCCATCTGAATCACGGCAACTACCGCGGGCTCCTTGTTTCGTCGATTGCCTTCGATTTGGGCTATACCGCCTTCTGGACCATGCTGCTCGGCTTCGGCACGGTTTGCTTCAGCCCCGATACCTCGGGCTTCTGGGACGCGTCCGTGATCTGGCGGACCATCGAAAGGGAAAAGATCAACATGATCAAGCTAACCCCCTCACACCTGAAATTACTTCTCGATGCCTTGCCGCCGGCGCGGTCGGTATCGGGTCCTTCGCTCATCGTTACGGGCGGTGAAGCCGCGGACGGCGAAGCGATCGCCCGTTGGCTGGAATGGGACCCGGGTGTGCGATTTGTGAACCATTACGGCCCTACCGAAACGACCATCGGCGTGCTGACCCAGGGCATCGTGAAAGAGAGCGACAGCTCAACGGACCTGAGCCTGGAAGCGTTCAGCAAACGCCCCGTGCTGGGTTGCCCGCTGGGCACGCATTTTATCCGCATCCTCGATGCGGGGTTGCGGTTGCAGCCGATTGGCGTGCCGGGCGAGATCTGCATCGGCGGACCGGGATTGAGTCCGGGCTATCTGAACCAGGCCGAACTAAGCGCCAGCCGTTTTATCGAAGACCCTTCACAGCCGGGCGTGCGGATCTACCGCAGCGGCGATAAAGGACGGTGGACGGCCGATGGCCGCATTGAGTTTGGCGGCCGCATAGATCAACAGATCAAGCTTGCCGGCTATCGTATCGAGCCCGGAGAGGTGATAGCGGCCCTTCGCCGCCTGCCCGGCATACTGGATGCCGCAGTCGATGTCCGCGAGATCGGCAGCGGCCGGCAGCTGATCGCCTATGTTGTGGGGCCGACGGAGGTGGACGAGCATGCCTGCCGGTTCAACCTCGAAACCTGGTTGTCTCCGTACATGGTACCTGCGCGGATCGTGGCGGTTGAAGCGCTGCCGCTGACGTCCAACGGGAAGATCGATACGGCTCGTTTGCCCGATCCCGATCTGTCGATCGGCCGCCCGGCGCGCGAAGCCGCATCGTTGCAGGAAGAACTGCTGCTGCAGGCCTGTCGCACGGTGCTGGCACGGCCGGAGGTTACGCTTGCCGATGATTTCTTCCGGCTCGGCGGCGATTCCATTCGCGCCCTGCAGATCGTTTCCTACCTGTATCGCAACGATTTCGCCCTAGCGGTAAAAGACCTGTTCACGTACCCGGTACTGGAAGCCCTGGCGCTGCGGATGAAACCCTTGTCCCAACCCCTCGACCAGCGGCCGGTGACGGGTTGGCTGCCGCTGCTGCCCATACAGATGGAATTTTTCGAACGCGGCTTGCGGCATCCCCATCATTACAATCAATCGGTGCTCTTGCGCGCCTCGGCGCCGCTTTCCATCCCGGTGCTGCAAAAGACCATCGCTCTTTTGCAAACGCATCATGATGCCTTGCGGCTCATCTTCCCGGAATCGGGATCGGGACGACAATTCAACCAGGATGAAAACTTTCTTTCGCTCCTGGAGGTCTTCGATCTTCAACAGGAACCCGGGCGATACGAACAAGAGCTTCAGGCCCTTCAGCGCAGCTTTAATTTATCGTCAGGCCCTTTGTTTAAGACTGCTTTGTTCCGGATGCCCGAAGGCGACCGGCTGCTGATGACGGCGCACCATCTTCTGGTGGATGGTGTTTCCTGGCGCATCCTGCTGGAAGATTTTTATTCGGTGTACAAGGCTTTGGCCCGCAACGAGCAACCGGCATTGCCGCCAAAGACCGCCAGCCTGAAAGCCTGGAGCGAAGGCGTCCGGAACTACGCAAACACCTGGTCGTTCGTACAACAGCACGGCTACTGGCTGGAACCTTCCCGGTTTAAGTTTCCTGTGATTGCTCCCGAAGCTGTCGCGGGCATGCAGGGCCGCGGCCATCTTTCTTTTGAATTGCACGAAGAAGCGACAAGCCTGCTGCTTACCGGCGCCAACGGCGCCTTTCATACCGAAATAAATGACCTGCTGGTCGCGGCGCTGACGAATGCGCTGGGCATCGTGTTCGGCATCGACCGCGTGGCGCTGATGTTCGAAGGCCACGGCCGCGAGGAATTACTGCCCGACGTTCCGATCCACCGTACGGTAGGTTGGTTCACCTCCCTGTATCCGGTGGCATTGCCGACCGGCGCCGAAGAAGACTGGTCCGCACACATAAAGGCAACGAAGGAAACCCTGCGCGAAATTCCGTTCAAAGGCATCGGCTACGGCCTTCTGCGCTACCGCGATGACGTTCCGAAAGGCCCGCTTCCGGAAGCGGGCATGGTGCTGTTCAATTACTTGGGCCAGTTCAACGCGGAGGCTTCGGAAAACGAATTCGACGTGTCGATGGATGCCGGCGATGTCAGCGACCCGGATGAAGTGCCGCGGTTCGGCCTTTCCGTTACCGGCATGACGGCGGCCGCCCGATTGGGCGTTCAACTCGAGTTCGACCGTTCGCGCTACACGCAGGCGACGATGGCCGCACTTGCGCGCCAGTACCGGTTCTCGCTGGAAGAGCTGATCCGCTTCTGCGGTACACGTGAAACATCCGAGCTCACGCCGGCCGACCTGAGCTACCGCAATCTTTCCCTCCAGGATCTCGAAAACATCTTCGAATAGCTGACGCTCATCAAAACGATTCATCCGTGTCAACAAACGAACTGCATAGCAGTAACATCCAGGATATTTATACGCTCTCGCCGCTTCAGCAGGGCATGTATTTTCATGCCCTTATCGACCCGGAGTCCACTGCATACGTTTCCCAGCTGGTCTACCGCATTCAGCACCCGCTCGATCCGGCCTGCATCCGCCGCGCCTGTAGCGACCTGCTGCAGCGCCACGACGTGCTGCGCACCGTATTCAGCCACCGCAAGACAGACGAGGTGGTCCAGATCGTTCTGAAGCAACGGCAGCCCTGGCTCCACTTCGAAGACCTTAGCCACCGGAGCGCCGCCGACGCCGACGTTCACATCGACGCCCTGTTGCAGGACGACCGCCGCCGCAAGTACGATCTTTCGAAAGACCTCCTGCTGCGGCTGTATGTATTGCAAACCGGCAAGGAAGCATACACGCTGATCTGGAGTCATCACCACATACTGATGGACGGCTGGTGCGCGTCGATGCTGCTGCACGAGTTCAATGCGCTTTATGCCGCACATGCCGCCGGTACTACGCCCCGGCTGCCGCCCGCTCCGCCCTTTGCCGATTTCATTCGCTGGCTGTCCCGCCAGGACCGTGCGGCCGCAGCTGCGTTCTGGAGCGATTACCTGGAAGGATATGATACCAAGCCCGCCTTGCAGCAGTTGCCGGTATCGGAACGGTCGCAGGATATTTTCGAGGAGGAAGAACTGGTTTTCAGCCTGGACGACAGTAGCCGGATCCGCAAACTGGCCGAAGCCAGCCGCGTAACGCTCAACATTATTTTTCAGGGCATCTGGGGTTTGGTATTCGGCCGGTACACGGATGCGGACGATATCGTATTCGGCGAAGTAACGGCCCTGCGTCCGCCCGAGGT
>Ga0247771_1000432_pt1 | contig 13474 bp, 20 predicted proteins | sample UWRJL197509C6_FD_179948 | JGI IMG/M metagenome (GOLD analysis project Ga0247771, IMG submission 179948) | Plant litter microbial communities from Arlington Agricultural Research Station in Wisconsin, United States - UWRJ-L197-509C-6 | ecosystem: Environmental > Terrestrial > Plant litter >...
GGGGGCCATCAGCCGCACTGCAGATCGAACGTCAGGCCCCCAAGACGCCCGGCCGGCGCGACGAGCGACAAAACCTCGCCGCCGCGACATCTCCGACGACCGACTCGGGGCCTCCCGCCGCGCCGAAGCCCTCGATCGACCATGGCGAGCTTCGCCCCGCCGACGTGCTACCGCCCGGACGGCTCGGCCGTGGACCCGCGGTACACCGCGTGCCGGCTCGGCGGGACCAGCATGTGCTGCCGGACCAACGACACCGTCGCCTCGTTCCCCGACATCTGCCGGCCCGACGGGCTCTGCCAGGAGACGCAGCAGACGGACATTGTCTGGCGCGAGTCGTGCACCGACCGCACCTGGCAGGCCCGCGAGTGCCTGCAGCTGTGCGTTGGTGCGTGACGCCCCGGATCGCCGCCGGCGGCGCGAGAGAGCCCGCCCGGTGATCCCCGCTCCCCGGATCGTTTGATGGTGGAATGCTGACGACGGCGGGTTGGCCGGACCGCAGACGGCTCCGACCGCAACACCGACGCCGTCGTTACCTTCTGTGCCAACGGGTCCATCTGCTGCGGCCGCCGCAACGACGCCTGCTGCGCCAGCGGCCGGGGCGTCTTCGTCGTCGACGGCCGTGTCGTGAACTCGAGCCCCGCCCCGACGGCCGGCGCCTCGTCCACGGCCACTTCCACGTCCACTTCCACGTCCGCGTCGACATCGGCAACTTCACCCGCTCCGGCAGGTTCCAGTCCGGCGGCTCCGGCGCCGGGTCAGTCCTCCTCGTCTCTCTCGACGGGCGCGGCTATCGGCATCGGCGTGAGCATCGGCGCCGTGGCAATCGCCGTCTGCGTTGCCATCGTGTTCTTCGTGCGCAGGCGGCGAGGCGCAGGTCGCGGCGACGGCGGCCGGAATACGGACAACAGGTCGGAGCTCCACGGGTCGGTTGGCGGAACCACACTGGAGACGGCGGCCAAGTACGCATCGGAGCTCCATGTGGCGCCCTCACCGGGCGCAGGTGTGCCAGAGCGCGTCCAGTCGCCGGTTGAGCTGTACGGGACTGAGTGGAAAGGGAACCGGTAGGGCCGGAAGGGCTGCTACTTATCTGTACATGGATGTCGGAGTGGAGGACTAGTATGTTCACTATCACACGCCATCGAACCACCGGTGCCCCAGCGCCTCGTGAGTAATGAGCCTCCTCGCCGGGTCAAAGTTCGTCAGCCCGGCCACCAAATCCAGTAGTTCCTCGTCCACGTCCCTCCACAGCCGCACCGGTCGGCGCGGGTTGTCCTTGCCGAAGCCGTCGCAGATGACGGCGAAGACTTGCACCCAGGGGTTGTCGCCGAGGTAGTCCAGCAGCGCGGCCAGGCCCTCCGCGTCGGCAAAAGGACCTGCTCGATGTTGTATACACGTCCAGATTCGCCGACAGATCTCCTCGGTATCGTCTCGCTGTCGCGAATCGGATCGGGCCGGATGGCGGTGCTGGAGCCAGCCTTGACAGGCTGGATATGTCGGATACTGGGGGAACGAGACAAGATCGAATGTGAACATACGGACAATGATGGCAGGGATACCTTGGCCCAGCGTGGCCTCATATGTCGTCGCATGGTCGGGTTTGCTGAGCGGGTAGGTTGGGTACCTACGTACATAGAAAGAGAGGAGGAAGGGAGGTTTTTTTTTGTTTGTGGCCTGAGCGTTTTGGACCCCGTGGTAAACTGAAATCTGGTATTTTCTTTTCTTTTCTTTTCTTCTTTCGCGACACGTGCTTTTGATACGGAGTACCGCCGCGGGCGGGCACAACCAACAGATCAGATCCGCGCTCAGAGGCGTACATATTATCTGACAATGAAGAGATTATCATGCTAACTGGCCCGTAGGTATCATTGTCTAGGGTTGGATGGCAGCCCCCGGCCGAGAACAGGTGCCCCTGGGCCTTGATGGCAACGAGCATAGTGACGAGCGGACCGAGAACCTCAACCGGTATTCTCAAGGGGAAACGTGTATCTGTTCCGGTAATAAGCTCATACCAATCTCCGAGGAGGCAGTCCTCAAAGCATACTGGAGTGGTGAAAGCGATGGAGCTGACGTCCGCATGCGACCCATAGTATGCAAGACTGGCGATTCTCGAGAGACGCTCAAAGGGTGATCACTTGATATTAGGTAGCAAAGGATCGCTCCTCGATGGCGAGACCTTGGCAGAGAAGGCGTTTGTGGTATTTGTCAACACGCCGCACACATCTGCACCGCGTTTATACAGGTGGCGTCCGCTCGCGGCCGAGGCTCCTTCCGTCCGCGGTCGTCGGGTCCGTCCTTGAGCACATCGGCGCGCTGCCCGGCAGTGCTGCTCTCCCACAACAGCGGCGTGTTCCTCGGCAGGCATTAAGGGGCAAGACAGTACCTGACTCTCGGCGGGACGGCAGCGGAGGGTGAGCCATGTGCCGTCATCCCATAGATTTACCCGGCCCCCCCGCCGTAAACAGGTCAATCTTTCGGCCATTCAAGACATTGTGGTTTCTGGAATCCCGGAGATTACCCCACAACCGCTCGGCAGTATAGATACGACTCGGCGCGCCCGGCCAAACCCAAGATTTAAGGGGGAAAAGCGCCCAGACTCTTCTCAGTGGTATTTTCGCGCCCCAACCAGCAAAAAGACGCCCAAGATGCTTCTGAAAGTCATCCTCTCCGCGGCCCTCCTGGCGCTCAGGTACGAGAGCCGCCAACCCGTGAGGCTGACCGGCTGCTAACAGCTGTTGAAGCATCGACGCCGCCGCCGTCCCGGGCAAGAGCTTCAAGTTCCAGGTCGACGATCCCAAGAAGGGGAAATACTTCCTCGGGGACGCGAAAGGCGCCGGCACCCAAGATGAATCGAAGGCTCTTATCTGCGAGCTGAATGCCGACGTCCTCAAGTGCGGCGGGCAGGGCTTCCCCAAGTATGCAACCTCAGATTCGCACCCCTCCTTATCCCACTCCCTTTCGAATAAGGCAAAGACTGACTCCTGGCAAGGTACACTGGCGACATGACGAAATTATCTACCGTTTCTGGGGGCTCATCGGGCTGGTCTATCGACGCGAACGACAACATCAAGTGGAGCGCTAAGTCGGGGGTTCGCTTCTCGATCGGCTTCGGTGGCAGCAACGACGTGTGGGCTGAGACGTGCCCGGATGCGCATGGTCACTTTACCAGTCACGGCACCGCCAAGGCGGTGTACGTGTAAGTGGAGGGTGTGCTTAGAGCATGTGGTGGGCCAGGAGGACCCACGTGACTGGGCGCCACCACCGGGTGCTAGTCACCCGCACGGTGGAAAAGAAAACTAGCTCCTACAATACAGCCCTTCGCTCAACCTATTCTCACTTAATTGCTGGCACTCCGCCTACGCCTGGTGCTTACCCTACTACAAGCAACTGCTAGGTTCCTGAATCTGTACCATTCTTTCTCGGCTTTCAGTGGTTCACCTGCGATATGCCATCTACATGCCATTAGAACCTACGTGCTTACCTCTCTCGGTAGCTGGGGGAGGTAGTAAATGAATCCTTCAGATCCCTACCTGCCGATGCCGCAGTTGCCTTTCCAAGGGCGTGATACCTGCGAAAGACTGGACCGCTTTAGGTGGAGGCTGCCCGGGCGGTATCTAGGTCGTCGAGCCGGTGCCTAAAACACACCAAGGGTGTTGGAAGCAATGTTCAAGTTGTCGAGCGAATGAGGCTCTAGTTCCTGGTTGATGTTGGGGTAATGCGCCAGGTGGCGGAAACCGACGTCCCGGTCGCCGGAACCGAGGACGGACACAGACGCATTATGAAACGCCTTGCCGTGGTTAAGTCTTGGCCCCCGTGGTTACCGAATGCATGTGCCTGTATGCCTACCTCCTAGGTACCTAGCAAGTGGAAACGGGACCTATCCCGGGCAAGTTACCCCCGTGCTGTAAGATCACTCAGGGGGAAGCCCGTTGCGATCATCCGGTTGTTGTACGGGCTGTACACCTAAGGCAGCTGTGAGACGTATGGAACCCAGTCTCTCCATGGGGGGTCACAGCTGTGTGGTCAGGCACTCGAGCGAGGTGAATACCATTGAGAGAGCCAAGAGGATCCGGCCCAACTGGGGAAGCAACTGTACGGAGCAGCCGCGTCTGAAAGGACTGGCGGCCCGAGAGATATTGAGTTATTCTCGCCGATCCTTTGCGCAATTAAGCCTCTCCGAACCGCACCAGTCCCAGGCGGCGGGTGGCCCGACGTTGCATTCCGGGACAATGGGAGCCAATCAAATGGGTGTCCAGAATCCGTCTTACCGGTCACCGAACCTAGTGGGAACTAAGTACCGGCTAAGTAAAGTGCTGCACGAGCTGTCTACGTCGTACAAATGTACCAGTTAACTAGTGGCCGCCTTCGTCTTCAGTCCAGTCTTGTCCAGTCCTGTCTAACGTTGTTTGAAGCCAAGTCAGGTCTTTCGGGTTCGAGACACAGCCCACCACAGTTCCCCATTGCAATGGTCCGATTCAAGCTCCTCGCGCTGCTCGTGGGAGTCCAGTTATTGTCTGTTCGAGGTGAGATCGTGGACGAACTGGAGAGAAGAGGCAGACCGCAAGTCGACGCCAGGGTGGCGAAATCCAGAACGTGTTCAAAGGAGAATCTACAAATCCGGAAAGAGTGGTAAGGTTACTCGATCTTTGACGCCAAACAGGGCCGGCGTTGGGCTGACAAGTGCCACAGGGGAGACTTGTCGAAGGACGACAGGCGATCATATATCAAGGCCGTCCAGTGCTTGTTAGAGAAGCCCCCTAGGATTACCGGGTTCCCCGGAATCACGAGCCGATACGAAGACTTTGTTGCCATCCACATGAACCAGACCCTGTCCATCCACGCCACGGGTAGCTTTTTGTCGTGGCACCGATATTACGTTTGGGCCTACGAACAGGTCAGGAAACCCGCTCCAGTCCCTTCTGAGGTCGGTGCAAGCTGCTGATGTTTGACTCTCGAACCCAGGCTTTGCGAAACGAATGCGGATACGCGGGGGCTCAGCCGGTATGACAGCGCATCCGCCATAACACCGGGAAACGTGGAATGGCCTCTGACGATCTGTTAGTATTGGGGCTGGGGCAAGTGGTCTGATGACCCGGAGAAGTCACCGATATTCGACGGCAGCGATACCAGCCTCAGCGGCAACGGCGAGTGGATACCAGGGCGTAATGGAACGCGACACGCGCCGCCTGGAAACGGTGGAGGATGTGTCACTTCTGGGCCGTTCAAGAAGTACTCGGCCGCTAGGACCCATCGAGGACTGGAGCTAATCGGTCTGTAGCATGACGGTGCACCTTGGGCCCCTCGACCCGGCCGTGAACCCGGTTCCTCCGGCGAACCCACGTGCCGACGGCCTGGGCAACAACCCGAGGTGCCTCCGGCGCGACCTGTCCAACAAGCTGACGTCCAAGTACCACCGGCCCGAGGTCATCGGGTCGCTCATCGCCGACAACCGCGACATCGCCTCCTTCCAGGACGTGCTGCAGCACCCGGCCTCGTCGGCGACGCCCGGCGTCCACGGCACGGGCCACTTCACCATCGGCGGCGACCCGGGCCCCGACCTGTACGTGTCGCCCGGCGACCCGGCCTTCTGGCTGCACCACGCCATGGTCGACCGCGTCTGGGCCGTCTGGCAGGCGCAGGACCTGGAGGCGCGCACTGCCGTCGTGGCCGGGGGGACTATCATGCGCAACGACAGCTCGCCCGCCCAGACGCTCGATGACCCCATCAACCTCGGCGGTGCCGCGGACAAGGTGTACAAGATACGCGACCTGTTGAGCACCGTCGACGGGCCGTTTTGCTACACATACGAGTAGCGGGTGTAAGCTCCTCAGCTTGCACCGTGACAAATGCACCCAAGAGTTACAACCGCGATGGTTGTGTAATGTAACTTGTGTTGCGGCGGCGGCGGCGGCGGCGGCGGAGGTGGCGATGCAAAAGCGGGCGGTCGCATATCGGGGCCCGCGAATGTCGTGCGAGACAGCTACAGTTGCTCCCTCCAGAGCGCGCAAGAACTTCCTACGACTTCTAGACTTGGCGACTAACCGGGACACTGGTACTTCTACGTTGGTCTCTGTTGCGCGTAAAACCGTCTCGGAGTGATACTTCTGGTTGACCTAGAACTTGGAAGCAAGCCTTGCGTTGACCGGTCCCTGATTCCCGTTCCGGTCTTCGTATGTCATCAGCCGAACCAGAATTAGCAGCAAACTGCCGGCGCCCAGCTGTAGCGAGGCTGCCGCCCAGCCTTGACCGGTGGGCCAAGGTGGGTAAATCGCCAAAACCATCTTATGGTTAAACGTACGTAGGCATTCACCCGAGTCCCAATATCGGGAGTAGCCCCGTACGTCCACTCGGAATCTCGCTTCCACCCAAGAGTACCGAGTATATATCGTAGCGCCGGTCCCACTAGCCCGCGACGGGTAGGGGATCCAGATCTCCAGAGACCACCCGCGCCGCCCCGACCGCCTCCAACTTTCAATATGCGCCTGCTGAACCTCCTATCCGCGGCCGTCATGGCGCCGGCCGTCGGCCTCGCGGCTCCGGCCCAGGAAGGCGCCCTCATGGCGAGGGAGAACCTGTGCTCCCTCAAGGCGCCTCCGGCGCTGTGCACGCCCAACCCCGCCACCACCGTCGAGGAGACGGCCAGGCGGGCGTACCAGTTCTACAAGTCGTTCGTGGTGGACGGCGACCCGAAGCTGATGTTCTCCCTGATCGACAGCGTCTACACGGTGAGCGCTGCCGCGGCGGCACACGTGAGCACGGGCGGGATGCTGATCCGAGACAGCAACACAACCCTGGCTACAGGAGCGGCCCCCAGAACATCTGGTCGCTGTTCTGCGCCGGCCGCAAGATTGGCAGCGAGGCGAGCACGTCGTGGTGCTTCGACGCTGCCACCAACATGTCTTGGGCGAACTACGGTAACGTCGACAGGTGGCGGTGGGTTGACGGCTGCGTCCACGAGCACGTATGTATTTCCGACCCAAGAGTGTTTCCTTCGTTCTGACCCGAGATCAGTGGGACCAAGGGGAGAAATTCCCGTCCAAGGATAAGTGCTATGTCTTGAAGCCTGCCACGTAAATGGCGCTGCACCAAGTGATGCTGGTTAGTTTGGATGAAACTTGGGATCGAAAATCTTGGTATCCGAAATCAAACCTAGGTACAGGGTATGCGAGTGGGAGCAGATTGGCCCTTCTTTTCTCCATAACCTTACCCAGATGTAAATACATATTTTACTGCTACTGTATGAAAGAGCTGGAGGTTATCCTGTCTGCCTCTATGTTTGCCGGCTCGAACTTCGACGGCCGCTCAAGGATGATCCTTTCACGGGAGAGACGGAAGCGAGGCTTGCCAGCGGCAAAGCCCTTGGGTACGGCCTTGCGGTAACTCTTTCTTCCTCGCACAGGTGGCTATTATGTGCGATTTCGTCGTTTCATATACCGCGCTGACCTTTGGTCTCGACTGCCACCCTTACCTACAGGCTTGCATGTATTTCGCGTCCTAAGCTCGGTATTTTTGGGTCATTCGGAGGCTCCGTGAAAACCCTCGCGTTGCCTTCCCTCTGCGCAAGCGCAGCCCCTCCTCTGTGTTCTCGCCGTTGCCATGTCCGGGCGCCGCCGCTGTTGACTGAGTAGGTAGATTCGTTCTGGTTCTCTAGGGCCCCTCTTCCCCGGACCCCTTAGGCCCACTCGGCCCCATGCTCCCAACTGTGTGCTCCTCCAGCGCCCCTCCTGCCTATTGCTGCACTAGTGAGACTTACGTGGCCTATTGTGATGGCCTGGTTTCGGAGCCCTATTGGGGCCCTTATTGATGTCCCTATTGTTGACTGCCGGCGTCATTGTAGCCCTATCGTTATCCATTGTGCCAACGCTTCAAGAATTATAAGGCGGCACGCTCGCCCCTCTTCTTCTTTCCTTCCCTCTTTAAACCACCCGACCCGACGCGACCGCGTGACGGGAGTCTCGGCCGGATATTCGGACGTCTCCCTCTTTCCCCCCTCGCGACGATACGTGACGACCCCTCTCGACGTTCAACAACGACAACGATGCCTTTGCCAAGCGTCGAACGCCTTCATGCAGAGCGGCAGTCGCGCCTGCGGACGGCGCGTGCCCACCAGGAAGAGATGGAAAGCCAAATCATGACAGAGATTGGCTTCCAGCGCCTGAGTCAACATGACATCATGGGGCTAGCAGTCCGCTTCGGGTCCGGACGAGGAATTCGCGGAGACCGGATCGCTACGCGTATCGGCAACCAGTACCTCGCAGCAGACGAAACCATGGTAACGACACCCAACGGCGATTTACGCATGCCCAGATGCGTCTACTACCTCACGGGCGCAGCTCGTAAAACCATGGAACCGTCAATCTCGCGAGTTTGCCGGAGTTACGCCATGAAGTTCATAGACATTCGATGGCCTACACAGCTCAAGGATTGGGTGGCGGAAGCCATCGACAACCACGACCACACAGTGTCTATGGGGGATTCGCTCACTTACAAGAAGTTCCGGAAAGGGACTGATTCAATTGACCAAGAGGTCAACCTCGTACTGGTTCTGGCCATGCGCTGCATCCGGTTTGGCCAGCCGGCCCAACGAAACGCCGTCGCCTTGGCCCTCACTCCCATGGGTTTGGAGTGGGTCGAGACCAAAGCCGAGGGAACTACGTGGCGCATTGAGGGGACTACGGCAATCAACGACCAAGGGATCGAAATCCACTCTGCTCGACCCACCAACCGTCCGCAAGTCTCGCGGACGAGGAAGGCCATGGAGAATCGCGAGGCTCCGATTTACAAGAAGGAGGACCACGGCGGCTGGACCTGCTACCAGTCTTTTATGGAATTCGGCGTGACGGCAAAAGCATCCGATTGGGATCGCCCCCAGAGCCGTGATGCCATTCTCGTTGATTCCAACTTCGTCGTGATCAACCGTCAGCAAGAGCTGCGTGGACTCATGGACCAGGACCACATCAACCATCGCCTCGGCCGACTGAAAGAAGAGGACGGCTCGAACGACGGTGGCAAGCCCGGCCAGCAAGGTGCAGCAGAAGAACCGAACTGTGGCGAGCTCGTCGGCGCAGACGAACCTGATCACGGGGTCACGGCCAGCGGCCTGGATGACGACGAGGTCGAGTTTCAGGGATTTTCAGACGACGAGGGCACCATCACGACGAATAACGTCACGCCAAACAGCTCCGGCGGCAACTTGGGCGACCTCGGTGGTCCTGGCGCCGCGGGTCCCGGCACTGTCTCGAAGGGACGACGATGTCGGCGTGCCCACCAGACGGCCGCAATCTCCGGCATCTTGGACGACAAGAACCGCATCAAACGGCGCCGTAAGACCGCCGGCCATCGCTGACCGTGAGTCACGGCAAGGCACGACCGACCATCAACCATGCTTGCTTTCTGCCGTTTCCGTTGGCCAGCCTTCATTACTTTGCGATGGGTTTCTTTGTCGCCACCGAGACGACGATTGGGCTGGATTGGCCAGCACAATTTTGCCACTGGGGCAACGACGGAGACCTTCATTGAGGACGGTCGGCGTGGCGGCTGGCCTCGATGAAAAGGGGGCGTTTCATCATAGTGGGAAGAAGTCCACATGACATGGGGTCAAAGGGGCGCGGAGCGGGTCGAAGCCATCGTAGCCTAGACATCGTCATGAATCAAGCCCCTTCTGCGAGTACACTCTGTCTGGATTGCTTAACCCTGAGATAGCCCTACCGAATTCCCTCACGGGAGGGGTGTGACAGGTACCAGTCATCGACGCGACTCCGGCTGGCTGGACTGGGGAGCCCAGTCCAGCCCCGGCTCTTGGAACCAGACGCTGTTGTTATCTAGACCCGCAAAGACGTCGTTCCCCCACATGCTCCACCACCCATCCGTGGCCGCGTTGCCGGACGCGTAGCTTTCGGTGCCTAGAAACGCCGCAGCGGCCGCCGAATTGTCCGGCCCTCCGTTCTGGGCCCACTGCGCGGCCGGATCCCGTGGCGCGCTTCCTGCCCAGCTGCCTCCCGCCTCGGGGTTTTCCGCGTCTCCGGGCGAGGTGGCCTGAGAACCCTCCGGGGTGCCGGCCGCGACGATCTCGGCCCAGCGGCGCAGTTTCGCGCCGGTCAGCATGAGCTTCTTTGCTGAAATCTGCCAGATCTTGGTCGCCCGGCCCCCCGGAACGCCCAGAGCGCGGCTCATCTCGGTCACTTCGCGGTCTGCCCTACGCGCGTTGAAGTCAGCTCCTGCCCGACTCCGTGGGGAACCCTTGTTGGTCGGCTGGGTAGGTTCTTACTGTTCAAACTTGGCGATGGAGGCCTTCAAGATCCCCCCAATGTCCAACGCCAGCCCTTCTTGTTGCTGGAGGTGCTGCCGCAGCGCGGCCACGGCGGCGGGGATGTTCGGATCGGCCGAGTGGCGCATCTGGAGGTTGGCGAGCGGCGAGGGCTGGGTCGCGGACTCTAGGGGCTCCTCGCCCCGCACGCGGAAGCTGGCGGTCTCGGCGCGCACGCCCGGCTTGTTCTGCGCTGCGTGGACGCCGGTAGTGCCCTTGAGGCCGGTGGGCTTGGGGGGCCCAACGAGCCGCGCCCAGCGACTCAGCATCGTGTGGGCGTACACGAACTGAGTGCAGGCCGTCATCGGCACTGTCTGGTATGTGCTGACGTCGACGGCGAGAAACGCTTCAAAGCACGCCTTCAGCGCGGAATTGGCGCGGTAGAAGAGATCGAGGGACGACGGCCCGGTCAAGGATAGCGAGGTGAGCGTCGCAGTCAGTTTCGAGACGTGTGTTGCGTCGATGAGCGGTGGTTCGTACAGCCGTACTGTGGCCAGTTTGATAGACCGCATTAGCAAGGCTGAGTTGGAGTCGTCAGCTCGTTGTAGAGTACAGGAACCAGGATAGGGGACCGAAACGTACTATAGCCAATCGTGGTGCTTTTGTCGAGTGATGCTTGAAACCGGTCAAGTTCTCCCTGGAATGCGGCCTGGTATGCCGAAGCCGGTGCACGAGGAATCCCAGGAACCTCGTCGGCGTCACCGTCGCGTTCCTGGTTGTTAAACTGGTAGATCCGTTCGGTGAGATGCTGCAACCGGACGTGCTCGACGAGGAACGCATCTGACGCGTGCTCCCTGGCCGACTCCAGCTCCGCCAGGCACTGACGAACGTACGTGGAAAACACTAGGCTTTCTGTTCGTTGGAAATCCACGGATATGCAGCTTGCCAGATACCAGACTCCCAGAAAAGCCCGTCTTTCCTCGTTTGTTCTCACCGTGGGCTCCTCCGGGGTCAGCGCCAGCAGCCTCGGCATTACTGCTCGCGCTACATTTCGATTGAGCCCCATGTCCGCTACAAGGCTCATAGCTAAGGATATCAAGTTGTTGAGCTGGCCATGCTTAAGACAGTGGTGGTGGTACCAGCCCAGGGCCAATAAAATCCCTAGCACCGATTGTTAGTATGAAGTCCTTGACCCGGAAACCCAGGAGTGCGCGCCTTGGAGAAGATCCATCGACCTTTCGGAACGGAGAAGCATTCGATCGGAGACGGCCTTGATGATACGGTACAGTTGGCCTTGGATGTAGGAAAGGCTCGTCCCCCGGCACGCTACCATTTTGATGGCGGCCCAAAGGAGAGGCTTTGCAGCCTCGAGATCAGCTGGAGTAGTGCCTTCCTCAACGATGACGAACTGGCCGACCTCGTGAGCCCGTGTAAAGTACGCCGAACTGGGTTCTGAGGCTCACTGGAAACATAGGGGACATAGATTCCCTGAATTGGCAGAGCAAGACATGGTCACTCTCGGGCGCTTGAGGGATCAGGACGCGCCCAGGCCGGGCGACACACGGCGGCGGCGCGCAACTGTTATACCACGCGGGAACCGTTGAAGGGTCGACATCCTGATAATCATCATCGAGGAAGTCGTGACTAGCCGGGCGCGACTCTTGAACTCCCTAGGCATCATCAGCCCCGAGGTAACCGAGTGAAAGAAATATGAAACTAACAAGATACGCGTCTTGGTCGGTAGGGAGGCAGCTGCACTCGCTGTCGATATAGGACGCGGACTCCAAGGTGAGATTGCCGTCGTTGTTAAGGATGGGAGGCAGCCGCTCGCTGTGAGCCCGTAGAATGGAGACTAGCCCGTCGAGCTTTTCTCCAAGCTGACCTGGCCGACTAACACGGACATTAGCGGAGCCGGTCGGAAAAGACTGGACGGTACGGGATAGCAGTTGCGAGGTTGGCCCTGCTGGGCTACCGGCGCCTGAGAGGCTAGCCCTGTGCTTCGCGCTGCGAAGCCAACCGTTGTGAACAATCTGAGACTTCCGCAGAAACGAATTCCCGAATATCCCGGAGCTTCAGGTAAGGCCGTATCATGTAGCCCGCATGAGACGGGTGCGTGTGGCACCACACAGCCGATCCGGGGGGGACAGCTGCTGATTTGCACAAAAGGTACTTACGACGGCTTGCTTGTTCGCTTCTTTCTCGGCCGGTGGACTTGGGCTGAGCATTCTTTACCTAATCTGTCGCACCCTGGACGAGTGATGGGTTGTTAGCTCGTCAGGTCCGATGTTGAAATGCGTCACGGAAGACTCAATGCAGCCAACAGCGGTTCGCCAACCTACTATCGCATTTATCCCCCGGTACTTCGGACGATCGAATGCATCTGCCACGGGGCTTAGTGGTTGATTCGGTGAGTAATCGGGTGCGCGGGCGGAGAGATCGGGGCGGACTTGCTTCGCTTTGGCCTGGGAGCATTGAGAGCAGGCCTGACCCCATTTGGCCATATTCTTTGCCCTGTCCATGGCTGCTAGACGACCCACAGCATCGAGAATCTCCGGCGGAGTTTGGGCATGCTGTTCGGAGGTTGCCCATCAGGACGTCCAGCACATAATACCCCGGAGATGAGCACACCTCATACCGCAGACCGGACATTTTAGGGGCCCCTGAAAACTCCGCCCAAAAGTCCGTGCCTCGCCACAACTTCGTCGCGTTTTGGCCGTGATGTGGCGGTGCAGCCGCTCTTCTGTGCACAAGCCACGTCCAAGACGGATATTTGGGAGCGTTGTCCGAGCAGAAGGATCCGAGGTTTCGGCTTTGACAATCCTGCGAAACTAAGAGTTCCGCTCTGTGGGCTGTATGCTTCTGTTTCGCGAGCTGTATGGAGATTTCAGATCGCCCTCAAAATATACCCTCACCTCTTTTCAAGGACAGAAGATGTAACCTCGGAACATAACTCTAAGGACGACCTATCAACCAACCAGAGTAGACGATTACCTGACCTCTGTTGTATGCGATCCTCGCTTTGCTAGGCCGAGAGGCCAGGCCGAGCGGCGTTGGTGTTTGTGGATACAGCACGTGGAGCGAAAGCATACAGCCCACAGAGCAGAACTCAAACTAAACCACGAGCTAATCTACGGAGTACACATCGATCAGGTTGGCAACGGCTCGTCGATGGCCGAGACGTCATTTTCGAAGCCTGTCGTGATCATGTACGCGAAGCTGGCCGCCTCTTCG
>Ga0247771_1000433_pt1 | contig 13437 bp, 5 predicted proteins | sample UWRJL197509C6_FD_179948 | JGI IMG/M metagenome (GOLD analysis project Ga0247771, IMG submission 179948) | Plant litter microbial communities from Arlington Agricultural Research Station in Wisconsin, United States - UWRJ-L197-509C-6 | ecosystem: Environmental > Terrestrial > Plant litter >...
TAAGTCACCATCACCTTACACATACCATCACCTCGTACACTTTTCTACTACAATACAACCTCCTAAGTCAATTACTCTACAACAATGTATTAAATTTAATTAGACTCTATATAGCTGCCTTCATCCAATATCTCCTCAACCTCCTAACAGGTTCACACATTATAGCTAGTCTTACTGCAGTTGCCACAGCGCTACTAAGTTGCTAGCCTAGCCTCTACCTTACTACTATCCTCTAACACTTTTTATTGTTTCAACGCCTTTCCCTCCTTTACAGCAATCAAAACCTAGGCTTCCTCTAGATTAAATAACCCACTATCCTAGAAACGTATATACTTGGCTCTCTAGCGCTTTAAAAGGGCTTTATTAGCCTTCTAAAGGGTTTAGAGCTCTTTATATATTAGAGTTATCTAATGCACTATCTACTCTAAACCCTTTACTAACTACTTTATAGCTAAAAATAAAGTAGTTAGAGAGCTTCTTTAGTAGGCTGTAATCTATTTTTATATATATATAGACTATAAAAGAGCCTTAGTAGCAGTATATAGCGTTTAGGAGATCTAGACGTTAGCCTCTAGAAGGGGGGGCCTAGTTGGTATTAGCGTCTATAGCTTAATATTAAGCTTTAAAATAACAGCCTAAAGGTTAAAAGGTACTAGGCTAGCACTTTAGAATCTATTTAGGACATTAGACTTAGTAATTAAGTTGTTGTAGGCAGTATAGAACGTAATAAGAAACTCAACCTTGGTAATGTAATTGATATTAGCCTAGATAAAGAGCTTAAGTTCCTTACTATATATATGCTTTAGTATACTAAAACAACCAATATTAAAAGGCTAGGTAAGATAAGAGGAATAGGTAGGAAGATAGAGGGTAATAATAGCATAGTTCTTATAGAACTTCTAGAACTTAGTAGAGAGGTAGCTCTTATAGCTATTGAAAACAAGTATATAATATATACCCTTCTATTAGGCGTTTATAGACTTATAGAAGTACTAAATCTAATCTAGACCTATCTTATTATCCATTTAATTATTTAAAGAGGTTTTAATCCTCTAGGTATTAGGAATACCACTCTTAGTATACTAAGAGGCAAGGTGGTGTTTGCCTTAGAGGATTAAGTATAAAGGCACTACAAAGCTATTGCTACTAATATACTTAATTGCTGTAGCCTATTCTTAATTACTTAGCTAAAGAATCTTACATCTACCCTCTTAATTAGCACTTATAACAACTATACTACTATAGATAACGCCTATTATAAAGCTAATCTTATTAAAGTTGTAGAAGTCTGCATTATTAATTATATACTTTACGTATATATTGTCTACTAGCTGAAACTATGTATTTATAAGCCTAGGATCTTTGTAGAAGGCCCTCTGCTTATTGTATATATACAATAGGCGCTTCTTAAGCTTAGGGTGGTCTTGTATAAAGCATTGTACCTAGTAGATGCCAGTTGATTGTATACAATATGTTGCAAGAAGGAGATCAGCTATATCTTTTACTCTAACGATCTAGGATGGAAATCCTTGTATATTAAGGTCTAGTATATATTAAATAAGCATCTATTCTTTAAATAGGGTCAATTTACATTAGCTATTACATCTCTTGTAGATTAGAGTCTTGCTATTTATATGGTTGTAGAGGGAGCTTTTAGGGATATTGTAGATATTTGCTATACGTTAATAGGACATTTTCTTAGATAAATGAATTGCTTTAATAGCAAGAATAATTCTAGCTTCTTTAGATTGTACAGACATATTATAGTTAGTAAGCAATTGTATTAGGAAGTTGGAGGTTGCAATGCAGCAGAAAAGTGCACAAGGTAATGGTATACGTGAGGTGATAGTGACTTACGTTAGACTGTATAACAGTATCTTTAGGGTTGTATAGTATTTAAGAGACCTATAGGCTACTCCTTTAAATAGAGGGTCTAGTTAGTGTTAGTATCTATAACTTAATATTAAGCTTCAACAAGATAGCTTAAAGGTTGTATAGTACTAGGCTAGCACTTTAAAAGCTAGCTTTAATATTTTTAAACATTATTATATTAAAGTAGGTAGCTTTAAATACAATAAAGAACTTAGTTTTAGTAATAACGTGGTTCATCATCGACTCGGCCATATCATCGACCCGTCCACTTTCCAACCGCGTTGCGACCTCCTAAGGCAATTGCTCTACCACAGTATAAGAAAATCAATTAGACTCTACATTGCTATCTTCATCCAACGTCTCTTCAACCTCCTAACAGGTTTGTACATTGTAGCCAGCCTTGCTGTACTGTCTGTAGTGACGTTGAGCTGCTGCCCTGGTCTCCGTTGCACCCCCCTTAGCCAACCTCCCTCCTAATTGCTGCATTGCAGCATCTCTCTCATCAATTAAAACCTGGGCATCCCCTACTGAAAGTGCACCTCCAGCCTATACACGTGTCTTCTTAGCCCTCCAATGCTTTGCAAGGGCCTAGTTGGCCTACTGAAGGGTCTAAAGCTCCTCTTCTATAAGGGTTATCTAATAGGCAATCAGCTCTATACCCTTTACTAACTGCTTAACAACTGAAAAAACACTAATTAAAGAGCTTCTTTAATGCCTAGCTATCCAATCTTATACGTATATAGACTATGTAATGGCATCTTTAAGGTTATATAGTGTCTAAGAGACCTATAGGCTGCTCTCTTAGGTAGGGGGTCTAGTTGGTGTTAGCGTCTATAACTTAACATTAAGCTTTGATAAGATAGCCTAGAAGTTATACAGCACTAGGCTAGCACTTTAGAAGCTAGCCTTAATATTGTTAGGTGTTATTATGTTAAAGTGGGTAGCTTTAAACGTAATAAAGAACTCAGTCTTGGTAATGTAGTTGATATAAGCCTAGATAAAGGACTTAAGTTTTTAACTAACGTGGTTCACCATCGGTCCGCGCATATTATTGGTCTGCGCACTTTCCGACTACGTTGCAACCTCCCAACTACTACACGCGACAACTCCACTACAACACCATGTCTGTATATACCTAAGAAGGGAGAATCATCCTTGCTATTGAAGCTATTCGTACGTCTAAAAATTTGTCTCGCCGGCAGGCTGTAAAGATGTACAATGTCCCTGAATCCTCTCTCTGTAATTGAATGAATGGCATTCCTGCAATGGCTGAGATACGAAACCCCTGATATAATTTAACCTCCTCTAAAGAAGAGACGCTTATTTGATATATCCTGGATCTAGATATGCAAGGATTTCCACCCTGGGTTAATAGTGTTAAAGATATAGTGAATTCCCTCCTTGTAATGCGTTGTGCGAAGCCTGTTGGCAAGCAGTAGGCATATTGCTTCGTACAATGCCGCTTTGAGCTCAAGACGCATATAACATGTACCTACAACTTCTAAAGGGCCCTCTACGAAGACCCCGACTAGATAAACGTATAGTTCTAGCTAGTAGCTAATATGCGTATAAAGTACGGCATCTAGGACTACGACTTCTATAACTTTAACAAGACAGGCTTTATAATGGGTATTATCTACACTAGTATAGTTGTTATATATGCTAAACAATGTAGCTGAAGCAAGCAGCTTTAGCCTAGCAACTAGGAATAGGCGATGGCGATTAAGTACATAAGCAGCGATAGCTTTGTACTGCTGCCATTCTTGATCTTATAGGGCGTTAACTACCTCGCCTCTTAGTATACTGAGTATAGCTTCCCCGACCCCTAGATGATTAAGACCTTGGTAAATGGCTAGACAAGCAATAATACTACCTTAGATTGGATCCAGCACTTTAACAAGTATACCTCTATACAATAAAAGGGTGCATATTAGATAATTGTCCTAGATGGCTATAAAAGCTACTAGTTAGCCTAGTTTAAGGAGTTCTACAAAGAGAAGAACATTATTACGCTCTGCCTCCCTGCTTACTCTTTATACCTTATCTAGCTACTAGATGTTGGTTGTTTTAGTGTGTTAAAGCAGTTGTATAGCTGGGAGCTTGAGGCCTTTATTAAGGCCTACATCAACTACATTACTAAAACTGAGTTCCTTCTTGCCTTTAAGGCTACCTACTTCAATACTATAATAGTAGAAAACATCTAGGCTAGTTTCTAAAGTGCTAGCTTAGTACTGTACAACTCCTAGGCTATCTTATTAAAGCTTAACGTTAAGCTATAGACGCTAACACCAACTAGACCTCCCCTCTCCTAGGCTAATCTATAGGTCTCCTAGACGCCATACAACCCTAACAAGGCTGTTTTACAGTTAGAGCATGTACAATACTGTATTACTAGGCATTAAGAGAGCTCTCTAACTAGTATTTTTTTAGCTGTTAAGTAATTAGCAAAGGGTATAGAGCTGATTGCCTATAAGATAACCCTCCTGTAGGATGAGGTCTAGACGCTTTGCAAAGCTAATAAGGCCTTTGCAAAGCGTTAAAGAGCTAAAAAGACACATGTACGAACTGGGGGTGCACTTTCTACAGAGGATGTATATAAATTGATTAAGCAGAAAGATACAGGCAAGCAGTAATTGGGTAGGAGGTTGTTAAAAGAGAGGGTGTTGGAGGCTAAGCTAGCGACTTTGCAACACTATAGACAATGCAGCAAGAGTGGACACAATGTACGAACCTGTTAAGAGGCAGAAGAGACGTCTAAAGAAGACGAGTTAGATTAAGCAAATGGATTTTTTGGTATTGTTGTAGAGTAATTAATTAAGGAGGTCGCGACGCAGTCGGAAAGTGCACAGACCGATGATATGCACGGACCAATGGTGAACCATGTTATATATATTAGCTATAAGCTGAAACTATACGTTTATAAGGTTAGAGTCTTTATAGAGAACCTTCTAGAAGTTATATACATACATTATATATATCTTAAGCTTAGAGTAGCGTTGTACAAAGTAGTTTGCCTATTAGGTGCTAACAAGCTATATATAATGTATTATAAAGAGGGAATTTACTATATCTTCTATAACGTAGTTGTACACCAATTGGACCGTGTCACCATTCGGACCACTTTCCACACACAATGCAACCTCCTGACCTAATTGCTCCACCACTCCACCAAAAAACAATGCCTTGCAAAGTTGATAAAGCACAACTCTTATTAGCCATTCAGGCCACTCAATCCCCCTAAAATTTGTCCATCCAACGCACTGCGCAAATATACGAGGTCTCTCGTACCACACTCCGCCAACAACTCCATAGGACCCAACCCCAAGCTGGCAGACGCAACAAGCACCGTCCATTAACCAAATCCAAAGAAGAGGAGCTTGTCCAACATATACTTAACCTAGATTCGCAAGGATTCCCACCCCAGATCAACGACATACGAGATATAGCGAATCAACTCCACATAATGCATGCCGCGTCGCCAGTCGGCCACCGCTGGCCCTACCGCTTCGTACAGAACGAACCAAGGCTAAAGACACGTCAATCTCGCGCCTACAATATCTAGCAAGCCCTCTACGAAGATCCCAACCTTATCAAGAAGTGGTTCGAACTGGTAAAGAACATACACGCAAAATACAGCATCCAGGATTGCAACTTCTACAACTTCAACAAAACAGGCTTCATAATGGGCATAATCTGCAGCAATATAGTCGTTACAAGCTTGGAAAGGAAAGGCTGAGCTAAGCAGCTTCAAGCTGGTAACTGAGAATAGGCGACTGCAATTAAGTATGTAAGCGCAGACAGTTTCGCATTGCCGCTATTCTTGGTCGTCTAAGGCAAGTACCACCTCACATCATAGTATACAGAGTGCAGCCTCCCAGGCCCCTAGGTTATCCAGACTTCAACAAATAGCTAGATAGATAACAAAACTAGCCTAGATTGGATCAAGTACTTCAACAAGCATACCAAAGCCTAGCAACAAGGCAGTTAGCGGATAATTGTCCTAGATAGCCATAAGAGTCACCTATCCACCATATTCAAGCAGTACTGCCAGGAGAACAACATTATTACTATCTGCCTTCCTACACATTCCTTGTATCTTACCTAGCCTCTTAATGTTGGGTGTTATAGTGTCCTGAAATAGATGTATAGTCGAGAAATCAAGGTCTTTGTTAAAGCTGCCATTACACACATTATTAAGCTTGAGTTCTTTATTGCGTTCAAGGCTGCCCACAATAAGGCAATAACGCCTAGAAACATCTAGGGAGGCTTTAGAGGTACTAGCCTAGTGCCCTTCGACCTCTAAGCTATGATATCAAAGCTTAATGTCAAGCTACAGACGCCAACACTGACTGGACCTCCTCCTACTGAGGCTGACACCTGGGTCTCTCAAACACTATACAACCCAGCCGAGATGATTTCACAGTCTAAATTCGTCTGGAATAGGATTACAGGTTACTAAGGAAGCTCTCCAACAGCAACCTTTTCAGCTGTAATGCAACTAGTAGCCGGTATAGAGCGGATTGCCTATAAGATGACACTACTGAAGGACTAGGTGTGAATATTGGAGGATGCCAACGTTACACTTTCAAAGCGCTAAAGGGCTAAGCGCACACGTATCTAAGATAGAGGGAGTCTTACTATAGATGGTGCTAAAGATTTACTAGCTAAGAAGGAGGTAAAAGGGTTGAAGCGATAGAAAACGTCTAAGGAGGAGGGCGACGTAGAGGCTGGTCTATCGACTTAGCGGCGCTGCAGGCAATGCGGCAAGCCTGGGCACAATATATGAACCTGTTAGGAGGTCGAAGAGACCTCTAATGAAGATAGCGATGTAGAGTCTGATTGATTTTCTGGGGTTGTTGTGGAGCAATTGAGTCAGGAGGTCGCGTTGCGCACGGAAAGTGGTCTGAATGGTGACACGGTCCGATTGGTGTACAACCACGTTACTATTAATCTAGGGTAGAAATCCTTATATATCTAGATTAAAGATATATTATACAAGTGTATCTTCTTTAGTTAGAGTTAATTAGTAACAGCTATTACATCTATTAGTAAAGGAAGGCATGCCCTTTATTTAGAGATAGATCAAGCTTTTAGGGACGTTATATGTCTTTATAGTACATTAGATTAACATTTTCTTAAAGGTATAGATAGCTTTAATAGTAAGAGTAACTCTATATTCTTTTGTTAAGATAGATATAATGTTGTAGTAGAGTTATTGCATATAGAGGTGGCAAGGTAGTAGTAAGGTGGAAAGTGCACAGGGTGATTGACTGCGTAGGGTGATGTACAACCACGTTACCTAAGATATCCCTATTATCTAATAGCCCTGCCTAGTATACAAGCTCGTCTGTAATGTCCTTTTCGCTCTTTTAAAGTTTACCTCTTACAAGTTCTAGACTAAAGACTAGAATCTAGATTCGGTCTTTATTTAAAAGCTCTAACGTGATTCACCACCATCCAGGCCATCTGACCATCCAGGCCACTTTTCCACCACGTTGCAACCTTCTAACACAATTGCTCCACGACAACACAATTAATTCAATCAGACACTATATAGCTGCCTTCATCTAATGTCTCCTCAACCTCTTGACAGGTTCGCACATTATGGCTAGTCTTGCTGCAGTTGCTATAGCACCGCTAAGTCACTGGCCCAGCCTCTACGTTACCCCCTCCTAACGACATTTTCTATTGCTTTAACCTCTTCGCCTTCTTCTCAGCAATTAAAACTTCAACAGTATCTCTAGTACAGATGCCTCCTTCCTAAATACGTATACACTTAGCCCTCTAATGCTTTAAGAGGGCCTCATTAGCCTTCTCAAAGGTCTACACCCAGTCCTTTAGTAAGGTCAGCTTGTAGGCAATCCACTCCAAACCAGTCGCCATCTGCATTATAGCAGAAAAAATTGTTATTGGAGAGCTTCCTTAGTGCTATATAATCCTATTCTATATAAATACAGACTACAAAATCGCTTTAGCTAGGTTACAAGGCATCTAGAAGACTTAAGGGTTGGCATTAGCAAGAGGGGGTCTAGTTAGTATTAGCATCCATAGCTTAATATTAAGCTTTAAAATAACAGCCTTAGGGTTAAAGGGCACTAGACTAGCGCCTTTAAAGCTAGCTTAGACATTATTAGGTATTATTGTCTAGTTATAGGCAGCCTTAAATGTATAGAAGAACTTAAGCTTGGTAATATGTGTAACAAACGCCTTAATAAAGTCCTCAATCTCTCAACTGTACATCTGCTTCAAGACGCTAAAACACCTAACATCAAGAGGCTAGGTAATATACAATAAGTATAGAGGAAGATAGAGGGTAATAATATTGTTCTCCTAATAGTATGTTTTAAAGGCATCCAACAAGTAACTCTTATAGCTATCTAAGACAAGCATCTACTAGGCACCCTATCTCTGCTTGTCTATACATTTGTAGAAGTGCTTAACCTATTCTATACCTATATTATTGTCTATCTAGCTATTTAGTAAAGTCCAGATAGGCCAGTTACCTAGGAGGCCGCTATCTATATACTAGGATGCAAAGTAGTGCTTGCCTTGGACAACCAATATTAGCAGCACTACAAACCCATCTACAGCTACGCATTCAATCACAATCACCCATTCTCAATTGCTAGGCTAAAGCTTTTTAGCTTAGCCTTTCTATTCTAAACTTGTAACAACTATGCTAGTCCTGCTAATCACACCCATTATAAAGCCCATCTCATTAAAGTTATAGAAGTTGCAATCCTAGATGCTATACTTCACATATATATTCTTTACCAGCTCGAACTACTTCTTTATACACTCAGGGTCTTTATAGAGGGCTTGCTAGAGGTTATAGACATATAAGAGACGCATCTTTAGCCTTAGCTTGCTCTTAATAAAGCAGTAGGCCCAGTGCTTACCAATAGGCAATACACTACAGATCTTATAGAGTCAATTCGCTATATCTTGTATGTAGTCAATCTAGGACGAAAATCTTCGCAAATCTAGGTTGATTACATATCAAATAAGCTCTTCCTCTTTAGCTTTAGTCAATGGATGGCTTAGATCGCGTCTACTAGCTTATAGTTAGGCCCCGTTAACGCAACAGGTGAGTGTCTAGCGAGGGACATTATAGATCTGTGTAGCGCATTGGAGAGACAATTTTTGAGGGGGCTAAGTAGCCTGAATAGCTAGGAAGATTTGTGCTTCATTAGATTTGAAAGACATTGCTTTTTTGTGGAGTGGTGGAGAGTCGAAGTTAGGAGGTCGCAACGCAGTGGAAAAGTGGCCCAGATGGTCGGATGGCCTGGATGGTGGTGAATCACGTTAATAGTATAACGTCTTTAATCGCTTTAGCTCTGCTAATGGTCTTGCAGGGCTGGCGTGTTTTCCCAAGGTTGACAGTTACGTCACTATTGCAGAGTAGGAGTGTAATAAGCATTACAATCTTAGAGTGTTGCGCTTGAGTGGTAGTTGGTGTGCGTGGTCAATTGAGCATGCGGGCGAGCGACGAACTTCTGGTCAATCGAGCGGTCGGCGCCAGTCTTTTATAGCCGGCCAGCCCCCGCCAAGGTTCGTTGTGAAAGCTTGTAAAAGCTTGTCGGCCGAAGGAGTCATGCCGACTGAATCGCGAAGCTTTCGCGATGCCGAGCTAATGCGGCGCTAAAGCTTCAGCGGCGGCGCCAAAGCTTCGGCTTCGGCCCAGCCTCTCTTCTCTACAGGACCCGAGAAGTGCAATCACCCCCTACTGAAACCTTGTTACTGTGCTCGAATGCCGGGTATGGCGTTACTGTGCTTCACACTGTGTTCCAAACTGTGTTAGCGCCGATCACAACCGGCCAGCTAAACTACCTACCTAACCATAAACACATTTTTAACGTTGTATTAGGCTATATGCCAGCCAGTATTAACTGCTAGCAATAATACAAGCCTATAGCATTTAGGCCTATAGATAGTACTATAGGTCTCTAGATAATCAAGCCCTAACACTTAATTATAGCCTTATACTACCTACTAAGCTTTATAACAAATAATATCGCCTTTAGAATTCATTTTAAGCTTATATACCCATCTGCCCCCTAAGGCTACTCTTCCTTTAGATAAGTCTTTTAGAGTCTAAGTATTAGAGAAAGTAAGCTCTTTATATTCTTCCTATATTGCTCTAACGTAATTCACCACCATCCAGGCCATCCAACCATCTAGGCCACTTTTCTACCGCGTTACAACCTTCTAATACAATTGCTCTACAACAATACAATTAATTCAATTAGACGCTACATAGCTGCCTTTATCTAACGTCTCTTTAACCTTTTAATAGGTTTGTACATTATAGCTAGTCTTGCTATAGTTGCTACAGCACTACTAAGTCGCTAGCCTAGCCTCTACATTACTCCCTCCCAACAACATTTTCTATCGCTTCAACCTCTTTGCCTCCTTCTTAGTAATTAAAACTTTAGCAGTATTTCTAGTATAGGTGCCTCCTTTTTAAATATGTATATACTTAGCCCTCTAACGCTTTAAAAAGGCCTTATTAGCCTTCTTAAGAGTCTACACCTAGTCCTTTAGTAAGGTTAGCTTGTAGGCAATCTGCTCTAAACTAGTTGCTATCTGTATTACAGTAGAAAAAATCATTATTAGAGAGCTTCCTTAGTGCTGTATAATCCTATTCTATATAAATATAGACTGCAAAATCGCCTTAGCTAGATTACAAGGTGTCTAAGAGACCTAAGGGTTAGCATTAGCAAGAGGGGGTCTAGTTGATATTAGTGTCTATAGCTTGATATTAAGCTTTGAAATAATAGCCTTGGGGTTAAAGGGTATTAGACTAGCACCTCTAAAGCTAGCTTAGACGTTATTAGGTGTTATTATCTAGTTGTAGGCAGCTTTAAATATATAGAAGAACTTAAGCTTAATAATATATGTAATAGACGCCTTAATAAAGTCTTTAATCTTTTAACTGTATATTTGCTTTAGGATGCTAAAACACCCAATATTAAGAGGCTAGGTAATATACAACAAGTATAGAAGAAGATAGAGGGTAATAATGTTGTTCTTCTAGTAGTATATTTTAAAAGCATCTAACAAGTAACTCTTATAGCTATCTAAGACAAGCATCTACCAGGTACTCTATCTCTACTTGTCTATACATTTATAGAAGTACTTAACCCATTCTATAACGTGGTTCACCATCAGTCCACGCATATCATTAGTCTGTGTACTTTCCAACCGTGTTACGACCTCCCAACTACTACACGCGACAACTCCACCACAACACTATATCTATACATACCTGAGAAGGGAGAATCATCCTTGCCATCGAAGCTATTTGTACGTCTAAAAATTTGTTTTGCCAGTAGGCTGCAAAGATGTATAATATCCCTAAATCCTCTCTCTATAATCGAATAAACAGCATTCCTACAATAGCCGAGATACAAAACCCCCAATATAATTTAACCTCTTCTAAAGAAGAGACGCTTATTCAATACATCCTAGACCTAGATACGCAAGGATTTCCACCCTAGGTTAATAGTATTAAAGATATAGCGAATTTCCTCCTTATAATACATTACGCAAAGCCTATTGGCAAGCAGTAGGCATATCGCTTTATATAATGCCGCCCTAAGCTCAAGACGCATATAACGTATACCTACAACTTCCAAAGGGCCCTCTATAAAGACCCCAACTAGATAAACGCGTAGTTCTAGCTAGTAGCCAACATACATATAAAGTACAGCATCTAGGACTACAACTTCTACAACTTCAACAAGATAGGCTTTATAATAGGTATTATCTATACTAGTATAGTTGTTACATATACTAAACAACGTAGCCAAAGCAAACAGCTTTAGCCTAGCAACTAGGAATGGGCAACAGCGATTAAGTATATAAGTAGCAATGGCTTTATACTACTGCCATTTTTAATTTTACAGGGCGTTAACCACCTTGCCTCCTAGTACACTAAATATAGCCTCCCCAACCCCTAGATGATTAAGACCTTAACAAATAGCTAGACAAGCAATAATACTACCTTAGATTAGATCCAGCACTTCAACAAGCATACCTCTATACAACAAAAGGGTGTATATCAGATGATCGTCCTAGACGGCCACAAAAGCCACTAGTTAGCCTAGTTTAAAGAGTTCTATAAGGAGAAGAACATTATTACACTCTACTTCCCTACTTACTCCTTACACTTCACCTAGCTACTAGATATTGGTTGTTTTAGCGTATTAAAGCAGTTGTATAGCTAGGAGCTTAAGGCCTTTATTAAGGCCTACATCAACTATATTACTAAGACCAAGTTCCTCTTTGCCTTCAAGGCTGCCTACTTTAATACTATAACAGTAGAAAACATCTAGGCTAGTTTCTAAGGTGCTGGCTTAGTACTGTACAACCCCTAGGCCGTCTTATCAAAGCTTAACATCAAGCTACAGACGCTAACACCAACTAGACCTCCCTTCTCCCAGGCCAATCTATAGGTCTCCTAGACGCTATACAACCCTAACAAGGCTATTTTATAGTTAGAGCATGTACAATACTGTATTACTAGGTATTAAAGGAGCTCTCCAACTAGTATTTTTTCAGCTGTTAAGCAGTTAGCAAAGGGTATAGAGCTAATTGCCTATAAGATAACCCTCCTATAGGATGAGGTCTAGATGCTTTGCAAGGCTAACAAGGCCCTTACAAAGCGTCAAAGAGCTAAAAAGACACATATACAAGCTAGGGGCACACTTTCTACAGAGGATGTACGTAAATTGATTAAGCAGAAAGATGTAGGTAAGCAGTAATTAGGTAGGAGGTTGTTAGAAGGAAGGGTGTTGAAGGCTAAGCCAGCGACTTTGCAATACTGCAGACGATGCGGCAAGAGTAGGTACAACGTACGAACCTATCAAGAGGCAGAAGAGACGTCTAAAGAAGACGAGTTAGATTGAACAAATGGATTTTTTAGTGTTGTCGTGGAGTAATTGATTGAGGAGGTCGCAACGTAGTCGGAAAGTGCACAGACCGATGATATACGCGGACCGATGGTGAACCACGTTACTATACTTTGTATATATGTTCTTTACTAGCTTAAACCACTTCTTTATACACTTAGGGTCTTTATAGAGGACTTGCTAGAGGTTATAGACGTATAAAAGATACATCTTTAGCCTTAGCTTGCTTTTAATGAAGTAGTAGGCCTAGTGCTTACCAATAGGCAATACACTATAGATCTTATAGAGTTGATTTACTATATCTTGTATATAGTTGATCTAGGGCGAAAATCCTTACAAATCTAGGTTAATTACATATTAAATAAGCTCTTCCTCTTTAGCTTTAGTTAATAGATAGCTTAGGTTACGTCTACTAGCTTGTAGTTGGGCCCTATTAATGCAATAGGTAAGTGTCTGGTAAGGGATGTTATAGATCTATATAGTGTGTTAGAGAGACAATTTTTAGGGGGGCTAAGTAGCTTAAATAGCTAGGAAGATTTATGCTTTATTAGATTTAAAAGACATTGCTTTTTTGTAGAGTAGTAGAGAGTTGAAGTTAGGAGGTTGCAATGTGGTAGAAAAGTGGCCTAGATGGTTGGATAGCCTGGATGGT
>Ga0247771_1000434_pt1 | contig 13389 bp, 11 predicted proteins | sample UWRJL197509C6_FD_179948 | JGI IMG/M metagenome (GOLD analysis project Ga0247771, IMG submission 179948) | Plant litter microbial communities from Arlington Agricultural Research Station in Wisconsin, United States - UWRJ-L197-509C-6 | ecosystem: Environmental > Terrestrial > Plant litter >...
CAAATCTCATGAATTTCCAGGCGAACTTGTCGCCGAAGGTGACGGGCACGCGATGGCCGGGCACCACGTCGAGCATCTGCTGGTAGGTGTAGCCGTGGTGGGGCCAGGCCGGGAGCGTCTGGCGGATGTGCTCCGTCTCGGTGACGGGAAAGAAGTCCCTCATGCGGACGGCGCCGGTGGTCGAGAAGGCCCGGGGAGACGGGCCATGCTGTCGTGACTGCCACACGCCGCAGGCCAGCCGCAGCCCGGCCGGCGACCCGACGACGATCCGGCTCTGGTAGAGCGGAGCCGCGGCCCGGCCGAGTAGGCCGACCTGCTCCGGAGAACAAAGTTTGGTGCCGACTCTCGAGCAGAGCATGACGACCAAGTGGTGGAATGGCTCTTAACCTGGAATGGTGCTGGTAGGGTGTGAAGTGATCTTGGATGGGGCGATGGGAAAAAGAGAGGCAACCTGAAGCCGGCCTGTGGTGTCGGGGCTCTTATATAAACAGAAGCCCGAGTCCAGCCCCATACCCGGTACGCCGGGGACCTGGGTTCGAAGTACACGGCACGGTCGACAGGCTGTGTCAGCACCTCGCATATCGTACGAGGAGGTCACTTCTGGGGAGATTGACACGGGGACCAGCCGGCAATCGGGCTGCGGCTGGCGACAGAACCCGGCCGACGGCTTGCCCGCAAAAGCGCTGGACCAGCTCACCGGGTTGCTAAACGGCCGGCGACAGCAGTTCGATACGGGTGCTCACGGCTTGGACGGGTGCCAGGACCACTGTGATTTGAGTAGGAGCCGCGGCTTTTGGTAAGGCTCCGAGGCGTTTCAGGGCGGCTATAGGTCAGCTGTCTGGCTGAGCCTCCACAGGAATCGGCCGTCGGGTGCTTCCGGGATACCACAGCTCCGTGGTCTTTTCGCTCCCAGCCGCAATTTCGTCTTCCTCAGCGGAGATCTCCTCGTCGTTATGGGGCCGGTAACGTTGACTCGGATTCGGATGCGAAAATGACAAAAAGACAAACGACAAAACACGTGTTTGACGGTCACGAGAACCGAGATAATAACCAAATTATCTGCTACCTACGATCCCCGACCTTACGGACCTCCAGATCGAGATGACGGAGAGTGCCGAGTCCCCGACGCCACAGCTCGCGGAGACGGGCATGTGCAAGTGGGGTTGTCGTGGCTGGTGAATTTATTTTCTGGCGCACCGAATTAACCAAGTTGGCCGTCGGCGCCTGAAATCCATCCATCCGAACGAGTCACCAAACCGGACCAACTTCGTGGCTCCTGTGGCCCTTTCTCTTTGTCTTCCTTTGCGCCCAACTCAAAATTCCCTGACGTGCCAGTCCTCATCAAACCTGCGACGTCAACCCTCTACCTAGGCTCAACTCCTCCTGACTTGTGGACACCGTTGCCGACGCACCCATTCACAGCAACCGCTGCCATGCCGGGCAAGCAGTGGGGTAAGTGACGTCGTTCTCCTGGCTCTGGGCGATATCGCCGCGTCGGCGGCCCACGCCGCGCAAAGGGACGCGACAACGGCCTTTTGTAAAACAACGTCCGTGTCCGCTTCAGTGATGGCGGTGGGGCAGTCGGTCGTTCGAGATGGCCGTCCTGCCCTATAGCGCCTGCTCGGCGTGGAGCGACGGCCTGCATAACCGCCGTGCGCGGTATTTCGTCTGAATCCGGCTGACCGCTCTTTGCGCATCTCCCAGACGACGAGGAAGAGTCCTCTAGCGAAGAGTCGTCTCCCCAGGTCGGCGTCGTCCGCCGAGGAAAATTCGCCGACGAAGAAGAAGACAGCGACGTAGGCTCCCGCTCCCCTTTTCCTTTCCCGGCTGCGGCCTAATCTCGTCTGGAACAGGTCCTTGAATCATGGGACGCCGCCGAGGACTCGGAGGTCGAGCGCGAAAAGGCCAAGAAGGCTGCCGAGGCCAAGGCCAAGGCTGAGGCCGAGGCCGCCGCCGCGAAGAAGTCCAAGGCGCAGCGCGTCAAGGAGCACCAGGCCGAGCGCGCCCGCCGCGCCGCCGAGGACGACAGCGACGACGACGACGAGACCGAGGAGCAAAAGCGCGAGCGCCTCCGGCGCACCGAGAAGGAGGCCGACCTCCGCCACGCCGAGGATCTCTTCGGCGACGCGGGCGTCTCGTCCCGCAAGGTCACCACGGCCGGCTCGGCCGTCGTCATCGACGCCAAGGACCCGACCAAGACGGTGGACCTGGCCTCGCTGCCGCTCTTCAACCCGGCGACCAAGATGCAGTTCGAGAAGCTGCGCGAGACCCTGGTGCCCATCCTGGGCGCCCAGTCCAACAAGGCCCACTACGCCCTCTTCCTGCAGGAGTTCGCCAAGCAGCTGGCCAAGGACCTCCCCAGCGACCACATCAAGAAGATCTCCAGCACCCTGACGGCGCTCGGCAACGAAAAGATGAAGGAAGAGAAAGCCGCCGACAGGGGCAGCAAGAAGAGCAAGGCGCAGAAGACCAAGACCACCCTGGCCATCAACCGCCCCAACGTCGCGGATACCAACACGTATGAGGACGGCGGGTTTGGGGAGTGAGTTTCTCCGTCCCGAAGGCCCCGACGGCTGGTGCTGACGTTTCCCACAGCGATGACTTCATGTGAGAGGTCCCCTGGCCCGGCCAGACTTCGCACATTCCTTCCCGGCTTCGTTGCGCCTGCGCCCGAGCTGGGGCGATAGCACCGGCGGCCCTCGCGATTCGGGGCTGCGGTCAACCGTACCCGGCGTTGCTCGTCAAATTCCCAACGCCGAAACGAGACACATCCCACGGCTGTTCCCCGGCCGCACCTGCAGATTGGGCAGTCCGCGCCAAGTCGACATTCTGTTTAGCAGGAGTCTGGAGTTCGGCAGATTGGCGGAGGTGCAGACAGACAGTCGATGAGGGCCCAGTAATACGCTGATGATGCACGTGAGGAGAGGGAGCCTCGGAGCGTACCCGGGGCAGGGTGTGGCATTTGTGCTGCTGCATTCGGTGCTTGCATTTCGTAGCAAGGTATACACGCATCGCGGGCTTGCATCCCGCGTAGTCTCTGCTTGGACGGAGGAAGGAGACGTAGAGGGGGCCGTCATCGGGCCGTGGACTTTGGTAGATTGGCACTCCTGTTTGGCTTCCCGCACTCTGCACCTGGTTCCCTAGGTAGAATCGAAATCACCACGTCGTTGCGCCTCGGTTTGCCGTCTGGAGCGAAACAGGGGGTATCTATTCACTTGTGCCCTTCCTTGCCCAGTTCTATATCAGGCCAGCGCTTTCGGGCAGTCCAGACAAGGACCCGAGGCAGCCCTCTCTAGACGAGCGGCCCAAACCCCAACGCCTCGTCCTCCGTGCAAGCCAAGCCAAGCCATATGTACAGACAGAGGTGAGATCTGTATACCGCCCCCCTCCCATGCCCAAGACGAGACCAAGACCGGATCGGTCGTCACATCAAATCGCCGGCCACGCCTGCCAGCAGCGCGTGAACGACCATACTCAGGGTCCAGAAGCCGACCTTCTTCAGCCGGCGGACGCGGCTCTGCTGGTCCTCGACGTCGCGGGCAAAGGCCGCGTACACCTCGGCCGAGCCGGCGTCCATGAGGCCGCAGTCGTAGACGCCCCAGGCGCCGTCAAAGTCAGATACGCGCTTGACGATGCGGCACGCGATGGGGATGTAGGTGCGCTTGGCGTTGATGTAGGCCACGATGGGCCGGATCAGCGCCGCGTTTATGTAGGACCGCGTGCGCGTCGAGCCCAGGCTGTCCGAAGGCGGGAAGAGGGGCACCGCGGCGCGTACGTCGTTGAGGTGTAGGCGCAGGTCCATGACCAGGTATCGAGGGACCGCCTCGACAGGGCTGGGACGTGCGGCGGCCTCGGCAATCGCGGGCTGCGCCTCCACGGAGGGCTCGGGAGGCAGGTTGTTGTCGGGTATGTGTCCTGCTTGCTCGATACTGTTCCCTCGAGTGTTATCAACCTGCACCGGTGTCTCCGTCCGAGCGTTGGACTCGAGCATTTTGAGGTACTGGTTGCTCGTAACCGCCTCTTCCATCTTATCGTAGAAATCGCTCAGAACCTGACCGATGCCCTCGTCTGCGTCGGCGGGGATCATGATGTCGGCGACGATGTCAACGTTGCCTTCGTATATCCAGCCGAAGGGACCGTCGTCGCCCCGGTTTAAGTGGTCGATCTTGAGGCCGTCGATCCGGAGCCTGGAGAACTTCTTCCAGGCCGACGCCTCGCCGAGGTTGTCCGAGGGCAGAAACGGCCGGTCGTCGCCGGCGGCCACTCCGTGTAGCTGCCGGGGATGGATGGTAAATAAGGACCCGTCATAGGAGCCGGACATGTGGTTCGCGGACAGGACGTCGTAAAAGAACCACTGCTTTCGAAGCTGGGGCAGCTCGCACGAGTAGATGCTGACGGGGAAGGGCCGGAACCCGCGTGGCTGGTGGACCGTCACGAGCAGGTCCTCCAATTTGAAGTGCTCGATCTCAAAGTCGCCGGCATGGTGCTCGTGCCGGAACGATAACGGGTCGACGCTCCCGTCCGACCACTGCACGGCGTTCCGGTCCACAACCCCCCGGACTCCCTTGACTTCGACGTCCTTGAGCAGGCCCCTGCCGTTCCACCACTTGAGGAAGGACAAGGTTACGTCGACAGAGTTGATAGTCAAATCATACTGTGTGTAGTTTCCGTCGTCCTCGAGCGTCGCGTGGTCGTCGGAATGCTTGGCCGCCGCCATGGCCGCGGCGCTGGACGGCGATCCCTTCTTGACCGAGGACTTCACCTGGCCCGGTCGCCGGGAGACGAAGACGTTACGGAAGCTGATGACGCCGTTCTTCCATTTGGGCACGATGGCCGACTCGAAGATGACGGTAACGCCGGCCGACTGGGTAAGATAATCCCCAACCCATTTGGCCAGCTCCTCTGCAGGCCGCATCAGTAGACGTCGCCGGGCGCGGGGCTGCGGCTCATACCTTGGGCGAATACGGTATTCACCGTGAGTATAACCAACGAGAAGAATGTCGTAGTCCCGACCAAGATCCAGACCAGATGGCCGAACAAAAACCACGATACGAAAGCCCCCCATTCGTCGGCGTTCCAGGGCCGCATGCTGCGGATGGAGAACCACTTGAACCGGACCTTCAGCCTCTCCCAGAAGCCGTTCGCGGCCGCGAGCAGCTCCTCCCTCGTGGGCCGATGCGGCATCTTCGGAAGGTGGGACTGCAAGTACTTGGACATGGAGCCTGCGATGGAGTCGGGGTCTGGCGGCGGGGTGTCCATCTTCGGGCTCTCAGGGTTACCCGGTACGCCGGATTCCCCCTGAGAGGACTCGCCCTTTCCGCCCGGTCGATCCGCATCTGAACTCTTGTTCCTCCGCCCGAGCACCCGCGCTTCCCCCTGGCGGCCAGTGTGTACGCTCCTCGCCCAAGCCTGCTGCGCTAGGCGACCGATGCTGGGTTTCTGCGCGCTTGCAACGAGGGCGGCGTCCGTGATGGCGGGGACGGATCCAGCGACCGCACTCGCCGGCGACCCCGGGGAACTCAGGCCGAGAAGCAGGAGGCCGCCCGTCGTACAGCTCCTGCGAACGCTACCGGCGGATGGTTTTCTATTTGCGCCTGGCGCCGGTGAGGTGTGAAAGCGTCGACTCGTAGGCCATACCGGTGTCGGATAGACTGCAAGGCCTTCTATTACGGGTCGTTCTCGTAACGGTATACCCCATACTGTGCGGCCGGAGGGATTTGGTATCGAGAAGCGAAGCTGGCGACCGAGGAGCGCGGTTGCCCGGCTCGACGTCATGGCGCCTGGTCATGTAGCGAACTCCAGGTGCGCCTGGGAGCGGTGGTCAAGAGGCCGTCTCGCCGTTAGGCCATTATGGCGTCTACTTCCGGCGGGGGTCTGGTCGTCGCCAGGAACGAGGTCGTCATCGCTTCACACGCTAGGGTGGGACGGAGCTCGTAGGAAAGGTGCATGAAGTTCCTTCGTCCATGACGCGCTAAGCACGACAGGGGTACTGTTGGAGGCTGGGATTCGTTCGGCGGGGCTTGCGCGAGGCTTGCGCGAGGCTAGGTCCGTTTGGTCGCTGTGGCGCTGATAAGCTCGATAAGGCCTGACCCCACCAAAAAAGTTCGCTGGGAGAAATACCCTGCCAGTGGGACGACGGTCCTGGCTTGGAGACTGAAAGATCACTGCTTCCCGCCAATCTCGGCCCCCCTCCGGTATATTCCAGCCCAAGAAAGCTCGCCTCAAGATGCCTGCGCCTACAGCCCTCCTGAAGACGGTGGCACCGCCGCCCCAAGACGTCCCCCTTCCCGACGCCCCCCAGGACGAGGGGCAGCTCCTCGAGGAAGCCGTCGACGTACTGACGGCAGAGGAGGCACCAAGGGATCAAGAGATGCTGACGGTAGTCAACGATGAGGACCAACCCCTGTTCCCGGCGGCCAAAGACGCCAACTCCACCACTCGACGCGAAACGCGTAAAGTCGGCGTGCCGCCTCACCGCATGAGCCCGTAAGCGCGCCGCCCTGGCCTCCGCGGGTCCTCGTGCTGCGTGCGGCGACTGACTTGGGGGTAGGCTGAAGCGAGAATGGACCAAGATCTACACCCCTCTGGTTGAGCACCTGAAGCTGCAAGTGTACGTCCCCTCCATCCGGCGTATACATGACGAAGCACTTACATCTGTAGACGCATGAACATCAAGGCCAAGACTGTCGAGATCCGTTCGTCGAAACATACTACCGAGCCGGGCGCATTACAAAAAGCCGAGGACTTTGTCAAGGCGTTTGCGATGGGCTTTGACGTGGACGACGCCATTGCCCTGATCCGTTTGGACGAGGTAAGCATTGCTATGCTCATCCCCCAAGCGGAGACCTTGGGGAACCATGGAGAAACCGTGCTGATGGGGTACCCAGATATACGTGCAGACTTTCGAGGTACAGTGAACGGCCGTGTGCGCCATTGCCAGGCTCCAGGGAGCACTCGCAACTGACACCGGATTCCCAATAGATCAAGGACGTCAAGGCGCTAGAGGGCGACCACCTCGCGCGCGCAATCGGCCGGATAGCAGGCAAAGACGGGCGCACCAAGTTTGCCATTGAGAACGTCTCCAAGACGCGGATATGCCTCGCCGACAGTCGGGTACATATTTTGGGCGGTTTCAAGGAGGTACGGCATCTGAGCCCACGTGTGGTGACCCAGTCCTCATCCTAACGCGCTTCCTTAGATTGGAATTGCACGGGAAACGATTGTGAGCTTGATGTAAGTCGATGGTCTCGAGCACCAGCTACGGAGGTGATTCTAATGAAGTCTAGCCTCGGAAAACCCCCTTCAAAGATCTACGGCGACCTGCGGACAATCAGCACGCGGCTGAAGGAGCGGTTTTGAGATGGCCGGCTCTCGAGAGACGGGCACGGCGTGTCCCCGGGAACATACGGTAGACGAAGGGTAGAGGAAGTTAGCGGGCGTTTGGCGAGCAGCTTGACCGCGGCACATCTCATGTGGGCGAACACCTGCGCCCTGGGTCTGATTGTCACATCGACTACATGGGTCCGCTGCGGGTGGCACGAATGGGCCAGGATTCGCAAATTCAGGGGTATCAAACTGAAGCAGAACTCCGCCCATATACCAAGCCGCAGCAAACAAGCCTTCGTCGTTACGGCCGCGTCAGGCGGTGTGAACCTCGATCGTGTCTTCGTCCTCGATCTCGGTATCGGCGAGGGACATCTCCTCGTCCAACCTCTCTCCGTCCCAGTAAAGCGCCACCTTGGTCCCCGGGGAGAGCTGTCTCTGGGTGCGGAACGCATGGATCAGGACGGCCACCTTCGTCTCGGGGTGTGCTGTCATGTTCAATGGTGCGAGGGTCTTGGGTTTGAGTGTTAGTCGGATCTTCCGGGCCTCTGCCTGGTCTTCCGTGGCCCCCGCGCCGTCGGCCTGCCCGGCAAACATCTCTTCTTCGCTGTCTGCGCCGCTGTCGAGCGCCCGCTGGCGCTTCTTCTCCTTCTCGCCCAAGAACGCCTCGTACGTGCGCAGCTGCCAGGCCTCGAACATCAGGCCGCCCTTCTCGAAACCGTCCGTTTCCCTAGACAGCAGTTTCCCGGAGCGCTGCGAGACGTAGCGGCCTTCGCCGTCGGGCCGCGCGGCGAGCGACATGGGCGTCGTGGAGTCGTAGAGGCGGTTTCCGCACCAGGTAAGGATGATGTCCTCCGACTCGGCCTCGCTGAGCTCCAGCCGGTTTTGTGTGCGCGCGCGCTGCACGAAGGACTTCCGCACGACGCGGAGTTGCTGTGTAAACTGTATCTTGGCCGACATGGGTGGGATGGGGTGCGTGCTCTCGAGGCGCGAGTTTACGAAGACCGTGATGACGGGGTTGTTGGGGTCATGCGGACGAACTGCCGTTGGCCCGCTCGCCGCGGCGGACCGGAGGGCGGTGGACGACCTGTCCCTTGCCAGCTTCGCCAGCGCATCTCGCGTTTTCGCGCGGGTTATGTACTCGGCGTATTCGTCATCAACCCCCTCCATAGGATCGTCTTCCTCGATGTCGATCGGCCACGACGCTGCCACACCGTGGGATTCGCGCACGATGGCGACGCCGGCACCCTTTACGGGCGATGGGCTTGGTGCTGCTCCTATCGCCGCCGCGGCGCGAGATTTTGGCTCATCATCATCATCGGAGATGCATATGATCTCGGAGGCGGTGTTGACAGCCTTAACCGGCGTCGAGAGGGTACTTCTCGGTGAGGTTAACGTGTACGGCTTCGCTGGCTGCTTCCCTTTAGCGGTCACCGACAGCCCCGACCCAGGCCTTGACGGCGACGCCTCACCCGGATTAGCAGCGCGGCGTAGCGGAGGCGTTGTCGGCGTTTCGGAAGCACTAGACGCGGTCAGCCCTCTTGCTAGGCGCCGCGGAGGATGTTGCCCACCCCCCCGACGACACTCTGGCCCGGCGCTGGAGTTCGCGATCTGACACTCCGTAAATATCGTCATCGTCTTCTCCTGCTGCGGCCACCTTCCTGCGTTTCTGGTCCGGCGCGACTATGTCCTTGTGTTTGCGCGGTGTGCCCGGTTTGGCTCTCGCCGCCTGGGTCCTCGAGTGCTCTTCCTGGTCCCGTACCGCCTGCGGAAAGACCTGTCGCGACCGTCTGAACAAGTCGAGGTCATCGTCGCTGCTGCCTTTCTCGTCGGTGGCCGCCGAGGCTGAGGGCTTCGCCTGGTCGGCATCCGAGGGCTTGAAAATGGCACGTCGCTTGAAAAGCGGTTTCTTCTTGAGCGGTGTCGTGTTGGGCGGTGCGGGATCGGTTGCCATGGTCTCGAGCGGGGCGGCGTGACCGTGGTTGTTGAATAAGGTAAGCGATGGGTACCGAACGCGTCGAGGTCAGAAACTGGGACGGCGGGACCGCCAAGCAAATGTGGGGCGCTGGGTGGAGCCACTGCGGGGAACCGAAAGGGCGATTCCGTACCTGAGGGTACCGTACCGAGGTACCTTACCGACTCCATGGACCGGGACTGGATGCCTGGTGTCGCGACCATTTTGCTATCGAAGCACGAAAGTCTTGAACTGGACGGCCTCGCCCTCCATCAGTGCAGCGACAGCAATCTATGCAGAACTAGGGATATGTCCTCACCGCCCGCACCAGGTTCCCGGTGAAGGGTGACAGTTCGACCATTAGTATATCCCTTGCCTTGACGGCGCCGGCAGCGCGCCAGCTTGTGGACCAAGGGCAGCCCGTTGACTCTGGTCGATTCGAGGAACGCTGCGCTGCGTAGACCGCCTAGGCGCGAATATCCATACCGTTGCTTGTGCCGGATAGGCACTCCTGAACGCCGCGCGCCGCTCGCCCCCGGCTTGCCGCCCCGCCCGGTCAGCAGAGGATGATGCCACGCTACAGCTTCGCCTTGCCGCCCCGCCCGTCCTTCAGGTTCCTGGAAAACTCCCCCTGGAGCAGGAAGTTGGGGTACTCCATGCCGGGGTCCAGCCCGACGCCCAGCGAGCCCCCCTGGCGGCGCCAGCCCCCGCCGTCCACCACCAGCGTGGTGCCGCTCACGTAGCCGCCGGCGTCGCTGAACAGGAACACGGTGGCGTCGGCGATGTCCCTGACGCGCCCCCACCGCTGCAGCGGGATGCCGCGCGCCTTGCCCGCCCCGAGCTCGCTGCTGCCCAGCCGCGACATGCCCTCGGTGCCCTCGATGGCGCCCGGCGCCACGGCGTTGGCCGTCACGCCCAGCGGCCCGTACTCGAGCGCCACCGACGCCGTCAGGCTGTCTACGGCGGCCTTGGCGGCCGACACATGCGCCTGCAGCGGCATGCCCGTGTAGTGGAACGTCGCCGACACAGCAAGGAAGCGGCCGCCCGTCGCGCCCGAGCCGGACGCGCCGGGGCCTCTCGACGCCGAGGCGACGAGGTGCGGGATCGTCGCCTTGATTGTGTTGAAGGTGCCTAGCGTGTCGATGTCGATGACGGCTTTGAAGGCGTTGGGCGACAGCGCCGACAGCGGCGAGATGAAGTTGCCTGCTGCGCCGGCGCTGGGAGGGCGTGTTAGCCATCTCGTGTGCGATGGGGACCCGGGCTGGACGGGACGCACATCACAAAGTCAATGGCCCCCAGCTCTGCGATGCAGCGGTCTACCGCGCCCTTGAGGCTCTCGTACTGGAAACCCGACCTCGGTCAGCCGCCTTCCGTCCGGCCGCGGGACGCAAGGCCCGGTTCCGCGCGCAACGTACGTTCCGCACATCGACACCGCCGATGCCGATGACCTTCGCGCCGGGGCGGACCTTGGCGATGTCCGCCGCCGCCTTCTCCGTCTTGACTTCGTTGCGGCCGACGATGCATGCGTTGGCGCCCAGGCGGACGAGGGCGCGCGTCTGCCCGGAGCAGATGTCGCCGGCCCCTCCCGTTACGAAGGCGACGCGATTGTCTGCGAGGACGAAGCGCGGGCGTCAGTCGCAGTGTCTTTTCTTCCGTCGGGCATCATGCAGAGCAGAGGGGGGCCGTACCGAAGATGCCGTCCTTCCAGACGCTGCTGAGGTATTCCGACCGGGAGACCGCCATCGCGCTGGGACTTGAGGCCGGAGTCTGCCTCGTCGGAACGGAGACTGGGACTGGGAATTGGGGGAACGTCTATGCGTCTGGATCCAACTGCGCTCAAGCGGGCGGCATTCGCATTCGCATTCGCATCCGCATCCGCAAGCGGGAGCGTGCCATGCTGACGGCCTGGGATCCTGTCTTCGCCGCTCGGTGTCGGGTGTCGTTCGCCGGGAGCTCGGGCGTTTAGTCAAGCCCCTTGCTTGCCTCGGCAACTCGGCCGCCCCACCACCGACGAGGCTACGCCACAGCTCGACACCAGCACGTCAGGGGCCCGGCACGGCCGATGCTCAGCAGTGGACGAGGTCAGCAAGCGGTCGCGACCATATCGCCCTCCTAAAGACATTCACCGCCTCCCCCGACTTCACGATGAGCAGAAGCAACTCGCGGGGGGGCACGACTTGCCGCTCGCTACTCACGTCTACGTCACGGCGGCCCTTCAGCAGTCTGGTTACCGAGGTAGCGAATGGAGCTTGCGGTTCACTGCCGCGCCGCGCGGTTCCATAGACGTGATACAGCCAAGAGAAGACACGTCCGAGAGGCCGTCGCCTCCTCCCCGGCCCATTATAAGTCTTGGTACATGTCCTGACCGTAAATCCAATAGACCAGTGTGGGAACCCAAGAGATACGTGTAGCCAATTGTTCCGACGCCGCCTCGCCAGAGCAGGAAAAGGGACCTCTCTCCAAATCGGTACTGTCATTCTCCCTCGTCCCCCTCGCTACCTCAGACCAAACATGGCGAGGAGGTCGTGCCGGTAGAAGAAGCTGCGGATGCGCTTCCCGAAGACATCTACTCGAGTCAGCGGCTCGTCTTCAGGGGTGGGCTGGGAGGAGAAAAAAAGACAAGAGCTTACACATGGGAATGCTCAGCAAGCAGACGACCAGCTGCACCGACCCGAGCACGTTGAATACGGGAGTCGCCCGGGTGCCGTTCTCCTGCAGCCAGTCGTACGCTTTGTACGTCAGACCGTAGCTGAAGAAGTTCTTGAAGATGATGAGACAGGTGAAACCCTCGATGGTGAGGTCGCCTGTTGGCCAACGTCAGCTTGGGCCGCGCACTACGGCGGGTGAGGGGAGGCGGTAGCGCTCACGGTAGGCGTCCACGATGTACAAGCTGCTCGCCACGGCGCCTATGACCATACCGCACACCTCAAAGCCAAAGAACATGACGGGGACGACCCAGTGGAACTTGGTCTGCACGAGGCCGTCGAGCGTGACGCCGAAGCCGTAAAGGCCCATGCAGCCAAAGACGAGCTGCGGGATGACAAGAACGATGCGGAACTCGGGCTCGTAGATGCCGCCGTTGAGGCGCGTCAGCCGGGCGGCGCTCCAGTCGGCCAGCAGGCCGGCCACGAGAAAGCCCAGCAGCGCGCCGATGAAGGCGCCCGTGTAGGCGTAGCCCGTGTTGACCTCGTTCCACCACAGCGGGTACCCCAGGAAGAACTGCGCCATGATGACGCCGATGAAGACGGTCCAGCCGATCAGCGTGCCCTGGATCAGACTGGCCCAGATGAAGGCCGGGTGCAGGAAGAGCGGGAACGGCCGCAGCAGCAGTTTGAAAAAGTTCTCGTCCGTCTTGCGGCCGTTGAAGGGCATCAGGGACTCGAGGAAAGTGGTCTTTCGGTAGGGCGAGGGAGCGTTGGCGTGGCCGTTGCCGCTGCCGTTCCCGACCCGCCGCTCCTCGTCTCCGGCCGAGGGTCGGTCGGCCGCGCCTCCGAGGGGAGGCCCCTCCTTGTTGAAGGCTGCCGTGTTTTCGGTGGCGAGCATGTCCGTGTTGAGGCTGGCGTCGCGACGATAGGCCGTCTCGGGACAGAAGAAGACGACGAGCGGAAGACACAGGGCGCAGAAGATGGCGACCAGGTAGAAAGTCCACCACCACATGATGTCGTGGGTGATCCTGCCAACGAGGATGGGCGTGAAGAAGGCCCCGCCGAAGACGGCCAGGTTGGTGAAGGCCATGCGGATGCCGCGTTGCTAAGAGGGGGATTAGCTGGGCGACTGCGGAAGCCGAGGGGAGGCACACGTACGTGGACAAAGTACAAATCACCGATGGCGGCGTTCACGAGCGCCTCGAACGGCGCGGTTCCGACGCCCTGGATGATCCTGGCCCACAGCAGACTGGTGTAGTCCTTGCCCGTCGCGCCGGCCCAGGCGCTGCTGAAGATCAAGATGATGGTCCCGATGATAAAGGTGTGGCGCTTGCCCCAGAGGCGGCTCGAGGGCACGAAGAAGGTGCCGGCGAAGCCCACGCCGAGCAGGAAGTAGCCCGTCAGCAGGGCGATGCGCGTGAAGTCGACCTCGAACCACAGGGCGAGCGTTATGGTGTTGGCGGCCAG
>Ga0247771_1000435_pt1 | contig 13384 bp, 10 predicted proteins | sample UWRJL197509C6_FD_179948 | JGI IMG/M metagenome (GOLD analysis project Ga0247771, IMG submission 179948) | Plant litter microbial communities from Arlington Agricultural Research Station in Wisconsin, United States - UWRJ-L197-509C-6 | ecosystem: Environmental > Terrestrial > Plant litter >...
CCAAAGTTCCCTGCTGCCGACCTCTTCCGGCCCCGGGACCCTCATTCGCGCCTCCCTCTCCGCATACTCACCCTGTTCCCGGCGTCGTAGACGCATGATGCATGCCTTCAGCTCCACGCGGACCACGCCGGCGAAAGTCTGGGTATCGGGATTTAGTTTTCCGCCTCGCTCGGCAGTTGTCTTCGCTTCGGGGGCTCCTGCCCCTAAATTTGGTGTCTTCCGATGCCGCCGCGCCCGCTTCCGTCCCGCGTCCCACCCGCCAGGAGCCGCGGCGGGCAGGCACGGCGCCGGGTCTTGTGTTGGCGCCGACCTCCGTGCCGCCGTTGCGGCCCCCTGGATCAGGGGTCGGCAGAGCAACGCCGCGGCGGCAAGATGCCGCTTCGGCTTCTCCAGCCGATGCCGTCCGTGGTGCCCTGACCTCGCTCCGTAGAAGCACGTCGCCGGGAGGGTTCACTCTCGCGGTTCGGACGTTGGGACCACCTAGCACCTCGATGTCTCGTGGAGGCATGTCCAGGACAGAGACGGAAGCTCATAGCCTTGGAATCCCTGGGGTTTTTGACCAAGCGTCCCCGCGAGGCATCATCATCGGACCGGTAACTGAGGTAGTTTACGCCTACACAACTTACATAGGTTGGTTGGCTTTGAGCAAGTAGGAACATTTCCCTACCTAGACACCGGAACATTGATCCCATGCCTACCTACCTACTATTTACTTACTACTTACCTACTTCCTACCTCCCTACTCCCCTCCCCCTGACGCGTCAGGGCATGGGCCTCCTCGACAACTCCTGATGTAGAAGTCCCACACGAAGTCCCTCACCGGATGGGAAGATGGCATAACTATAACCTGTCTTCTCCAGACACGAAAACTAGCCCTAGGCAGGTTGGCGGTTCGAATCCGCCCTGCTGGCAGGTTTTTCGCAAATAAATACCCCGATAGTTCGCTCATGCTTTTCAACAAAGTTAGAGCCTCCGAAAGGAGCGGGGGGCGCTGTAGCTGGAACTCCGGAGTACAAGGTCCAGGCAGGGCGTGAGCAGACCGCTCTTTTTGCCATCCTCTGTCGATCGGCCTACTCCTTTTCGGCAACAGCATGCGAGAGCGGGAAAGCAGCTTCCAGGTGTGTAATGCTCCCGTTGCGACAGCCAAACGCGCTTCCGTATTTTCTACGCGTGAATAGCAGCAGCCCATTCGCTGGGTTGGTGTACAGTACAGACGGCGCCACGGCGCAAGAAACAGCTACCCCTTTTGAACCCTAACGTACACCGACCAACGCCGTAGGCTATGCTCGACAAACGTGCCGTCTGCGGTGGTGCAAGGCTCCCGTCCTGCTCTGCTTCCCCCGTCGGCCCCCAGTTAGAAGCGTCTGCCCGGGCCTGAGCATTCGATCGACACAACAGCTAGTCCGAGTCCGAATCCGCCTCGCCGATCAACGTCTTGTCGACGTCGTCCAGGTCTTGGTCGTCGTCCTCGTCGTCATCGTCGTCGGCGTCCTTGTCCCCCTCGCCGTCGCCGTCGTCGTCCCCCCCGTCCGCGATGCCGAGGAGCTCCTTGTCGACGTCGTCCAGCTCCTCGCGGTCCGCGTCGTCGTCCTCCTTGTCTCCGTCGCCGTCGTCCATGGCCACGTCGCCGTTGGCCGCGCGGCGCCGCCCGTTGGTGGGCGGCGCCGCCCGCATCTCGATGACGCGCGACGCCCGGTGGTGGGCCATGCTCGTGTCGCCGTCGCCGTCCAGGTCGCCGTCGCCGTCGAGCTCGGGCTCCTCCTCCGTCTCGTTGGGGTCCTTGTATCCGCCGTTCTGGTCGTCGCTGGCGCGCGGCCGCTTCGTCGGCGCCACCACGCCGAGCTCCGTGCCGCCGGGCCCGCTCCAACGGTCGAGCCGGCGCCGGGCACGCCGCATCGCGGCGGCGTACGCGCTGACCTCCTCGCCGAAGTCGTCATCCTCATCCTTGAGCAGGCACAGCCCGCCGTAGCCCCGGTCTCGGAACTTGCCGTTGGCCGCCGCGGCGGCCGCCGCGGCGTTTTTGTCCGTGTGGTTGGCACCGCGGGCCGTGGGCGCGGGCCCGGCCGCCGTGATGTCGTCGTTGTCGCTGTCGTCGAACGGGTTGGCCATGGCCTTCACGCGCTTCCACGCGCGGATGATGGCGCCGTCGCCGCGCCGGTTGCGGCGGGCCTTGCGGTGCGCGTTGCGGATCCCGCGGTCGAGGAGGTAGTCGACGCGGTGTTGGCGGTTGCGCTCGACGGCGATCTGGTGTGCCGTGGGCGGTCGCGGTTTCCGCGCGACGATCCCCTCGACCTGAGGGCCGCCGGGCGACGAAGCCGGTTCGTACATGTACTTGAGGTTGCCGGCGCCCCTGCGACCGGAAGCCCCGCCGAAGGCGCCGCTCTGCCTGGCCAGCGCGCGGGGGGGCGGAGTCGACTGGCTGCTATCCAGGTCGCTCTCGTGCTTCGAGGGCCGAATCCGCGGGAGGATGCCGGCCGACGAGCCCGCGACGGAGACGTCATCCCCGACGGCGGGATGGTAGACCCGCGGGCGGGCGCCGCGCTTGCTAGGTTGAGTGTCGACGGCGTACTGTTGATCCGCCTCGAGAATCTTCTGGCGCATGCGCTTCTTGTTCATGCCGAAATCGACCTCCTCGGGCGGGTCTTGGTTCTCCCGCTCTTCCTCCTCGGGTGCCATCTCGCGCAGCCTGGGCACGCCCTGGTTCGCCACGTCGACGCCGTAGTCGACGCCCGCGCCGAAGGGGTTCTCGTCGCAGCCTTCCTCCGTAAAGTCGGATTCGAGGTAGAACCACATGATCCAGAGAAAAGCCATGGCACGCGAGTGGCTGCTAAGGTTGGTGCGCATGACGAGGTCGTGGAACTCGCGATTGGGGGGAAAATGCAGCTCCGCGATCTTGGAGGCGGTCTGACATATGACGAAGAGCAGGTTGACCGGGTTCGTCCGCGGCACGTCGGCTTGTTTGATCTTCTCCAACGTGTTCGGTTCCGGACGGTCCTCCGCGCCTCCCTTGAGGATGGATTTCAGGCGTGGCGCATCTTGCAGCTGCTTGTAGGCGTGCGGGTCTTGGTGGGCCTGGAGGGAAGGGATGGCGTGATACGTTCGGAGCTGGGCTCGCATCTCGGGGAAGACTGTCGGGCGCGGTCAGCGGGCAGAAAGGGCGGGGAGGGGGAACGAGGGAGGGACGCGGAGCGGGGAAAAAGACGCACAGTTGAGCGTGGTGTTCATGCGGCCGATGTTGACCAGCAGGCAGACCATGGCCATGCCCTTGGCGGCATCGCGATCACTAAGCAGCTTGTCGCGGAGGACTTTGCTGGTCTTGCTGCTGCGCGACATGGTGTCGATGTAGAGGTCGGCGAAGCACTGCTTGCTGATGCCGTCGGGCTCGTAGCTGTTGGTGAAGACCTTCTCCTCGTTGTCGAAGACGGCCTTGAGGAAGTCGTACTGGATGTCCTTGCGCCACAAGGGGTCGCCGTCGTCCTTCTTGAGATGGCGAATCTTGCCGATGGTAGGCCCCGTGCCGGCGCCGGCCGCGTCGCGGGCGCCTCTGCCCCTGCCGCGGTTGTTCGCCTTCTCGCTGGGCTCGGGCGTGTAGGCCATCTTGTCCTCGTCTTCCGTGTAGTTGGTCATGAAGGATTTGTCGGCGTGGCCGCCGCGGACGGGGGAGCTGGGCGCATCCATCTCCGAGAAGGCGGCCGCGGAGCTTGGTGACGCCATTGTGGTAAGAGTTTTTCGCTGCAGGTGCCTGGGGCGAGATGCGGCCGTCACGAAGTCAAATCGTCGTCAGCTGGCCAGTCACTGCAGTACCTGGGCCGGAGAAAGACGGTTGCGCCACGTAGGCGGAGACACGAGCATCGCGCGTCGACGCAGCTTCGTTGGGGGCGCGCTGCGGATGGATGCGGAAAGGGAGAAAGTTGGGCCGGGAGACGAGGGATTCGGACGGCCGACAAAGGCCAATTTGCAGCGTTTCGCGATTCCGAGCCGCAGAAATTCGGAACGGGAAGCCGTCCCCACTGTCCCCAGCCGCTGTCGCGCTGTCGCGAACGAGGTTTGCCCACGCCAAAAGCAGTGGCGCTTACGTAACGCCCCTGACAACCCGTCCGTTCCTGACGGGGCGAGACGGGCCCCCTGAGAAAACCAACCAGGGAAAGCAACTGCGGCTCGTCAGGGCCCTCCTACGTGGTCTACATGATGTTGAAGCAAAAGTCGGCTCGTCCTGTCAATCGACTGGTTTGCCCGTTTCGTAGCACAGCAATCCACGGCGACCGGCTCTCCTCCTTGTCGCGTTCCACCGTTTCCGGGTTTACGTCGGATGTCCCCGTTATCTCGGGCCTCACGGGGAACCCGCCGTCTTGACTGTGACCCATCGTCTTCGCCGCGTCCGAGTTGCCGCCATTCCAATTCATACTCATAGCGGCTGATATCCCCCGAGGCGCAACACTGTTTCGATGGCGAACGTGGCCAAGCTCCCCGTGATAGACCTCTCCGCCCCCGACCAGGAGCAAGTGGCCCGGGACCTTGTCGAGGCCGCCGTGGAGCATGGCTTCGTCTACATCAAGAACACGGGCGAGGACATCCCGGTAGACGCCGTGGACACCGCCTTCCGGCTGGTATAGCCCACGAGAAACGTGTTCCAGGAGCCCTTTCTAAACAGTCATCGGCAGTCCAAGGAGCTGTTCGCGTCGCCCGTCTCCGAGAAGGAGTCGTGCAAGATCCAGACCAACAACAGGGGCTGGTCCGGGATGCACTACGAGACGCTGGATCCCAAGAACCAACGAGTGTGTATCTCACGAGGCTCACGCTCCAGGGATAATACTAACACGTCGCAGGTCGGAGACTTCAAAGAGTCTGCGGCCCCTTCTACCGGCCCCCGACCCCTGGCCCAACGCTCCGCAGCCCGAAGCTTACACGTCCCAGAGCCTTCAACTTTGGCGAGTTCGTCGACGGCGTGCCGCAGCAGCCCCTGCCGCCGGCCATCCTCCCCTCGGCCCCGCTGATCGGGTCCTTCTTCGACCGGTGCCACGACCTGTGCCTCAAGCTGAACCGCCTGCTGGGCGTCGGCCTGGCCGTCGACCCGCCGTCCTTCTTCGAGACGGCGCACCTTCGCTCCGGCGGCGCCTCAGGCACCACTCTGCGCTTCCTGTACTACCCGCCGGCGCCGGCCGGGGCGGCTGCCGGGCCCTCGGATGTGCGCGCCGGCGCCCACTCGGACTACGGCTCGCTGACGCTGCTGTTCCGGCTGCGCGGGCAGGCCGGGCTCGAGATCCGCACGCGCTCCGGCGGCTGGGCCACGGTGCCCGTGGCGCCGCCCGGAACCGAGGCGCACGCCGCGCCGCCCATCCTGGTCAACATCGGCGACCTGCTGAGCTACTGGACCGACGGCCTGTTGCGCAGCACGGTGCACCGCGTCGTCTTCCCCGGCGCGGGCGGCGGTGCAACGGCCCCGGGCGAGACGGACGCCGGCCCCCGGTACTCCGTCGCCTTCTTCTGCCATCCGGTCGGCACCTGCGCGCTGACGCCGGTGCCGAGCGAGCGCGTCGCGCGCCACGCCGCGCCCGACGACGCCGACGGCCCCCGGAACCCCTACGCCGAGCGCAAGGTCCTGACGGCCGACGAGCACCTGCAGATGCGGCTGCGCGCGAGCTACCTACAGCTGTACAACGACGGAGACGGGGAGAAATCATAGACCGGCGAGGACGGCTCGTTGCGTTTCGTGTAGAGGAGCGCTCAAGCTGCTGCGCTGGCTACCTAGTGCGACGCAAGTCTCGGCGGCAATGTGTGCCTTCGCAATGCAGTACTCCCTCCCGATGTCCTTTTTAATTCCGGGTATCTCATGCCAGTCCCACCCAATGCTTCCGCCACATCTCGCGGACGCGGTGCCGGTCCAACGGCGCGCCCTGCGTCGTCTCGGTGGCGTCCTGTGTCTCCTCGGCCGCGAGTGCCTCCTCCAGCACGCGCCAGTCCAGGACCTCGACGCGTTCCTTCGCCCCGTTGGGCAGCGTCCGGGCAACCGCCTCGATCTCCTTGAGGAAAGCCGTCTTCGTATCCTCGCTCTTGCGTCTCCCTTCCACCAACACTATCGTCCGCCGGGCACACCTCGCCTGATGCCATGTTGCAATGTCCGTGTAAGTGTCCTGCGCGCCGTGGGCTGCAAGAAGATCTTCGGTAAGGTAGGGCATGTTGGCGACGCAGGGTGAGAGCAGAAACGCCTTGCCGTAGAACACACAGTTCTTTCCGAGATAGTCGCAGCCGGCGGGTGACACGCCCGTCAGATCCGTGGTGGCGCCGGCCATCGCGGGGGCAGAGGTCGGCAGCTCCAGGCGGGTATCGCGCGATAGTCCAGCACCCGCCACGGGCGGGCTGCTGGGCAGGGTCGATCGGGGCGGCGACGGTGTGTGGCTAGGCGCTGTCTGAAATGACGAGGGAGACGAGGGCACGCGATCCATGACGCCGGCAGATTCGCGAAATGATGCTCGTTCGTGGGATACACCCTGCTGGCTGAGGGTCGTGTTTGAATTGTCGCGTTCCTGCGAATTTGCTGTGATGTCTTTGAGTGGTTCTCGTCGCGGACTGGATGCTGGAGGGAGCATCGTCGGCGAGGATAATGGGGTGCCAGGTTCTCGCAACTGCGAACTGCTGCCTCGAATCTTCTTCGTTCTCCGAGGGGATTTGATCGGAAGGTCTGCCAGGCGCTTTTGAGTGTGCTTTACGCCTGCCGCAACCTCGGAAAACCGTAGACCCGCTGCCTGGGCAGAATGCGGCGGCAACTGGAGTCCCCCAGCCGCTGTGTGGCCCGGGGAGCGAAGCACGGCCGATGATGCACCCTGGGAATCGAGGGTTTGCAGAGGCGTTGAATCTGGGGCGGAAAGTTCGGGTGTCGATTTCGCAGCGGTAGAAGTTGTCCTCTGCGTCTCCGCGTCGACAGCAACACCTCCAGGATCAGCCCGCTTCAGCTTCTGGATGACTTCCTGCAACTCGTCGTCTTCGCCCTCGGGATCAACTTGTCGCTCCCACTCTCCGACGAGATCTTGTAGATCCAACTCGGTAAGTGCGTCTCTGAAGTTGCGGTCGCAGTGAATCTTTTTCACCTGGGGAAATCGCGGGGTCATGAAATTCGCACGACGCTCGGTATGAAAGTCGAAGCAGTACACATCAAACACCGGCGGGTTGGTAAATATGTACTGGAGACGTCTGCCGCCATCTACGCCCGGGTGGTGGTCGATGTCGAAAGCGGTGCAAGTCTCCGCATCCTCGACGCCGTGGCTGGCATGCCGGAGGAAGTACGTCAACTGCGTCTTGTTCAGCGTCACCACGTTCGTGATTAGGAACCGGGGCTTGCGCGCCCAGCGGACCACCGCCTCCTTGTTGCGCAGGCAGCCGATGTAGAAGTGCGTGAATCGAAGCCCGTCGATGTCGTAAGCCTTTGCTTCCGTGACGTCGTACCTGGCACCGACGACCGCGAAATCTCCGAGTTCTCCAAAGCCTTTGAGGTACCCTCCCTTGAGTTTGATGGAGGAGCAGCTAAACCGTCGCCTGCTTGAGGAGAAGTCGAAGTAAGGGTCATCCGGCTTCAGGACGAGACCTTCTCGGCGGGCTAGGATGCTTTTCCCAAAGAGGAGCCGGAGGGCCGAAGCTGCGCCCCGTACACCAAAGTCGATCACCTCGCGCTGGACGACACTTGCGTGCCCTTCCTTGGTGACGACCAGCTCTTCTAGACGCTTGAGCCGCTCGGACAGTTTGACGTGAAGCAGAGACTGTCCGTCGACGTAGAGGAGATCGAAATATACGATCATCAGATGCTCCCCGTGATTCGGCCTGCAGTAGTGTGAGCCAGGACGAAGCCGCGGGCACTGCCAAGCCAGAGAAGAGCACACCTGTCGTCTTTCGCCGTTCCAATGTAGACTCCGTGCCTGGGGACGTGTTTACGAATTTCGTCAAAGCTGAGAATTCGACGCTCCTGCCTGTTTTCAGCCTTCGCCCGGATCGGAGCAGCGTTGGGGAGACGGACCGTATCGCTATATACCACGAGCTCCCCCTCTAAAATGCATCCTTCTCGAATCATACAGTTTCCCACTTCCCCGAGACGTAAGGATTCTCGGATGGCCCTACGACAGCGAGTTAGCAATGGCCAAGGAAAGAGCGCAGCGGACACGTACGGGTGCAGCCTGAAGCGATCGGCAGTGCTGTCTTTGCCGCTCTTGGAGAAAATCTGGATAGAATCGTGGCCTCTGTTGAGGTTGATGTGGATCTGGGCATATTCGCCGTCCATCTTCTGCTGGCAGTTCATGCTTCCATAGCCCATCTGCAGGCAGTGTTTGATACTGCGTCCCGTGTGGAAATGCTGGCGCCCAACCTTGATGCCCAGCCGTGGCCTCACTTTGGCGATATCTACCATTGCGAGAGGGCCCTGAATGACGCTTCTGCTCTGGGATTCCTCCCTGAGGAACTCCAGTGCCGCAACAAGGTTGTCCTGGATTCTCAGAACGCTGGGCAGGAGCTGGTGGAAAGCGGAGAGAACGGCGTTCGCATCCAGTTCTACCGGTTTCTTCAGCAACAGCCGAGCAAACCACTTTGCCTCTCGAGACGGCAGCCGGCGGAATAGATCCATAAGCCTGTCCTCGGTCTTCGTGCTGAGCGGTGTCTCGGTCTCAATGACTCGATTAGCCCTAGAAGCTCGAGAGGCTTCAAATTCCGGTGTTGATGTGGCGTCTGGAGACGATTCAGCACCTTTTGGCCTGCGTTTCCGATACTCCAAGGCGAGGTCGTCAAGGAGACCGTCTACATCCTGGACGCCCACGGGCTTTTCGGGTTGTGGCTGCTGTATTTAGGTCAGAACAGCAACATTTCTGGCGCATAAGTAGCTCCATCAAAGGGAGGAAGGACTGCGGGGTCTGACTAGCGACCTACAGTTCGAAGGAATTCCTCGATTTTGTCTGCTAGGTCCTTGGTTGCTCCCGGCTTCTTCCATTCCCTAAGTTCGGCCAAGTTTTTGCGGCCAAGTCCCTGCGCACGACCAAATATCCGGGTCAGCCTTGCCTCCTGGATGCCGTAGACGCGATCGGGCCTCTTCTCCGGGAGGAGGGTTGAAAGCAGGGCACAGCCATCGAAACGAGGGTTCCGGAAAGCGCCTTGATGCGCCTTGAACCATTTCTGGATGGCGACTGCGGATGCCCTTCCTTTGCCTTTTTCCAAATCGTCTAGGAGATCACAGACGTTGCCGAAAGGGAAGCCCATCGTGACCAAAGAAAGCGAAGCGGGGGTGCCATGTGAGGCGGTTTAGCAAAGAGCGAGGTGGGCGGGTTTGGGAATGCCGTGGGCTGGGGATAAAGTAAAGCGCAGGCAACAGCTAGGAAGTCTAATGAGTGACGGCCTTGGGCAGACAGGGAGACAAAGCCCTCAATGACGGGAACACGAGGTCGCGACAAGGCGCATGGGCGAGTGGAGGTCAGTGACGCGACCCGGTTCCGACAAGCAGGCACGTGGCTTCGCGAAGTGGTGCGTGACCACGTGATAAGTGGGGTTCCACTTCCACCACTGCGATTCATGTCGGGCGCCGAACCTAACCCCTATCTTGCCAAACGGTGAGGTTGTGGTTGACCGCGGTAGAGAGGGATGCTTTATCTACGAAGGTTCAAGTCTGCCCCTTCCTGCCAGTACTGAATCACGAGGTCAGGATTGCCCATTTTCCGCCATCTCCCTCGTCGGTGCCAAGGTACCTGTGACTGGAACGGAGATATATACACCTTTCACGATACATAGGGCTAGCTTGGGATCTAGCTGGATGTGCTGTGCTTTCGCAATGGCCAACGCCAACCGATGCTCGTGGGTCGCGCACGCCTTCAACAGTCTAAGTCAGAGTGCATTCAGCCCGCCCTATTCTCCGCCGCTCGGAATTACGCTGGTGATCTTGAGAATTCCCTGAGGCGGATGAGCTGGAAGTCTACCTAGTTTCTCTTTCCACGTCTGCTTCCATGTCTCCGGCTCGATCGGCGAAATACCGCGAAAGTTGCGTGATGAAATCTGCGTCTACGTCTCCGGGTCGATCGGTGAAGTACTGTGTAAGTTGCCCGATGACGACTTGGTGCCAAATACGAAGGGCCACTGTCCCATTATCAGGCGTTAACAGGCTATCCACTATTCTCGTTACCAAGGGCGGCACCAGGGTACTTACGCATCTTCGAGGCATACTTGTTCAGCTCCACGGGGACCTTGCGTATGTGCCTCCCCGAGGCGTCCCGATGATGGCCTTTGCTGTCAAAGCAGCAGCATACCAGCAGCGTCTTGACCACCAAGGCGTACAGCTCCCGGTCGCTAGTCATGTGCGCCACATACCACAGGTACTCCCAGTCCCCTCGAGTTGTGAGGATATCGCGACGCTGCTGGACGCGGATGGCGGCCGCCCACCGGTCTAACTGAACCATCATGGCGGCTCTGATGCCCAAGCGGTCAGCGAAGAACACCACGTAGGCGAGGACGACGCCCGGGAGTTCCCCGACCGGGCTCGTGAAGTTGTGTCCGTTCGCCTTGTCGTGTAGCGCGCCTAAAACGTGCTCGAGCGCGTTGATGGCCTCGACGTCGCGGACCGAGAACTCAACCTCCTCCCTCGATTCAGTATTGGTTGCAATACAGGCCATGGTCCTGCATTCAGTGCTGACGCGGAAGAGAATCGTCTGGGGCCTAGGCTCCCTGATGCGCAGGGTAATGCGACCGGCGCCTTCCGGATCGATGGTGACTTCGTGATAGGTGATGGGCCTGTTGGGCTGAATACTGACTGGTCTGAAAGCTAGAGCTGGGGCTTGAAGTTGATCATCGCTGTCAAGGTCTCTGGCCTGGCTGGCGAGGTCCGAGGCGATGTCCACTGCCGGAGGATCCAGCGAGGACTGGGCGACGCTTAGGTCGTGCCAGTCGGCATAAGCATGGCCGACCGCAGTAGGACTCACAGGTTGCTCCATGGGTGGGCCGCCGTGAATGTAGACTCCGGGGCGATAACCTGCGTGAGAGGGGTCGCCGGGATCCATACTGCCAGTACAAGGCATCGAACTACGAGTCAGAATGTCTCGCAAAGTCTCAGGGCTGATTACCTTAGGTAGCAACCCACACAAGGCTGTTGGCAATGTCGCCAGAAAGGGGGGTCAAGCGACAGGGTCGATCTTGACGCTACTGTAATCCAGAGACTTGGATTACGATTTCTCCCTGTTAAATAGAATTGCAAGAGGGAGAGAGGATGAGACAGAGACCAGAAGATGCCCTGGTCATTTATAGATATCCCGAGCGACCTGGGAGGGGAGTGAATGGGCGCCTACCTAGGCGCCTACCTACCTAGGTAGGTACTCACCATGGGGTTTGGACGGCCTTGGGAACTCGCCACAGGAGTCACAAATGCAATAGGACTTTGAATGCCCACCTACTCTAGAAAAGAATATGCATGGCTACACGAAACGATCAACAAGGGAGAGGCGGGCTCCAACACCACTTCCGTCTTCTTATTGAAGGGCGAAGTGCCTGGGCCGAACGGTGCGAATACCACGAGCGGAGTGCGGGATTCTTGCCAAGGCGAACTCAGGCGAAATGGTCATAGGGGTAGACCCTGACTATCCATATCACATAAAGCCAATAGCCGTAGAGTTCTGGTGTCGTAACAACGCAGCTATCATGCAGGTAATCACACAGAGCGAGACTTTGTGTCTCGCCGCAGCCGGTAGGAGACAATTTCACCCAAGTCGCAACGCACTACAAGGTCTTCTCGGCAGAGAATTCATCTGAGAGAAACTAACGTCTAGCGAATCGCGATGCATGAGGGTATCAAATCGAAAGACAACGAACCCCACCCCCTACCAGCCGGCCGAACCCGAACCGGACGACCAGTAAGACCAGGCAAACCAACGCAGCAATCCCTCGTAGCCATTTAGAACCCCTTGAGATGGTGAACCGTAGTGGAATACCGGGAACGCGCGAGAGAGAAACCAATGCGGCAATTCGTTGAAACCCCTTGAGATGGCGCAGCAGGTCCAAAGCCCGTCATCAAGTCTTTCGCGAAACCAAAGGCAGCATCGCGGAGCTTCTGGAGAGCCGGAAGACAAGCGCAAGAGCCGGGAAACAATGACGATTGCAAGACCAGATGCCCATCCCGTCGCGAGGATTCTAGAAGCTGGAGTTTCCGGATGCTTTAGAAGAAGCTGTAGCTGCTATTGCCGACGTCCTCCTGCAGGTTGGGGATCCGAACGGCTCGCAACACGTCGGTCAGCTCGCCCATGAAGCGCGAGGGCAGACAACCGCGGTGCCGCTCCGGAACCCAATTATCGCATGGACCCTGGAGGACTTCGTGGAGGCGACCCTGCAGGTGCTGGATGCTCCAACGCATGGTTTCGCCGTCCGGCAGAGGCCACAGGCACCGCTCGCTGAGGCCATGGATAAGAATGCCGTAGCTTACCGCGTGGCACATTTGCGAGTCCCCGGCCGAGGTACGGCGTGCATCCCAAGCTCTATCTTCTTCTTCGCACGGCTGCTTGGTGTCCGTGTCCGTGATGCGACGGACAAATAGGGAAACCCTGTCGAGGATGGCTTGAACCGTCTCTCCCCGGCACTTCTTGATGTCCTCTGCGAAGCTGTTTGTCAGCGGCTGTAGGTAACCGGGTGGAAGGACTTACCGAGACAAGTCTTGACCACCGTGTGCACTCCGAGATCCACGGGGATTCGGACAAGAAGCTTTTCGCCGGACTCGTAGAGGAAGTCGCCGTCCTCGTCGATCTCGTGATGAGCTTGGATCGACTCAGCTACTGAGGCGAAGAGCTTGCGGTCGCCAAACTCGATGGCAAGATATAGCAACCAGCCGTGATCGCGGCGGCCGATGAGATTGGTGGCAACGTAGTAGTCGCGGAACGACGTCAGCCATCGGTGGATCCACAGCTGGAGGGAGCTCTGACAGCCGAGGGTGCTGATGAAGGCGGCAATGTAGCCGAGCGTGACAACGGGCAGCTGCTCCGGGACCGCTTGAAGGACGTCGACCTTGTGGATGATGTGGAGGATGTACGCCAAGGCGCGCACGCCAGCCGGGCGCTGGACATCGAAGGTAGCGGTGAAGTTGTGGTTGCGCAGCGTCATCCAGTTCGAGGCCTCGCGCTGCATCATGATGGTCGACACGCGGAACGAACGGTTCTGTCGGCGGTCGTTGACGCAGCGGACGATGACGCGGCCGGTGCCGCTCTTGGCGAGGATCACCTGGCGGATACCCTCGCGGACCGTGGGGCCGCTGAAAACGCCACGCTCCTGGGCGGGAGCACGCGGCGGCGGCGTTACTGGCCAAGTGGGCTCTTCTCGCTGGAAGCGCGGGGCGAGTGGGGGAGAAGACCCAACTGAGGCTCGCGCGACGAGATGGCGATCCGGCGAC
>Ga0247771_1000436_pt1 | contig 13365 bp, 13 predicted proteins | sample UWRJL197509C6_FD_179948 | JGI IMG/M metagenome (GOLD analysis project Ga0247771, IMG submission 179948) | Plant litter microbial communities from Arlington Agricultural Research Station in Wisconsin, United States - UWRJ-L197-509C-6 | ecosystem: Environmental > Terrestrial > Plant litter >...
GCGACAGCACAAAGAGCAGCACCAGCGCCGCCACCCATCTTTTTTTCAGTATCGATACTATGCAGCCGAGAAAGAGCGCATGGTAATAAGCCTCGCAGGAAAAGAAGAGTGAGCGCCCGAAATTAAGTCCCCACCAACCATAGTCCGGATCGACGAGAAAGAGGTCGTCGGCCAGTGGCGTGCCGCGGTGGAGGGCGAAATGAGCCAGCACGCCGGCGAGCGTGAGCAATCCGCCGCCCCAGGCAAAAAGCCAGAGCGTAAAGGTGCGGTAGCGCGTGCGGGGAAAGAGCTGATCGTAAATGGCGATGAGCAGGCGAAAGCAGATAAAGCCGCAGATGAGGCTAAAGGGTATGAGGATGGCGCCGGGCGGCACGCCGAGCTTCAGCAGCAGGGCGAAGAACAGGGTTTGCGTTTGAAAATAAGGCGGTGCGTAGCTTCCGTCGTTAAAGGGATTGGAATATTGAAGGTGAAAGCTGCCCGCATCGAGGTACTGCCGCGCATAGGCGACATAGGCCACGTTGTCGTATTGAATAAAGCCGGTGGGGTGCACGTCGGGGCCATGCCACAGCCAGTAGGCGGCGAAGAACACGACCATGGGCAGCAGCAGGGCCAGCGCCAGCTTGTTGTTATCGGTATAAAGTTTTTTCACGGCTTTTTATTAGGACGACGATAAGGAACAGCACGCAAAGTACGGACAGGATAAAAGCGGGCATCACGCCGCGCGGGCGATAATCAAACACCACCCGGTGCTCGCCGGTCGGCAGGGACACGGCCATGAAGGCGGCATTCACGCGCTGAGGCCGGACCCCCTTTCCATCGACGGTGCACTGCCAGCCGGGCAGGTAAAGCTGCTCCAGGCAGAGTACCGTATTTATACGGGTAGACGTTTTGAAGTCGAAGCTGTTGCCGCTCATCTTTTGCAGCCTCAGCCGGCCATCCGCGCCGGCCACGGGCGCAGCCGTTGTCGAATCGCCGTTCAGCGAAGCAGACAGGTAGGCCCAGGGATTAGCCAGCACGGCGCTCAGCGCATCGGGCCGCTTGTACAGGTTTTCGATCGGCGTCATGAAGGTCGGGGTGAAAGCGATGGGTGTGGTCTCGATCTCCTTTTGATAAAAAGCCGATATACCGAGCGTATCGAAATGATCGAGGGCATGGGTCGAGGCCGCGCCGATGGACTGGTCCATGCGCGGCGACGGATAACCCTGCGGGTAGCTGCGCAGCAAGCCATTGATCACGCGCGGCGATACCTGGCTCACCAACGTATACGGCAGCGCCAGCTGTGCAAAGAAAAAAGAATTGACCACGAACAGTACCGGCAGCCAGCGCTTCCGGCGCCGCGCCAGCGCCCAGGCAAGGAACCCGAGCAATACCAGCTGTCCGATGCCATTCATCAGCACGAGGTCGCCCATCGTCAGCCGGTCGAAAAAGTTCTTGAGCGCGGGCCGCCAGCCGCCGTCATGGCTGCGCAAAATTTGCAGCTTGGCAGCAAAAGCCGTGGGGTTCGACCAGGCCGCCAGCATTAAGAGTACGACAGCCATCAGCACGAAGGAAAGATAAAGGGGGAGGCGCCGCGGCAGCCGGTCCTTCAGCCATTGCTGGCAAACGGCAGCGCCCAGAACGATGCCACTAACGGTTACGAACAACCGCGCATTGCTCGGGTGACGGAAGGTGTCCATCAGCGGCAGCAGCTTATAGCACCAGGCACGCAGCGGAGTAGCGCCGCCGAGCGAGAAAAGAAAAAAGAAAATGATTCCTGCCGCGGCAAAGTTCAGGTAGAGCCGCTTCCTTGCACCTGCATAGCAAAGCGCAAAGAGCAGGAAGAAGGAATTGAAATAGGCGTTGCGCGAGATCAGGTCGGTAGTGAATGAAGCTGCATTTTTCACAGGCGCCGTCGGCAGCAGGAAGGACAGCGAGCACGAAGGATGAAAAGAATTTTGCAGGGCGCCCGCCAGTCCCACGCCGCTGCCGCGCTGGTAAAAAGGCAGCACCTGCGCATAAGAAATGATCGCCGGCGCGCAAAGACCCAGGAAGAAAAGCCCGAAGGCCAGTTGCACTTTCACGGTCCTCATCATATCGATCTTTCTGCGATAGCGCACCTCACGCAAAAGGAAGATTGCCAGCCCGGCCAGCAGAATATAGCAGGTAGTGATAAAGAAAGAAGGGTAGCCGCTTACGAACAGCAGCGCCAGCGCCACGGCCGCCTTCAGCGAGTAGCGCATCGAGCCCGTTTCCAGCAAGCGATAATAATAGGCCAACACAAAAGGTACGAAAGCGATGGCGGCAAGAAAGGGTGCGTTGCTTCCGCCCACATCGGTGGCATAGCCGCACATGAGGTAGGCCGCCGCGCCCGCAAGCCTGAGCCGCGGCTCGATGCGGCCCACGCCCAGCAGCCGGTACATGCCTGCGCCGCCCAAAAAAACATACACCAGTATTTCTACGTGCAGGCTCGTAAGGTTGTATCGGCCGAAGGCGGAAAGCAGCCATACCAGCGGGTTCCAGGCCCCGCCCTGCATATCGCCGTGAATGGGATAGCCCAGGTACATATAGGGCGACCACAGCGGCAGCTGTCCGTGCCGCAGCGCCTCGCTCACCTGGAAGCGCACCGGCAGGAACTGTACGATATTGTCGTTCTTGGCGCTGAAGATGCCGAAGGAGAGGGGCCAGTAGCAAAGGATGGTCAGCAGCAGGAGCAGGGCGAGATGGCTGCCCTTCACATAACTGTCGTTTGAAAGAATGCGGTGCTTCATGCCTGCTGTTTGCGTTGATGCTGCCAGATGCCGACGATCGACTTGCCCACGCTGTAAAATAGAATTTTATCGACGACTTTCGAAAGCGGCACCAGGAAGCGCTGCCACAGCTCTATGTCCTTGCGCGCCGGGTAGGTCTTGCGCACCACCCAGCGGTTCAGCAGCAGCAGCAGCACGCCCAGCGATTCCAGGTAAAACATCCTGCGCTCCACGAGGCCGGGCAGGTTGGCCGCCGCACGCAGCGTTTTCCTGCGGTAGCGCCGGAAGTGGCCGATGGCCTTGTCGAAGGGACTGTATAAATATTGGTAGGCCGGCGAGAGCACCACCAGGTGGCCGCCCTCCGCCAGGTGCGCGAGCGCCTGCGCCAGCTCGCCCCTGTCGTCTTCGATATGCTCGAGCACGTCGATATAAAGTATGGTGTCGTAAAGATCGTCGGGGTTGAGGGCGGACAGCGTGCCGCTGACGGCCGTGCAGTGCGCGGGCAGCTGCGTGCCGATCTTTTTGCGCAGCTCTTCCAGCAATCGTCCATCGGGTTCTAGGCAGGTCCAGGCCGTAGCGTTGCGGTGGGGGAGGAACTGTGTCGTCTCGCCCGTGCCCGCGCCCACTTCCAGCACGCGGCCGCGGATGAAGGGGCCGATCTGCTGCGCCAGGTAACGCTTCCAGTTGCCCGCCGCCTCGAACAGTTGCAGCTCCTCGCCCGGGTATCGATAATTACTCACCGCGATTCTTTTGGTTGATGGACTGCACATAATCCGTGTAGTGATGTGCCGGTATGAACTTGCGCTGGCCCTGCGCCGACAGGTAGAGAAAGATCGTGAACAGCGACAGCAGGAAACTTTGCAGCAGCACGATGAGCATCGACGATACCGCCGTGGTGGCCCAGCCGGGTATGGCCTGCGTCGTGAATAGTTTTATAAATACGGTGATGCCGATAGCCAGCAGCGATACGAAGATCAGCGATACCGACAGCAGCAGCAGCCGGCTGGCAATGCGCTCGATGAACACGCCGATCGCGCCCAGCCCGTGCAGCAGCAACCCGTTGAAATTCATCTTCGACCGGCCCGCGTAGCGGCGGCCGCGGTGCGTGGTGATGGCCTTGTACGGTAGCCTCGACTTGATGACGGCACCCGCAAGATGGTTCCATATTTCGCTGTAATGCACCATCGTGGCCACGTTCGCCCGGTCCATCAGCATGAAGTTGCCGAAGGCGATGCGCTTGCCCGTAAGCAGGTAGAACAAAGCTTTGTACAATCTGTAAAAGCTGCGGAACAGCAGCCCTTCCTGCCGGCTCGTGCGCCGCGCTACCACCAGGCCTTTGGGACCGGCAGCCCTCAATAAAGCCACGGCATCTTCGGGCCGGTCCTCGCCGTCGCTGTCCATGATCATCAGCCGGTCGAAAGATAAGTTGTGATGCGCGTGCGAGAGGCCGATGGCAATGGCTTTCTGGTGACCGATATTATGCGTGAGCCGGATCAGTGTCGCATCGAAATCGCCCGCCCATCCTTCGGGCGCCTCTTCTTCCGAGCCGTCGTCCACCGCTACTATATGGCAGCGGCCGTACTCCGGCGGCAGCGCGGCTTTCAGGCCGGACAGCAGCAGCTGCAGCGAGGTCCAGTCGTTGTATACCGGCAGCAGGATGACGAGGGACGCTTGGGTCAAGTGGGTTGGTTTACAGTTCGCGCTAAAGATAGGCATCTTCCTTTTTGCCCAACACCAGGAATAGCTGCGAAGTGCGGGCGAACGGCCGCCGTAAAAAATCAAAGGCCGCCGTTACCGCACCGAAGAAGGGGAAGAGCGGGTGAAAGATCACGGGCCGCTGCCGGCTTACCTTCAGCCAGCCTTTGCGATACAGCGCTATAATAAAGCTGAAGGCCCAGAAAGGCCCGCCCTGTGTATATTCCAGGGCCTTTATCCTTAGCGGCGTGTCCTCCATCATGCGGCGAAAACTTTTTTCGGAGAAGATCACCCAGTGCCGCGGGCAGTGCAGTCCGCCCCAGTAGCTCTTATGAAAAATGCGGGCGTCGAGGCTGTCGCAGTTGGGTGTCTTTACCAGGATGATGCCGTTGGGTTTGAGGAGGCGCGCGGCCTTGTTCAATACCGCCAGCGGGTCGGCTACGTGCTCGATGAGGTTGAGCATGAGCACGAGGTCATAGCGGGTATCGGTCTCGAAAGCTTCGAGCGTTCCTTCGAAATAACTATGCCCCGCGGCGCGCGCCTGCGTGCCGGCCTGCGCGTCGATGTCGACGATCTGCGTGGTGCCGATGCGGGGCTCGTGCTTGCGCAGCAAGGTGCTGAGCCAGCCGGTGCCGCCGCCTACGTCAAGAACGCTCAAATGCGCGCCCGGCAAGGCTTTCAGGAGCTTGCGGAAATAGCGTGCATCCAGCCATTCCTTGATTTTTGTAACTAAGTTTTTCTTTGCGGTGACGAAGGAATAATAGTTCGGCGGGTATAAAAGAGGCAGTTCGGCCAGCGGCACCGGGTGGATGAAGAGGCAGTCGCAATGAGCGCAATGAAAATAATCGTAGGTCTTGTCCGATGTAAAATATTCATAGTCCCGGGCCGTCGACCAGGGCTGCGTATCGGCATGGGCGCAAACGGGGCAAGCGGGCATCAGGAGCGCAGCAGTTTTCGAAGCGTTTTGAAATAGGTGGTGTGCGAATCCTTTACCAGCTCACGCGTGGCGTCGCACTCGAGCAGGAAGCCTTCGATCTCGTCCAGCCGCGTATAGGAAATATTCGGGTCCCAGTGGTGGATCATGTGCTTGTTAAAACCCGCGGAGCCGAACAGCCGGCTGAAGAGGCCCGAAGCAAAGATGCGCGTCACGCGGCCGTGCTCCTGCCGCGTGTAATCGGCCGAGCGCTCGGCCAGCTCGCTGCGGTGCTCGAGCAATTGCCGCACGGTGGCGAAGAAGGGAAAGAAGATCACTACGGCCATCACCCACATTGCCGCCGTAGCCCACAAGCCCGATGCGATCAGGCCCGCCGTGATGCCAAAGTTCAGGAGGGCGCAGGCCAGGAGCATGCGGCCCGACCGCTTCTTCATCCCGGGCGTGAGCAGTTGGTTACCGCTTTTTTTCAGGATCACTTTTAATAGATGAATGCCCGTGAACGACTCAACGAAGAACTGCGGCGTCAGCGCATTGAAATAGGAGGTTTCGGTATCGTCCGGCGTGCCCAGCTGCAGGTGGTGCTGCCAGTGGATCTTACGGTAAGCCCTGATCGAAACACCGAAGAGCAGGCCCAGGAAAATATCGGCCAGGCGGTCGTTCGTTTTTTTATCGGGGTGAAGGTTGAAATGCCCGGCCTCATGCAAAAAAGAAGCAAGGAAGGCCAGCACGAAACCCGCTGCCAGTCCGCCTCCCAGGGCAATGGCTATGGCCGGCAGCAGGTGCTGTTGCGGAAGAAAAGCCGAGGCTGCCAACAGGGCGATCAGAAAAAAATAACCCAGGGCGATATCCCGCCAGGCGCGGCCGTAATACGGCTGCAGGCCCTTGCGCCATTCGGCATAGGTAACGGCGCTGGGGTGCCGCACGGCCGAATAGGGTATATGCTCCAGGTTGTTCATGAGGCGCAAAGGTAACGCCGCCGCGCAATGACCCGAAAGAGGGCCGCTGCTGCGCCGGCTAAATATTAGCCAAACTTCGTTTTAAGGTTCAGGAAATAGCTTTCGAAATAGCGATAGCTGAGGTAGCCCGCGCCATAGGCCGCCACCGTAATGATGGTGGAGGTAAGGAACTGCGCCACGCCGCCGGCCATGTAGCGCGCCAGGAAATGCTGCACGGCCAGGTTCAGCAGCAGGTACAGCGGCCAGTGAAGGATGTAGGTGCCGTACGAAATGCGGCCGATGAACTTCAGAAAGGGAATATCGAAGAGGGTGGAAAAGATCTTCGTCCGCCGCCGCGTAATGTCGTTCACCAGCAATCCGAAGATCATCGAGAACGTGGAAAATCCGATGAGTCCGAGGTAAGGGTAGGAGTCGCTGTTGTGAAGATTTATATAATAAAAAATAAAATTTATTCCCGCGAAGCCCAGCACGATGGCGGCCATGTAGCGCTCGAGGAAACGGAAGTCGATCTTTTGCAGCAGCGCCACCATGCAGCCGATGCAGATGCCGTCGATGCGGGTGAACAGGTAAAAATTATAGTAGGCGAAGCCGTCGATATGCTGCATCCAGAGCCAGAGGCGGAAGCAGCTGAAACCCACCAGCAGCACGCCCAGCATGGCCAGCAGCACGCGCGGCCGCCGCACCAGCGCCACCACCAGGGGCCACAGCAAATAGAACTGTTCCTCCACGGCCATCGACCACAGGTGGTTGAGCGCATTCTGGTTCACCGGGCTGCGGAAGATGAGGATCCAGTTCTGCGTGAAGGTCCAGAACCATATCTGATGGTTCACGAAATAATCCATGCGGAAGGGCAGGTTCCTGATATTCGGCAGCACCAGTAGAAATACGGCCAGCAGCGTAAAGTAGAGCGGGAACACGCGCAGGATCCGTCGCGCGTAAAAATTGCGCAGGTAATCCTTGCGGCCCATCGAGTTCATTAAAATATGCGTAATGAGAAAGCCCGACAGCACGAAAAAGATGTCCATCGCCAGCCAGCCGAAAAAAAGGTAGCGCTGCAGGAACCAGAAATTATGGTACACCACCACCAGCAGGCAGCCGATGCCGCGCAGCCCGTCGAGGGCGGGGTAATACGGTTTTTCGTTGGTGGCGTTGCTCATGGTGGCCCGGCTATTTGCCTAAAGATAACTGGCGCAGGATATATTTTCCCATCATGTCGAATTCGATATTCACCTCGTGGCCTTCGGCGAGGTCCTGGAGGTTGGTATGCTCGTAGGTGTAGGGTATGATGGCCACGCGGAAGCTGTGGCGGCCCACGTCGAAGGCGGTGAGGCTGATGCCGTTCACGGCGATGGAGCCTTTTTCGATCACGAGGGCGCCGAATTTCTTGGGGAAGCTGAACTCGTATTCCCAGCTGCCGTCGCGGTCGCGGATGCGGGTGCACTCCGCCGTGGCGTCCACATGGCCCTGCACGAAGTGGCCGTCGAGGCGGGTGGAGGGCAGCAGGCTGCGTTCGAGGTTCACGCGGCTGCCGGCCGCCCAGGCGCCGAGGGTCGTCTTCTTCAGGGTTTCCTCCACGGCCGTTACGCGGTGCTGGCCGTCCATCACCTCTTCCACGGTCAGGCAGACGCCGTTGTGGGCTATGCTCTGGTCGATGCTGAAGTCCGCCGATAGGGGCGATTCGATCCAGAAGGTCCTGTTCGTGCCCGCCGAGGTGATGGCCCGCACGGTGCCCATGCTTTCAATGATTCCGGTAAACATGGGGTAAAATTCGGGTTTTTGGATTTTATTTTGGAAGAAACCGGCAGAGTCCATTATCTTTGCTTCCCTAAAAATCACCTAAGGAGGTATTAAGCATGCTCATCATAGATTCCAAAGACTGCGAGAACATCGATAAGGCCCTGAAGAAGTACAAAAAGAAATTCGAAAAGGCCAAGATCCTGTTGCAGTTGCGTGAAAGACAGTCCTTCACCAAGCCTTCCATCAAGAGAAGAAGCCAGGTGCTCAAGGCTGTTTACAAGCAGCAGATTGCCAGCGGCAAGATCGAAGCTTAAGGCGCGCCTCCACCACAATATTTTATAGCTGCAAGGTTTTTATTACTTTGCAGCTATTGTCTTTTATGCAAACGGCCCATCCCGTCATCCAGCCCTTCCTCGATTACCTCAAATTCGAAAAACGCTACTCCCGGCACACGGTCCTCTCGTACCAGACCGACCTGGTGGCCTTCTTTGACTTCCTCGAGACCCAGTACGGCGGCCTTTCCCTGCCCGAGCTTACTCATACCTACGTGCGCACCTGGCTCGCCTCCCTCAAGGAAGAAGACCTGAAGGCCCGCAGCATCAACCGCAAGATCTCGACCCTCAAATCATTTTTCAAATACTGCCTCAAGACCGGCGCCGTCACCCAGAGCCCGATGGGCCGCATCGTATCGCCCAAGAACGAGAAGCGCCTGCCCGTGTTCGTGGCCGAAGCCGACATCGATACGCTTTTCGCCCACGTCGATTTCGGCGAGGGGTGGACCGGCCGCACCGACCGCGTGCTGCTGCTGCTCTTTTACCAGACCGGCATGCGCCTGAGCGAGGTGATAGGGCTGAAGGACAGCCAGGTGAACTTCGCCAACCATAGCCTGAAGGTGCTGGGCAAGGGCAACAAGGAGCGGATCGTGCCGATGAACCCCGCGCTGGCCGCCGACCTCAAGGCCTACCAGCACGAGCGTCTGCAGCAATGGCCCGCCGGCGAGCTGCTCCTCTGCGACGACAAGGGCCGGCCCCTGGCTCCGCGGCGCGTATACGCCTCCGTTAAAAAATATCTTTCCCTCATCACTACGGTTGAGAAACGAAGCCCCCACGTGCTGCGCCACAGCTTCGCCACCCACCTCATGAACAACGGCGCCGACCTCAACGCGGTAAAGGAGCTGCTGGGCCACAGCAGCCTCGCGGCCACGCAGGTGTACACCCACAATACCATCGAGAAACTGAAGAGCGTTCACCGGAAAGCGCACCCGAAAGCATGAGTCCGCCGGGACCGCTGATGCAAAGTTTTTATCGGGTTTTTACTTGGAGAACATGGCAGGGTATACTAACTTCATAGTAGCCCGGCCGTATTGCAGCTTCGAAGATCTACGCGCCGCAGCAAAGCAGCTCTTTATTTATTGTTTCATTATAAATGCGATTTCTATGAACGTTAACATTCAATCAGTGCATTTTGAGGCGGACCAGAAACTGGTGGACCATGTAAGGCAAAAGCTCGCAAAGCTCACGCAGTTTCACGACCGCATCATCAATGTGGATGTATTTCTAAAACTGGACAATGTAGTGCATAACATCAAAGACAAGATCGCAGAGATCCGGGTGCAGATTCCGAGGTCCGAATTTTTTGTGAAGGCGACCAGCAAGTCCTTCGAAAGTTCCTTCGACGAAGCGCTCGAATCCATGTTCAACCAGATAAAAAGAAAAAAACAAAAGCTTGCCGCCTAGCGGCCGAGACCTCCCCAGCGGAGGTCTTTTTTTTGCCCGGAAGGCGCTGCGGAGGCTGTTTTCGGGCGGTCTGACTTAAAAGATTGATTTCCCGCGTAAAAATCTTTGCTTTTCTTTTTTTTCTATTGTGGTTTTCCCTTTACCTTTGCCTTCCCAAAAAAAGGGGTTAGCTCTTTGTTGTCTATCCGGCTGTGGCAGGGTAGTCATATTTCTCACAAGCCACTTTAGCTCAGTTGGTAGAGCAACTGATTTGTAATCAGTAGGTCGTTGGTTCGACTCCGACAAGTGGCTCCGGTAGCCGGCCATCGACCGGCGAAAGAATTTGGGCAGGTTCCAGAGCGGCCAAATGGGGCGGACTGTAAATCCGCTGTCTACGACTTCAGTGGTTCGAATCCACTCCTGCCCACTGCCAAGGCCCGCAAGGGCTGCGGAAAAAAAGGATCAGGCATGCCTGGTCCGTGTTCTTTGATCGGTTCACTGGTTCACCGGCAGGCTTGCCTGCTTATGAATGCTTGAAACCAGCGGAAGTAGCTCATTTGGTAGAGCGATAGCCTTCCAAGCTATAGGTGGCCGGTTCGAGCCCGGTCTTCCGCTCAGTTGAAACCAACCGCCGGGAAAGGGCGGACAGGCCGTTGTAGCTCAGGGGTAGAGCACTTCCTTGGTAGGGAAGAGGTCGTGAGTTCGATTCTCACTAACGGCTCTCTGATGTACTTAGCCGCAGGCAGCCAGGGATGGTTGTTTTCGGCGGGTAAACAAAAAAATATCTTCCGCAGGGAAGAAGACAGATAAAAATTTTAACTCCACAACTAAAAACCGATAAAGATGTCTAAAGAGACCTTTAAGAGGGACAAACCCCACGTAAACGTTGGTACCATTGGTCACGTAGACCACGGTAAAACAACTTTGACTGCCGCAATCACAGAAATCCTTTCTAAAAAAGGCCTTGCGACAGCGAAAAAATATGATGAAATTGACGGTGCACCCGAAGAAAAAGAACGCGGTATCACCATCAACACTGCCCACGTAGAGTACCAGACAGCCAGCCGCCACTATGCGCACGTTGACTGCCCCGGTCACGCCGACTATGTGAAGAACATGATCACCGGCGCTGCGCAAATGGACGGTGCCATCCTGGTTGTGGCTGCTACAGACGGTCCCATGCCCCAAACGAAAGAACACATCCTCCTGGCCCGCCAGGTAGGCGTTCCCCGTATTGTGGTTTTCATGAATAAGGTAGACCTGGTCGACGATCCGGAACTGCTGGAGCTGGTAGAAATGGAAATCCGCGAGCTGCTCAGCTCTTACGGTTTCGACGGCGACAACACCCCGATCATCAAGGGTTCCGCCACCGGCGCCCTCGCCGGCGACGCCCAATGGGTTGGCGCTATTGACGAGCTGATGGAAGCAGTGGATACTTACATTCCCCTGCCGCCCCGCCCCGTTGACATGGCCTTCCTCATGTCTGTTGAAGACGTGTTCTCGATCACAGGTCGCGGTACCGTAGCTACCGGCCGTATCGAAAGAGGTCGTATCAAGGTCGGCGAAGCCGTTGAGATCGTTGGTCTCATCGACGCCCCCCTCACCTCCACCGTTACCGGCGTGGAAATGTTCCGCAAGCTCCTCGACGAAGGTGAAGCTGGCGACAACGCCGGTCTGCTCCTCCGCGGTATTGAAAAGAGCCAGATCCGTCGCGGTATGGTTATCGTAAAACCCGGATCGATCACGCCTCACACCGAGTTCAAGGGTGAAGTTTATGTACTGAGCAAGGAAGAAGGTGGCCGTCACACGCCGTTCTTCAACAAATACCGCCCTCAGTTCTATTTCCGCACCACCGACGTTACCGGCGAAGTAGAGCTGCCGAGCGGAACTGAAATGGTGATGCCTGGTGACAACACCAGCCTGACCGTGAAGCTGATCCAGCCGATCGCCATGGAAAAAGGTCTGAAATTCGCCATCCGCGAAGGCGGCCGTACCGTAGGTGCCGGCCAGGTGACCGAGATCCTGAAATAAGCTGATCGCCAAGGCTTTTAGCTTAGCCGATCGCGGCTTGCAAATGATTATTATATTTGCATTATATTGCTAAGAGCTATTAGCCCACCGCTAATAGCTCTTAGCTTTCATACGGGCATAGTTCAATGGCAGAATAGCGGTCTCCAAAACCGTTGATGGGAGTTCGAATCTCTCTGCCCGTGCTGAGAAGGACCTAAACTCAATATCATGAACAAAGTATCAACCTACTTCCGCGACTCGTACAAGGAACTGGTGGAAAAAGTGACCTGGCCTAACGGCACTCAACTCCAGCAGTCCACCATGATCGTACTGGCGGCCACCCTCCTGATCACCGCCATCGTGTGGCTCATGGACTTCATCGCTGCCGGCGGATTGAATTTCATTTATAAATCGATCTAAGAATGGAAGCAACAGCGGAAAATATCCAGGAACAACCCCAGGTGCCGCAGCAGGAAACCAAGTGGTACGTACTGCGCGTGGTGAGCGGCAAGGAACGCAAGGTGAAGGAATACCTAGATAAAGAGGTATCGCGCGGCGGCCATGGCGACGTCATCAAGCAGGTGTTCCTCCCGGTAGAGAAAGTATACAAGGTGCAGAACGGCAAGAAAGTGATGCGCGAGCGCAACTACTACCCCGGTTACGTAATGATCGAAGTGGCCGATGGCAAGCTGGGCGACGACCTCCGCGATACCATCAAGAACACCACCAACGTCATCCACTTCCTCGGCAAGGAAAATCCCATCGCCCTCCGCAAATCCGAAGTAAATAAAATGCTCGGCAAGATGGACGAGATGGCCGAAGCCGGTGGCGTCAGCATGAGCGAACCGTTCATCGTCGGCGAAACCATCAAGATCATCGAAGGCCCTTTCAACGACTTCAACGGCGTGATCGAAGAAGTGAACGACGAGAAGAAAAAGCTGAAGGTCACCGTAAAGATCTTCGGTCGCTCCACGCCTGTAGAACTGAACTACATGCAGGTGGAAAAAATCAGCTGATCAAACTTATTCCCCATAAAGCCATCCGCGAAAGCAGATGGCTTTTTTTATTTTTACCCAATGCGCAGCCGCATAAAATTCCTGCTCCTTTATTTCGCCGCCTGGGTCGTTCTCTTCCTGGCCGCCCGCCTGCTGTTCGTGCTCTACTACCTCGACCGCGCCCGCACGCAATCGCTTCGCACCACCGTCCTGTCCTTCGTTTACGGCCTGCGCATGGACGCTTCAATGGCCGCCTACATCGTATTGCCCCTTACCGTATTTCTACTGGTGAGCCTCTTCGTGCCGCCGCTCCGCCACCGCCGCATCTATCTTATCTACACCTATATCCTGCTTTTCTTTTTCACCCTTATCACGCTGTCCGATCTTGAAGTGTACCGCAGCTGGGGCTTCCGCATCGATGCCACGCCGCTCAAATACCTCTCCTCGCCGCGCGAGGCCTGGGCCTCCGTCAGCCACCTGCCCCTGCTGCTTATCTTTTTCGTGCTGGCGATTTTGGTCATCGGTCTTTGCCTGCTCTTTCGCCGGCTAGTGCGCCGCTGGCTGCCCGCACCCGGTCCCGTTCCCGACCGCCTGCCT
>Ga0247771_1000437_pt1 | contig 13347 bp, 8 predicted proteins | sample UWRJL197509C6_FD_179948 | JGI IMG/M metagenome (GOLD analysis project Ga0247771, IMG submission 179948) | Plant litter microbial communities from Arlington Agricultural Research Station in Wisconsin, United States - UWRJ-L197-509C-6 | ecosystem: Environmental > Terrestrial > Plant litter >...
CCGCCCGGACGTACTCGGCGACCCGGTCCATCTCCGTGGCCCCCTCACCGGCCGGGTCGGCGGGCGAGAGGGTCGCAACCGAATCGACGTAGTAGCCCTTGAGGCCGATGACGCCGGGATCCTCGGGAAAGAGGGCCGCTTCGAAGGCCGCGTCCCCCCCGGCTTTGTGCGCCGCGTCGAGGATGGTCATGTCGATCCACGAGTTCTCGGCATGCGCAAAGTCCTGCATCCACGACGGCACTCCCGGGCTGGGGCGCGTCCAGAGGCCCGAGCGGAGGAACATCTCGACGCCGCACTCGCGCTGGACGATGAAGTGGCCGAAGCGGATCGTGATCGCTGCGTCGCTCTCCGTCGTGTAGTCCGGCGCGAGGCCGGGGTTGTCCTCTACGGCCAGATCGGACGAGAGCATCTGCATTGCGTAGTAGCGATCTCTGGGGACGGTCGCCTTGGAGTGCCGGAAGTAGTGGAGCAGGTCTGCGAGGTGGCAGCTGGAGAACTGCTTCCAGATACGGCCTGTGGACAGCCCGTCGATGAAGGCGAGTCCGGCCGGCGACTGCTTGAGCATCCGGATGCGGCGCACGAACCCCATGCAAGCATAGGTCGTCATGGACGGGAGGAGGAGCGTGTCCGTAAACGAATACACGTACGAGTAGATGGTGTCAGGCAGGCCGGTCCCGTAGACGCAGCCGATGGCCAGCAGATGCCGCCAGTCGGGCTGGTGGTGCCCGCAGACCAGCGCGACGTCCCGGGCGAGGATGAACTCCTGGACGACCCAGAGACGAGAGAACCAGGGCCGGTTGAAGAAGTTCTTCACCGACTCCCACTGCTTGTCGTTCATCGGCGGCAGCTCCGGCTCGTCGGCGGGTAGCGGCCGACCGGCCTCCTCTTCGGTCATGTCGAGAAAGAAGGCCATTTCGGCCAGGCTCATGCTCCTGCCGAACTGGCCGGCGTGGCCGCCTTTCCGGATGGCCTGTCGCCAGTAGCGATCGATGAGCCGGAGGGCCAAGTCCGTGTCCTCGGACGGCTCTCCGAGGTCGGCGAGAACGCGCCGGGCGCGACCGAAGATGATCCCCATCAGCGACACCTGGCGCTCCTTCTCGACGGTGTCGGCCTGGTTGATGCAGACGGCGTCCGCCCACACGCGCCGGCTCCGGTCATCCAAGCGCAGCTGGAGGAGAAAGCGGTTGAGCGACTCGGTGAGGGCCACGGATCCCTGGGGGGTTTCGAGGCGGTAGGGCTTCCTGCCGCTGCCCCAGACGTACGAAAGAGCCTCGAACGAGGCGTCGCCGTCGGCCGGGCAGTCCTCCAGGCTGACGACGCGGAGCTCCCCCGACAGCGACCCCGCCCTGCCGGGGTGCAGTTCCAGGATGCGGATTTGACCATCCTCCAACGGAGAGTAGCAGAAGCCCGACATGACCGACGGGCTGGGGAAGGGAGCGGCGGACCTCGGGAAGCGAACTCGCGAAAATCCGGCCAGGAGCTGAGAATTCGGGGTGGAAGTCGCTGCAGGGTACACGTGCTAACCCAAAAGGGTAAGATTTGTGTCCCCAGAATCGAGGTGTGGAGCAGATTGTGGACGAGTCAAACCTCCAATGGGAGTTCGACTGGCCCCAGGCCGGATGTTGCCGTCGGGGCATCGGCCTCATCCTCGTTTGCTTCTGGGGTAGTGAGGTACTCGACTACCTGATGTAGAGGGCTCATCATGAAGGCCATGGGCTACAGACCGTTTCGTGACTGCCGGGGTCGTGATGGATCCGCTTCCAGTGTGATCACTCCGCTCAGGGAGTTATCGGTCGTGGGAGGGCCAGGGAGGATCACTACTATCGGCGGCATGGATGGTTGTGAACGTGGGCAAGGTGGCACAGCGGGACACGGGACTTTCATCGGTCGAAGCAACCTTTTTGTATTCATAAACCCAACGAAGCGAGACCCTTTGACCAGCCTCCTACTGGCGGTGGCGACGTCGCGAAGGACAGTCTGTTCCAATGGTACAGTACCCAACCTGTCCAAGCCAACAGGAGGAATACTTCGTGGACTCAGGCTTGCAGAGGAGCGAGTGACTTGGCCTGGTCCTTCCTCGGTATCAAAAGCTCCAACGGCGCGTTCTGGCTGCTGGCCTCCGTGGGCCATCGCTCCAGCCGGCTGGCGTGCCAGGGGAGACGCGGGGTTCGACCCGACGGGTGTACCGGAGGGCCAGGTCCTCGGTACAGGGACGCATGACGAAGACCCAGAATACGGCGTGCCGACAAGGGAGGCGAGTATTACTTCCGGCGTGCTGGGGAGAACGAGGTGGCGACAGACCTGGGTAGGTACCTTTGGCTTCTTCGAAAGGAGGGAGAGTTCGCGAGATGTTGTGTCGTCAGGTTCGGTCGCTCTCCTGGTCCAACTTTCCGTCGGAGTCGAGAACCACGATGAGCGGGTACGGATCTAGACAGCCGCGGCGGGTTAGCTGCCTGAGAGCAGAGCAGTACAGGCAACGGCGGCGACCTCATTGGGACGAGATTCACACGCGCCGGCGACTAAGGGACGATGGTGTGACATACAATCCCGGGTCGGGTAGCCGGTCTCCGAATTGGAATGGGCAGCCCCGGCAGCCCCACGATCCCAGGCTTCGTCGAAACGGTTCAGGGCAGACTCCATCCTGATCTCCGCGTTCCATCGACACTCTTCTTCCGTCACGGGACCGGCGAGGTGGATTATGCCGGCCGGGAAGGGATCGTCCTGCAGCGGCCCCGTGCGGTACTCATCCACCGCATACTTGTAATCCTCGGGGATGTCGAAGGGCAACAGATGCGCAGCAGCTTGGGGGGAGACCGGCATGGCCCTGGGGCTGTACGTGCAGAATCGCAATTAGCAAGCCGAATTGAACATAAAGGCACTCGCAGTATCCCAACCTCTTCTGAGAGCGTGACTGCGAGGAGCCCTTTGACTTGGAGCCGGCGACGGTTCCGGCAACGGAGAGGCAAGAGTTGCGAGATGGCTTAACCGTCTTCCGTGACGAAGGCCTCGACGTCGATTGAGCCTTGTGACCACGGGGCGGCTGCATTTTCGTCGTTATTGCTCAATTCGTCGGATTAGAATGGATAAGACAAAGAGTCGATTTCCGAGTTTGACTGTCCGCGGTTGCTGGCAGTCTCGGACGAGCTTCCGGGGGGGATTTGGAGCCTGGATTTATGGGCACGCGGCCGGCTGGCCGTGGAGACAGCGAGCGTTCGAGTAACCCAGAAATCCTGACTGGTTCGAGCAGGGGGTGGTAATCCAACAAGGCGTCGGAGCAGGGCGGGAAGAAATCGCGCCTCCCAGCGGCGAGGTTCCTGGGTATCGCCCTCGATGGAGGAACAGAGGTCCGGCATGCATTGTTCTCGACTGTCATTCGCCCGAGAGAGAGCCTTGAGTCGCGTAGCAAATCGTTGTCTCCGCTCGTGTCTACGGTTGGGGTCAGCAAGAGGGGACGGCCGGGGAAAACGTACCATGTCACAGGGGTCCGGACCTCGAAGAGGCGCCCAAGAGTCCCGCGCAAGCTCCTGGCTTCGAGGCAGAAGCACCAGAAGCGAGCTGCGCGGGGGCCGGACGATCAACGGGGAGGATGGATGGCGGCGCGGCCAGCTTCGACACACCTTCGTTGCTGCGGGGTTTCCCTAGCCGCATCAGCGGGAAATGAGGCATGCGAATATACCAGTGACAATTTTCAACGCGCCTCTTGCGACCCCGGTTTCCAGGCCTTGCTGGAAGCTCGTTAGGGAGAAAACCAGCCCGAGGCCAAAGTCCGCTCCGGGCCAATGGATCCGAGCAGCCAGAGACGAGAACTCCAGGCCGCTCGACCTCGTAATCCAAAAGGAAAACCTCGACTTGCGCCGGCAAAGACACGATGAGAAAGGCCCCCGGCGACGGGCCCGAGGTGACCACAACCCGAATCATGAACCTGCAGTATGTGATTTGGAGGCATTAGCCCCAGTGACAAGGTGGTGGCCACTCTTCGCATAACTTCTCGCCGGAAGCCCGGGCGGCAGGGTCCAAAAGTTGCGCGGCTTCGGGGCTGAGCCGTCAATCTCGCTGGTCGCGTCTGCAAGCCGTCGGGCGTCGGTGAGCGATGAGGTGCTTGCCTCAGAAAGCTGCTTGCCTCAGAAGCAGGGCGTCGGGCGTTCTTGTCCTCGATCGGTTGAAAGTGGTGCCGCTCGTGGTCTGGAAGGGGCCGCGGAGCGGATAGGTCGGACGAATGTGCCTCGTCGACAGCCCGACCCGATCCCTTCAGCACTTTCACCGGTACCCCTGCCACGAAGTTGGCACGGGACCTCGTCGCCGATGGCGGCCGCTGGTGAGATGACCCGAACTCGACGGAGGAGACGGTCGCCGAGCCCGTGGCGCCTCACGCGCGTAGTCGCCCCCTCTTTCAGCTCGGGAACTGACCAGACGGACCGGATTCTCGAGACACTTGTCGTCGGACTATTGGTCGCCACCGTGCAGATACGAGGTTTCAAGGACCATGCGCTGCAGTCGCCGTCACAGCGGTGACGCGTCTCGGCCAATAGTGTAGTCGAGGAAGCTCGAGGCGGGCGCGACGCCCAGAGTTCTAGGCTGACGTGAGCGGGCAGACCGAGAAGGCGGTCGGACGCCTTGTTCGCCGAAGCTGTGGTGGTTCGCCAACGCGATGGTTCGCCATTGTCGTGGTTCGCCATTGTTGCGGTTCGCCTGGCGGCCTACTCTTGCTGTCTGAGACATCGGAGAGGAAATGGCGGCGGGGGAGTTTGGATCGCGGATTATCGGTCGGCCCGAGGGGTTGTGTGCACGGACTCAGGCGGCGAAAGCAAGCGAAGGCGCGTTCGCAGATATGCACGCAGAACTCGCGCCTCGAGTGGAGCAGATGTGTGGCCGGAAGACTTTGGTCGGGCGGCGAGGAGAGAGAGAAGTCTGCACGATGAGCGTCAGAGATGAGCGTCAGAGACTGGGCTGTCTCTTTATATTTACCGCCCGACAGGTTCGCTTGGGGGGCGAAGAGTTCGTCCGTCGGGTGGTCGGGCCTCACAAATGCGGCGAAGTGATCCCTGTCTGCTAGTTTTCTGACCCCGTCCGGGCATACCCGGACAGGGATAATGGAATCAGACCCCTGTCCGGACAGGGATAATGGAATCACCCAGTGACCCCTGCCTGTCGAATTGACCCCTGTCCAAGGACGGCTGACCAATGACGGGCTTTACAGCACTTTGGTAATGCCAGGCGCCAAGGACTAGTGCTCTGTTCGTGGTCCAGATGACCTGACTTGTCGTGCATCAACGGGCGATCTGCACGCCCCATCCTGGCCACAGCGGCGGCAAATCCAAGAACAACCAAGACGGTTCGTCGCGGCCATCCTAGTCGAAATTCCACCGCATTCATGTCGGGCTCGTCCGGCCTCGCGCCTTGACGTGGGCGCCACGCCCTTTCGATCTCGACACGATGGCTGAGGGATCCGTCTTGGATGATTTCGACCTCGGCATGTGTGTCACCGTGAGCGGGGAGCTCGACGGGGACGCGGGTTTCGTCGACTCCATCCCATGCTCCCCGTGGCTGCCAGACGCCTTGGTTGAGGCGGCCAGGAGCCCAGCAGATATTCTAGCGGACGTCGACCTCAGCGATCATCGGCTGTTCTTCTTCCCCAGCCAGCCCTTTGAATCTCGAATCGGGGCGTCGGACACAACGTCAACAGACCGGCTCACCCCGAGCTGCGCCGGACCAACAAGGGAGGCACCTCCTCCGATACCGCCTTGTACCTCCCGGCCAAGCTGTGGCGGCCGCGTCGATTACCCACCCGCCAGCAGAGACTGGAGGTGTTGCGACTGCGGCCATGACTTCCCAACACGGAGAGCCCTAACGTGAGTATCGGAACGCCCTTCGCCGAGGTCCTCCGGGCAGATTTGCTGACGAAGATCGCGCAGCCGCCACAGACGGTGTCATGTCAAGCCGCACTCTTGTTCGGAGCCGCAGTGCTCGCTCCGCTTCAGTTCGAGGAAGGATTTGCGAAGGCACGTGGTATCGGTGCACTCCGGGGACGGGTCGTCTTTGCTTTGCCCTTGCTGTCATAAGAGGCTTCCGTTCAACCGGGTGGACAACCTGAGGAGACATGTACGAAATTGTAGCCCCGCGGCGAAGCAGAATAGACCCTCGTGAACCTCGGGACGGTGCTCCTCTGGCTCGGCTGGCTCGGCCTCAACGGCGGGTCGGCAACTGCTGGCAAACGGCCCCAGGTTCTTTCAGCCCGCATTTCGATTCTCCCGATGCGTCGAGAAACCCAAGCATCCCGCGGAGAGCGCTGCGAGAGACGGCAGCATGGTGATACCGTGGGCCTTTCTTTTCGAGGCGGCGACTGACCGACTGGGTCGGGGCACAGCTCAGAGAACCGTCGTCGCCGTCATCACTGCCGTAGCACGCCGCTGGGGCTGGCCGTCCAAGTCCGCGGGGATCCATGTGACAGACAATTGTTGTTGCATGGCCCACAGTCCCCCACGCGGCCCCCCACTCGGCCCCCACTCGGTCCCCCACTCAGAAAGCGGGGGAGAGAGATGTGTGCCGTCGCGGGAAAGGACACTTCGAACGTGCCTAAGAGCCAGGCCGCGGCCATGGCGGTGCAAACGGACGCTTCGCAGCGTGGCAGCCGATCGTAGGCCCACCCGCTGTGATGTCGATGGGGCGCTTGAGGCAGATCGCCTCGACGATGGAGCGCCATGCGCCGTGACTTAGCCAGGGAGTTTGCACAGCTCAGGATGGCAAGTGACCCGTCGCAGAGGATAAGGTGACGTAGTAGAAGCCGAACAGTTCGGGCGAGGGTGACCCGAGTCTTTGGTTCGTCTCCCAGGCGCTAGTCGATTTGGGGAGTCCGCGTTGACAAAGTTATTGCTTGGCATTCTTCCAGTAGGCTTGCATCGAGACCGCCATGGCGGCGCGAGGTGTGTAGGCCGGAGCGGAACAGCTGTTGGAGGAGCCGGCTCGCTATTCGAGTAGCCAGTGAGACTGTCGATGAATCTCGCGCGGGACTGGAACCACAGCCACGCTTGGCGGCGACTTGCTGTTGACGTGGTCTTTCGCGGGCTGGCAGTTCAGCAGTCTGTGCTCGGCACCTGATTGTCATTAGTCTATGTCGACGCCGCGTAGAATGTATGAAGCGGCGGCTGCCTGCCAGGTACCTACTTAGGTAGGCAGCGTGGCGTCATATTCTGCGGACATGTCCACGCTTGCGCGGGCGCCTCGCCATCTTGAACTGCATCTGACGGCGCACGGCTTTCTCCGGCCGCCTCCAAGGTGTTGGGTACGATGAGCGGAGTGCTTCAATTTCTACAAGCCAGAGCTAGGGAGGTCTGATCGCAGTCCAAATGACTGGATATATACTCAGCCATCGCCCACGCCCCCAGGCCGGGTGACGAGGTGCTCCTTCAGAGCGTGCTGTGCAAAAGGTATACTACAACCGGTATCCGAGACCCTCGAGTAGACCAGAATGTGCTGTCCTAGCGGTCAAGACCAATCGGATCTTTGTGCCTTCCAACCCCCTGTCTGACCGACTTGTATGAATTTCTTTCCGTCTACTTCTGGCGGCGAGCTTCAACGTGTTTTTCGAAGCCAAAAGCACCAAGGCCCATGGCTACAAGGCCAATTCCCGCAAAGGCGAGGCCGTATCGGGCTCGAAGCGTTGCCGTTCGAAGCTTCACCTCTGCCATCTGGAGGTCCGACTTTATCGTCAGCTTATCAGTGTTTATCCGGTCGTTGTCGGGTGTTTGATGCCATTACCTCTCTGGCTTGCTCTCGTACCTTGATCGCCTGCTCTCCAAACTTGATCGCCTGCTCTCCAGAGCCAGGGCCCTTGGCCAAGAAGGACGAGCGATGGCCGAGGCGCACGTATGCCGTCTCTTCGCCGGGACGAACGTTCATGACGGCCTTCTAGGCCGTCGTGGTTGTCGTGTTCCCACGGTGCTTGGCGATGGCTGGGAGCGGAAGTTATTAGCGGGTTGCCAGAGGAAAAAGGTCATGAACGAATGAATAACGTACCTTTCATCGCACGCGCGACCCTAGTGATCATTGTATTTGTGCTGTTCGACATCTTGTCTGGAGTCGTTGAGGTGAGGAATCCGTGAATGAGCTTTGTGTGCGGGTCAAGGTTGGTGGAGGAAAAAGGAATGAAAAGGGCGGTTTCGGGAATCGGAGGAGTCATCTTTGCGGTTGGCGAGGCTCTTTAATGTAGAGGTGCGTGCTAGGTCGTGAAAGGGCTGTCGCCGCGGCGAAGGGAACGAGGACTTTTGGTGTTGACGTTGTTGTTTGCTGTTGGTTGGAGATTTTAGGGCTGCAGTCGTCGAGGGGAGCGTCGAAGGGCTGTCGGTATTTATAGCTAATTTTCTTTCACGTGCTTGGCCCTCGAGCCCAGCAAACCTACGGCTGTCTGTCCTGCTAGCCACCTGGGCCGGCCCGTCAAAAAGGGGCATGTCTGCCCCGGCAACAAACCTTGTAGCTGTTCCCTTTATATTGTTCCACTAGGGGGCTTAATGGGCTGCGAAGGACAGGAAGCGATGGAGAGACGGGGAGCCGGATCTGCTCTGGTAACGTGCTTTATGGAAGCGATCAGCTCATGTGGCGCCATGTACTCGATGGTCTATCGTCGCCGTGTTGCTGGCGTCCGCTTTCCCCTAACGTTTCACGCAAAACCACCTAGTCAGGTGTCATGAGGAGGGTAATGGGTGAGGATTGTGAGGCTGCCGAAATCGGCTCGGCTTTCCCTAGAGAGCAAACGTACTTATATTCTCATGAGCTGAGTGGAGCAATAGAGGGGGACGGCAATTGTAACGAGAAGTGACGGAGCTCTGGGGGGAGGATACATTCGAGGGGGTGGTTGATCTGATTGCTCTGGGCAGCACCCTGAGTTGAAAACGGACACTCTGAGCGAAAGTAATGCCCGCCACCCCTGGTCACCGCAGGGTTGCCAGATGAGGTGCTCCATGGAAGCGGACTTCGGATCCATCTTCGAGATCAGGGGTGCAGGAACAAGAGCGGGTGCGGTGGCTGGCACTGTAACAGTTCTGCCAGTGGATCCGAGAGAAAAAGAGCTCCCAGATGTTGTTTGCCATGGCTAGATCTGTACTAGTAGATCTGCGTGCTAGAACAACAGCTGTTCGATAAACTCGGGCGAGTTGATGAAAGCACAGCGCTCCGAGATCTTCTGCGCCGCGAGTGCCGGATTCGCCCCCGGGCCCCCGGTCGCCGAGGACCCCTCCCGGAGCCCTCCCGCTACGAAGATGTTCGTCCGCCCATCGGCGAAGGCGGGCTTGACCCCGTGGAAGACGTCTCGTCGGCCGTGGGTCGCCTTCTCCCCCGGCACGCCCGTAGCCACGAAGGTGCTGAACGACCGCGACCCCCGGCGCTCCAGTGCCCTGTCCTCCGGCGTAGGATTAAACGGGTAGCCGCGCGTGTCGTAGTGCGATAGGTTGCCGTAGACGTAGGCGAACTCGGAGGTGTGGATGACGCCCACTGCGTAACTAGGTCAGCATGCGCCCCTACACGTCCCCTTGTCGGGGAGGGAGATGGAGGGCCTACGTGGCCCCGGAGGGTGAATCTCGGCCTCCAGCGGCGCTGTCAGCATCGTCTGGTTCCAGTGGTACAGGAACATCTCGGCCCCTTTCTCGGCCGTCTGCTCGCCCAGCCAGATGGGCTCGCAGACCATCAGTATGTCCCGGATGATGCGGGCGGCGCGGTAGAACTCGGCCGACAGGGAGCCCTGCGCGCGGAACTCGCCCACGGGGTAGAGCGCCAGCAGTGCGTCGAGGCTGGCCTCGCCGACGCCTGGAAGATACGCAGCGTAGAAGGCCCGGGTGTCGGCAGCGGTGGCAATCTTCTGGTCCACGAAGAAGGTGAGGTCGTCCTCGGTCCAGCCGGCCAGGGCTGTGATGCCGCGGTGGAAGCGGCCGCCGCGCAGCAGCGCGCTGGGCTTGTCGGGCAGGAAGTCGCCGTCCACCGAGGGCAGCCACACGTCGCCGATGTTGTGCGCCACGTCGCCATGGATCGTGGCCGCCACGGCGTCGACGAGCGTCTGCATGGGCAGGCCGCGCAGGCAGCGCACCGCGGCGGCCGCCTGCAGGTCCGTGGCGTTGCAGCCGACGAAGCCGGCCACGGCCTGCATGGCGTCGCGCGTGAAGTTGCCCGTGATGCCCGGCTCCAGCGCCTGGCTCTGGAAGAGGGCCTGGTGCAGCGGCGCGGGCCCGCCGCCGCCGCCAAAGGCCACGATCTGCAGCCCGACGGCCAGTCCGCCCGACGACTGCCCCCACATGGTCACGCGCGACGGGTCGCCGCCGAAGTGGGCGATGTTGTCGCGCACCCACTCCAGGGCGAGCCGGTGGTCGCGCGGCCCCGCGTTCTCGGAGCCTTCGGCGCGGAGGGCGGCGGACTGGGCGAAGCCGAAGACTGAAGGCGCCGTCAGACAGGCCTCGTGGACGACGTGGGGAGGTGGGCTTGAGCCAAGGGGCTCGGGGGCCGAAACCGCGCATCAACACTCACTGCTCAGGCGGTACTGGATGTGCACGTGGATGATCGGCAGCCCGTTCTCGACCGACTCGAGGATCATGCCGTCGGGCGCGTTGGTGATCTCGCGGTTCTGCCCGATCCAGAAGCCGCCGCCGTGGACCCAGACCACCACGGGCAGGCGGTCGCCGGGCCGGGTGCCCTTCGGGCGCGCGATGTTGAGGTGCAGGCAGTCCTCGGAGATCTCGGTCACGTTAGTCAGGGCCAGCGGCGGGAGCGCGAGGCCGGTGATCTGCGGGCACGCCGGCTTGAAAGACCGGGCGTCGACGACGGAGCCGCGCGGGGGTTCGGCCGGGCGCGGCGGCTTGAAGCGGTGCTCGCCGCCCGTGTCCTGGCCGTAGTGCACGCCCAGGAAGACCTCGATGCCGTTGCGCGCCAGCCCGAGGTACCGCACGTCGCGCTCGTCATCGACGGCGGTGGGCCCGCAACCGGCTTCGTCTCCCTCGGACGGCAAGCTCGAAACGGCGCCGGGGCCGAGCAGGGCGAGGAGGAAAGGCGCAAGCGACCTCATGGTGGCGTCCGCAGCTGGGGTGGAGGGATGAATACGGGAAGAGCAGGTGTTCAGGGTCTTTTGGGAGTCGTGAGGTCTTAAAGAACCTTGAAAGCCGTGCGACCCGCAGTGAGGTCGTACCACGAGCCATGATTCCATCTGCGCCGCGTGTTGAGGTCCTTTCTGGTGGAGCCATGCAAATGTCGGAAGGTGGATATATAAGACCGGGACCCTGTGGGGTTTCTAGACCTACCTGCCCGTCTGGCCGTATCAGAATGGGCTAAGATACCCGGAGGGGAGATCGACGGACGATGCTGCATCTGACTGCATGGCTTGGGTAGCACTTCCGGCCGAATCCCCCGGCGGCTGGCCCGGGCAGGGCGACTCCCAGATCGATTCACCTTGAGCAACCGTTCTCCTTTGGGCAATCCTGCTCTCCGGGCTACTAGGAGCATTGGATAGGCTACCTCCTGTTACACTTGGTGGGGCGCTATGGTACGATTCCCGTGTACTTTGGGATGCCTAAATCCTGGATGATGACAGGGCTGACCACAGCATATAGCGTATGGCCTTTAGTTGTATGGTATATACGCCGCCCGTCTGGGGTAGCATCCGCTCAAGCCGATCCGTTCCTCTCTTCACCGCCACCGCCTCCCCGGTGGCGGGTACTACTGGTGCACCCTGCCTACGGCACCCACCCCAGCCTCAGCCCATTTGTGTCTATTGACATCGCCTCTCGGCTTTGTCGAAATTGTCACAGCCGAATGCGTCACCGGGGCTAGGAATGGACGAGTGAAGCAGAGAAGCATTCGCTGGCCACGGTAGGGCTGAGTGGGTACCTCCTGGTTACCTACCGGGTAGCGCCCGGGTCCCAGTAGATATGACGTTACGACGGACATGTAGACCTTGGCTTGGTGGGTCCTGCTAAGACCGTCGTCCCAGTTTAGGGGGTATTGTCCAAGACGTTGTCCACGTGACCATTGGCCACACGGTAAGAAGTTGGCCCGGTCTTATGGGGCATGAAGCTGGATCTATCGAGCCGACCTCAACTTCGTCCTCGCGGGCATTCTCCGACCTACTCATCTCGTCCGGAGGCCTTCACCTCGCAAAAACGTCCCCTGATACCGTCAAGCGTTCATCTAGCCCAGCCCCGGAACCTACCGTCTAGATATGTCACTGGAACCATGCATCATCACATCGAACCCGGTTGCCAGCAGGACCGGAGTAAGTTGGGCGCTCAAGATGACATTTTCTTCAGCTGCCATATGCTAGTAGTTATGGGCATGTCGTGAGGTGACTGATCAACCGTTTTCTCCCAGATTCGACTCTCCGTCTACGCTCTGGCTTTCGGTGGCCGAATCGCGGACAGCCTCCTCTCCCACGTCGCCCCAGAGACCTATTACCAACGATTTCGACAATCGTCTTTTAAGCTCTACGTCACGGGCTATGCTAACCTCCTCGCAACGGCTTTCCTCCATCTCTTGCTATCTCAACGGGGGACGCTGGTCGATGCCCTTTGTGTCATGCAGCTCCTCGCGATCCTGAGTATCAACATCCCACGAGATGGCTCTACAGGCACGCCTACTAGGGCCACCACAGCCACCGTTCTCGATTTACTTTCCGCCGTCTTCGGTGCACTGGTCTGGTGGGGCTCACCGACGTTCGGCTCTCGCCCGGAATGCAACGCGTCGACGGTGTGGGTCGCCTTCGGGGTGCTGGTGCCGGTAACCTCGAGGGGCACGCGTTGGATTGCTACGGCGTCACTTTCGACTGCAACAATACGGCAACTTTTTACGCTTGGGGCTGCCCTGTTCCGAGACCAGAACGACGGGTTCACGGCCACTCAAACAACTACAACAACCGCGGACGGAAAAGTCCGGACATGGGCCGAGTTCGTTGCAGTAATCTTGTTCGACGCTGTGGCCATTACTTCGCTGGAGCAGAGCATTGCGGAGAACAATCTCGCGCCAGGTCGTCCATACTCCACTTTTGGAGAGGTGCTGGGCGTGGCGATGCTCTTCAATGTGATATTCAGTTTATGGGGTTCGGTGCGATCCTGGCAACATGGTACCACGGGATAGGGACGTTGTGATGCCGGAAGGGATGATTGCATTCCAGCGATGCGACGATATGGGTGCTCTCGGCCATGCCTTCCTCGGCAGTGCATGCGGCTCCTGGTAACCGGTACCAATGTACCTGGTACATTACCGATGGACTCGGATGGTGGAACCTTCGAAGCGCCACCCTGCGCGTCTGAGTACATCGTCTATCGGGCAGGTGCAACCCATACCTCCAGGTTCGCTTTGACTCCGTTCCCCGTACCAAGC
>Ga0247771_1000438_pt1 | contig 13312 bp, 16 predicted proteins | sample UWRJL197509C6_FD_179948 | JGI IMG/M metagenome (GOLD analysis project Ga0247771, IMG submission 179948) | Plant litter microbial communities from Arlington Agricultural Research Station in Wisconsin, United States - UWRJ-L197-509C-6 | ecosystem: Environmental > Terrestrial > Plant litter >...
GGATCTTGGACTTGAGCATGGTGCGGAACATGACGGCCTTCCCCCTCAGTCGTCGCCGTCGCCGAGCAGCACGGCGGCGTTGTCGATCAGACGTGTCTTGCCGACCTTCGCGGCCACGAGCAGGCGGGCGTCGCCGTGCTCCGGGGCCGGGCCGAGGTCGGGCGCGCGGAGTTCCAGGTAGTCCAGCTCGACCTCGGGAACGGCGGCCAGTGTCGCGCGCGCGGTCTCCAGCACGGCTTCCGCCCCCTGCGCGCTCACGTGCGCGCCCGCGACCAGCGCGGCGGACAGGGCGACCGCGGCCTGCCGCTGCTCGGCGTCGAGGAACCGGTTGCGCGACGACAGCGCGAGGCCGTCGTGCTCGCGCACGGTCGGCACGCCGACGACGTCGAGCGGGAAGTTCAGCTCGCGCGCCATCCGGTGGATCAGCGTCAGCTGCTGGTAGTCCTTCTCGCCGAACACCGCGTAGGTCGGGCCGACGATGTTGAACAGCTTGGCCACCACGGTCAGCACGCCGTCGAAGTGGCCGGGCCGGGTCGCGCCCTCCAGCTCATCGCCGAGCGCGCCGGGCGACACGGTCACGTTGGGACCCAAGGGGTACATGTCCTCGACGCTGGGCGCGAAGACGAGCCCGACGCGCTCCTCGCCACAGATGTCCACATCGGACTCCAGCGTGCGCGGGTAGCGGTCCAGGTCCTCGTTCGGCCCGAACTGCAACGGGTTCACGAAGATCGACACCACGACGACGGTGTTCTGCATGACCTGCGCCTCGCGGATCAGCTTGCGGTGACCCTCGTGCAGCGCGCCCATCGTCGGCACCAGCGCGATGTTGCGACCGGCCGCGCGGAGCGTCCGCGTCACCCGCGCGAGCCGCGCCGGGTCGTGGTGGACGGTCACCCCCGTGGGGCTGTAGTCGGCCTTGGTCAGCGGCTTCGTCATGCGTCGTCCTCAAGGGTGGTTCGGACTTCGGTGGCGGCCTCGGGCCGGAGCAGGCCCGCTGCCTCCGCGCGGTCGGCGGTGCGCCGCGCGAGAACGCGGTACGAGGGGAGGACCTCCGGCGCTTCGCGCGCCAGGACGTCGAGGTGCTTGCGGACCGTGCCGACGTCGCCGCGCGACACCGGGCCGGTGAGCGCGCGGTCGCCGTGGCGCAGGGCGTTGTCCAGCGCGGCGGACAGCAGCGGGCCGAGCAGCCGCTCGCCGCCCGCGACGCCCGCCGAGCGCAGCAGGTCCGTGCACTCGGCGACCAGGGTGACCAGGTGGTTCGCGCCGTGCGCGAGGGCGGCGTGGTAGAGCCGGCGGACGTGCTCGGGGATGCGGACCGGGTCCGCGTCCATCTCCACGACCAGCGCCTCGCCGACGCTCCAGGCGATCTCGTCGTCGTCCGCCGCCGTCACGCCGACGCTGGCGGCCGTCATCCGCAGCAGGTCCTCGGAGCGGCCGGTGAACGTCATGACCGGGTGCAGCGCGACGCAGAGCGCGCCGAGCCCGGCCGCGGGCGCGAGCGCGCCGACGCCGTGCGCGCCGCTGGTGTGCACGACGATCTGCCCGGCCCGCAGCGATCCCGTGGCGGCGAGGCCGCGGACGAGCCCGCCGAGCGCGTCGTCCGGGACGGCGAGCAGCAGCAGGTCGGCGGCCTGGGCGACCTCGGGCGGGTCGAGGACGGGGACGTCGGGCAGCAGCTCCTCGGCGCGGCGCAGCGAGGCCTGCGAGACGGCGCTGACGCCGACGACGTGGTGGCCCGCGCGGGCCAATGCCGCGCCCAGCACCGAACCGACGCGGCCCGCGGAGATCACCCCGACGGCGAGTCTGGCCGGGCGGGTCACGGCGTCGTGTCCGCTCGGGTGGTCGCGCTCATTGCGACTGGCTCCTTCTGGCGTTCCAGTCCCGACCTTTCCGCGGGTACCGGACGACGGCCGCGAGCGTAATCGGGGACAAATCGGAATGTGCGGTCCGGTGACCAGCTTCACCCCTGGCGCTGACGGCCCGCCGCCTTCATCGCGCCGGGCGCGGCGACGGCCGCCTGCCGCGCGGCCAGCAGGGTGGACAGCAGCAGCTGGTGGCGGTCGTCGGCGTCGTGACCGGCCGTGCCCTGGGCGATCCGGTGCCGCAGGAAGGCCAGTTCCGTCACGGCGTGCTGGTAGCCGCGAACGGCGTCGGCCGCCTTGTCGCCGACCTTGGCCCGCACCGCCCGCCGCCAGTTCTTGCGCCCCGGCAGGCTCGCCAGCAGCGCCACCTCGCTCGCGGCGATCCACCGGTTCGCCGCCATCTCGGGCAGCTGCCCGGCGACGATCCGCTGTTCACGGCGGCGCTGCCACACGACGAGCACGACCATGCCGACGAAGATCGGCACCATGATCAGGAAGTAGAGGTTGATGAACGTCGTGCCGTCGCCGACGGTCGTGGAGAAGTTCCACAGCGAGTGCAGCCCGGCCGCGCACAGGTAGCCGACGAGCGGCGCGACGATCCGGACCGCCTTGCTGCCGCTGAGGGCGGCGATGCCGATCCCGATGCCGGTCAACGACGTGAACAGCGGGTGCGCGAACGGCGCCAGCACCCCGCGCAGGATGAACAGGCCGACGATCCCGCTGCTGGCCGTCCCGAAGCCGCCCTCGTTGAAGACGCGGGCGAAGTACCAGATGTTCTCGGTGAACGCGAAGCCCGCCGCCGTCACGCCCGCGTACACGATCCCGTCGACCACGCCGTCGAACTCGTTGCGGCGCCTGAGGAACAGCACCACGAGGAACGCCGCCTTCGCGGCCTCCTCCGCCACCGGGGCCCCGATGACCGCGGCGAAGTCCGCCCCGAACCCCTGCCGGATCAGGTCACCGATCGCCTGCGCCCGCGAGTTGAACGCCAGCGAGCAGATCGTCGCGCCCAGCGCTCCCCACGCGAACGCCAGCAGCAGGATCTTCGCGGGCTCCGGCTCCCACCGGTCCACCCACAGGTAGGCCATGATCACCGGCCCGACGGGCAGCAGCGCGGCCAGCACGCCCACCAGGATCGGCAGCAGCCCCGTCGTGCTCGTGCCCAGCGCGAACAGCACCAGGCCGGAGCAGGCGAGCGCGATGAGGCCCACCACCGGGAGCAACACGGTCCAGCGGCGTTGCTCGCTGCGCTTGCGGGCGGGAGGCGGCGTCGGCAGTGCGTCGGCGTCGGTCACGGGGAAACTGTAGGGCCAGGTACCGACAGTGCCGGACGGGGAATCGCGGTATGCCCGCTCGGAGGGCTCCGCACGGGTGAACGGGGACACTGGACTGGTGGAATCGCGGTGGCGGGAAGCCCTGTACGGCCCCGGTGGCTTCTTCGCGCGCGGCGAGGTGCCCGCCCGGCACTTCCGGACGTCGCCGCTGGTCGGGCCCGAGTTGGCCGAGGCCCTGCTGGTCCTGCTGGCACGGGTCGACGCGGCGCTCGGACGGCCCGCGGCGCTCGACTTCGTGGACATGGGCGCGGGCGGCGGGGAGCTGGCCGGGGCCGTGCGGGAACTGGCGGAGGGCGACCTGGCGCGACGACTGCGCGTCACGGCCGTGGACCTCGGGCCGACCCGGTCGGTGCCGGGCGTCGACTGGCGGCGGGAGTTGCCGCGGGCCGTGACCGGGCTGCTGGTCGGCCACGAGTGGCTCGACGCGGTGCCGTGCCCGGTCGTGGAGGGCCCGTCGGACGACCCCTGGCTGCGCGACTGGTGGCCCGTGGCCGCCGGGGAGCGGGCCGAGGTGGGAGCGCCGAGGGACGCGGCGTGGGCGGACGCCGTGGCGCGGGTGCGGGGCGCGGCGCTGGCGGTCGACTACGGGCACCTGCGGGTCGACCGGGTCGCCGGGCGGTACCGGGCCGGGACGCTGGCGGGCTACCGCGACGGGCGGTGGGTCGAGCCGGTGCTGGACGGCAGCTGCGACGTGACGGCGCACGTGGCGCTGGACGCGTGCGCGGCCGCGGCGGGCGGTGAGCACGTCCTGGTGTCGCAACGGGACGCGTTGGGGGCACTGCTGCCGGAGGTCGTGCCCGGCGGGGATCCCCTGGCGTGGCTGGAGGCGACCGCGCGGACCGGGCGGATCGCCGAACTGCGGGCCGTCGGCGGGCTGGGCGACTTCGGCTGGCTGCTGCACGCCACCGAGGGGCGCACGGCCGACCTGATGCCCGACCTGCCGGACTGGCGGCCCTAGTCCCCCGCGCAGGGTGACGGACCGCCCGGCGGACGGACCTTGAGCAGGAGTTCGTGCAGCCGGGCCGTGTCCGACGGGGTCAGGTCGGCCAGCATCTCGCGTTCGATGGTGTCCACGGCCGCGCGCATGCCGTTCACGGCCACGCGGCCCTTCTCGGACATCACCACGATGTGCCTGCGCCGGTCCTCGGGGTCGCGCTTGCGCTCGGCGAGCCCGGCCTTCTCCAGGTCGTTCAGGATCGCGACCAGGACGCTCGGGTCGACCTCCAGCACGTCGAGGAGGCTCTGCTGGCTCGTCGGGCCGTTCTCGCACAGGTGCGACAGCGCGAAGCCGTGCCGGGGCGTGAGGCCGGTCGCGCTCAGCTGCTTGCGCAGCCGGGCGTCGACGTCCCTGCCCAGGTGCATCAGCACCATCCCGACCCGGTCCTCGTCCACAGCGCAACTGTACCCGTCCGGGTAAATCATTGAAGGTCTTCAACGATCTGCTAACGTCAATCCTATGTTCATTGCAACGCTTGTCCTGAGCGCACTGCTCGCCCTCGTCTTCCTCGGCGCGGGCTTCGCGAAGATCACCAAGAACCCGAAGATGGTCGAGGCGGCCACGTCGCACGGGTTCACGGTCGGCCAGTACCAGCTGATCGGCGCCGCGGAGGTCGCGGGCGCGGCCGGGCTGGTCATCGGGCTCTGGTGGGCGCCGCTCGGCATCGCGGCGGCCGTCGGCCTGACGCTGCTGATGATCGGCGCGGTGATCACCCACGTGCGGTTCAAGGAGGCGTTCGCGCTGTACGCGCCCTCCCTGGTGCTCGCGGTCCTGTCCGCCGTGGCCCTCGTCCTGCGGATCACGACCGCCTGAGAACCTGGTGTCGGATAGCCGCCGGCAGGGCGACGGCGGGGCCGCGACGCTGGACCGCATGAGGATCCACGCACTGCCCGCCGACGTCGTCGACCACGCCCGCGAGACCACCGACGAGCACCACGAACACCGAGCCGAGGCCCCCGGCATGCCGTTGCGCTGCTGCCTCACGCGAGCCGCGGAAGGCGTGCCGGTCGTGCTGTTCGGCTACTCCCCCACGGCGGGGCGCGGGCCGTACGAGGAGGTCGGTCCGGTGTTCGTGCACGCCGAGGCGTGCGGCGGACCCGAGCGGACCGACGTGCTCCCGGACGCGCTGCGCGTGTCGCCCAGGGTGCTGCGGGCGTACGACGCGGAGGGCCGCATCCGCTCCGGGGAACTCGCCGCGCCGGACGAGCTGGACGTCGCCGTCGAGAAGCTGCTGGCCGACGACGAGACCGTGGAGGTGCAGGTGCGCAGCCTGTCGCACGGGTGCTTCCTGTTCGCGGTCACGCGGGACTGACGTGCGAGCATGACCCGGTGTCCGAACACCTCACCGTCGGCGTCGGGGCCGGGGCCCGCCACCTCGGCGTGGACCGGGTCGTCGACCTCGGCCCCCTGCACCCGTCCGCGCACGGCGCGTACCGCCTGCGGCTGACCGTCCGGGGCCCGGCCGACGACCCGGTGATCGCGGAGGCCGAGCCGCTGGTCGGCCACCTGCACCGGGGCGCGGAGAAGCTGTTCGAGGTCCGCGACTACCGGCAGGTGCTGACGCTGGCCAACCGGCACGACTGGCTGGCCGCGTTCTGCAACGAGCTGGCGGTCGCGCTGGCCGTGGAGCGCATGACGGGCATGGACGTGCCGGTGCGCGCGCAGTGGTTGCGGGCGCTGCTGTGCGAGCTGAACCGGCTGATGGCGCACCTGGTGTTCCTGGCCCCGCTGACCCGGTCCGGTTCCGAGGCCACCGACGGCACCGCGGCGGCGTTGCGCGGGCGGGAAGCCGTGCAGGCGGTGCTGGAGGAGGCGTCCGGCGGGCGCATCCACTTCATGTTCAACCGGATCGGCGGCCTGCGCGAGGACGTGCCCGCGGGCTGGACCGACCGGGTCGCCGCCGCTCTGTCCACTGTGGACATCGACTTGATCGGGTCGCACGCGGCGACCGAGCGGCTGGCCGGGATCGGTGTGCTGGCAAGGGGTTCCGCGCTGGCGCTCGGCGTGACCGGACCGATCGGTCGGGCGTCCGGCGTGGACCTCGACCTGCGGCGCGACGACCCGCTGCCCGCCTACCGCGACCTGGACGTGCGGCCCGTCGTGCGCACCGAGGGCGACGCGCTGGCACGGGTCCGCTGCCTCGTCGACGAGGTGCGGCTGTCGATCGACCTGGCCACCCGGTGCCTGGAACGGCTGCCCAGCGGGCCGGTGAACGTCCGACTGCCCAAAGCGGTCAAAGCACCCGAGGGATCGGTCTACACGTGGGTGGAGGCGCCGCTGGGCACCTCCGGCGTGCACCTGGCGTCGCGCGGCGAGAAGACGCCGTGGCGGCTGAAGCTGCGGACGCCGTCGTTCAACAACGTCCAGGCCCTGTCGGCGTTGCTGCCCGGAACGCGAGTCGCCGACCTCGCCGCGGTGTTGGGGTCGTTCGCGGTCGTGGTCGGCGACATCGACAAATGAGCACAGCCAAGTAGCCGAGGAAGGACTCAGTCCTCTTCGCGACGCCTGCGGCGGCGGGGCGAGTCGGAGTTGCCCAGCGCGGCCAGGAGTTCGCTGACGGACTTGCCGTCGGCGTGCGCGCCCGCCGGGTCGTCCGGGTCGGGTGCGCTGCGGCGGCCCGGCTTCACGGGTTCGCCGCGGCCGGTGCCGTACGCGCCCACGCCGTCCCACGGCGGGCGTTCCTTCACCGGTTCGCCGCGACCGGTCGAGTACACGCCGGTGCCCTCCCACTTCGGGGTGGGGCGCTCGTCGGCACGCCTGCGGCCGCCGGTCTTCGGCTCCGGCGCGGGCGGGGCCGCGCGGGGCGGTTCGGCGTCGAACATCTCCGTGCGCTCCAGCGGCGGGCGCGGGCCGCGGGCGGGCGGCTTCGACTTCGGGGCCACGGGGGTCTGCGCGACGGGCATCTGCGGCGGCTCGGGCCTGCGGGTCTCCTGGACCGGCTGGCCGAGGCGCATCTCCATCGAGTCGAACAGGTCCGACGGCGTCGCCCGGACGGTCGGCTGGTCGCGGCGCGGCGGCGGGGTCGGCGCGGGCTTCGGCGGCTTGGGCGGGTCGCGGCGGACCACGATCGGCGGCTGCTGGCGCTGCGGCTGGCGGGTCGGCTCGCGGCGCACGGGCTCGGTGTAGTTCGAGGCGGGCCGGACGGGCTCCTGGCGGGCGGGCTTGCGCTGCTCCGACACCACGCGCTCGATCAGCTCGGTGCGCTCGACGTTGGTCTCGGGAACGACCTTCTGGACGGCGGGCTTGCTCGCGGGCTTGCCGGGCCCCGCGGTGATGCCGCGCACGCGGTCGTTGCTCTCGCTGTTGATGATCTGGCGATCGCCGATCGCCATGAGTCTCGACTGGTCGGACAGCGAGCGCATGCGCGTCGACTCCGCGCGCAACGCGACCCGCTCGACCAGCACCTCTCCACCCAGCAGCGCCTGGAGGTTCTCCCGGAGGGCGCGGAGCTCGTCCCGCAGCGCGTCCAGGTCGTCCCTCGACTCCTCCTGGATGCGCTTGCGCGACTCCGCCTCGATCTCCAGCTCGTACTCGCGGCGAGCGGCGACCTCGCGCTCCAGTTCCAGCTCGTAGACCGACTGCAGATCGGCGACCTCGTCCTCACGGTCCGCTACCTGCCGCCGGTACCGCGCGGCCAGGAAAGCACCGACGAGAGCCGCCCACAGCGCGGAAACCACTGCCAGTCGCAGCCAGCGGGCGTTGTCGCTCAGCACCAGCAGGGCCGCCGCCACGAGGGCGAGCGCCATTGCCGCTACCAGCAGTAGTCGCCCGGTGCCACGACCGCGATCTTGTTGCTCGTCGCTCGGCGACGCGCCTCGGCCGGTCATGGCCATACGGTACCTGGGAGTTATGCGACTGAGACCAATCTTGTCGTATCTAACTGTCTTGGTGGGTGGACCGCGGCGTCTTGCAGCAGTACTCCAACCACAGCGCCGAGGCGATCAAGAGGCCCGCGCAGACGATGCCCACGATGGCGCTGACCATGTCGTTAGCCGCCGCGTCGAACTCCGCGCGCACGGGCAGGACGTAGATGAGGACCCCCACCCAGCCGCCCAACATGATCGCTCCCAAAAGTGAGGAAGCTTTCGCCAAAGCCACCGCGCGGGCCGCTGTGAGCGGCTCCACGGGCTTCGCGCCGGGCTTGCGGAGGATCCGGGCGCGCAGCGAGTACCCGAGGACCACGTCGATCGCGGCGATCACGAGGAGCGTCAGCCCGGCGAGCTTCGGCAGCGCCGCCAGCGAGCTGTAGGCGAGTCGGAGTAGCAGGTGCGCCAGCAGGCCGGCGATGAGCCCGGCCGCCAGCAGATCACGGGCCTTGGTGAACCTCACGGCCCCATCCTCGCCCAAGCTGCTGGAACGGGGCTAGGCGAGGGAACCAAGAAGGGCGTCCAGGGCGGCACGGGGGAAGGTCAGCACGGTGCCCTCGGGGTCCTTGGAGTCCCGGACGGCGACCCTGGCGGGCGGGAAGGCGATCTCCACGCACTCGGTGCCGCCACCACCGCTGTAGCTCGATCTGCGCCACACGAGCTCGGACATCCGCGCCTCCTGTCGCTACACGCTGTTGGCCACCTCGGCGATCAACTCGGCCGACTCGCGGTGGCTCAACGCCACCCCCCTCAGAGCGGCGAAGTTCAGCGTATAGGGCTCTCGCCCCTTCGGAGACTCCACATATCGCCCGCCGTTCAAGTTGTCCATGTACACGACATCGTCGAAGTGCTCTTCGGCGAACGACAGGATGTTGAACGGAAAACCATATGCCGGATACGCGCCTGCCGACGAGGGGATCACCTGTAGAGCCACATGGCCCAACTCGCCGACCTTGAGCAGATGAAGCAACTGGTCCTTCATCACAGTTGATCCGCCAACCGGCTGACGCAGCACCGCTTCACTGATGATTGCATGCACACTCAATGGGTTCTTGTCGTCGAACAGCCTTTTCTGCCGCTTGATTCGTGCTTCCACCTGGCTGAACGCCACCTGTTCCGTTGGCCGCGGGACAAATGCCTTGGCCAACGCGAGCGCGTACTGCCGGGTTTGCAGGAGGCCGGGGACCAGGTCCGTCTTGAACGTCCGGACGAGGAACGCGCCCGACTCCAAGGCCAGGTAGTCGCGCACGGCGTCCATCACCACGTCCGGCGGCAGCTCCTCCCACCAACCGGGAACGAGCGCGCGTTCGGCCGCCTCGTAGACGAGTGTGCGCTCCTTCTCGGGAACGTCGTAGATCAAACCGAGCGCCATCACGTCGGCGGGCTTGATCGGGTGGTGCGCGTTCTCGATCTTGCTCAGCTTCGCCTGCGAGAACCCCGCCGCGCGGCAGACGTCAGCCCCGCTGCGACCCGTTTCCCAGCGCCACGCCGCAAGGCTGCGGGCGACTAGCCTTTCCCGCACATTCGGCTTGTACGTGCTCATGGCCGAAATTGTAGGGATGAATTGCGTTATTCGCCAATTTTTGTTTCGCGAATATTCAACGAAAGGTCCGCACGCTTGCGGACGCCTTCGGAGCTGTACTCCAGTTCGGCTACGGGACCGAATCCCGGCAATACCGCATCGGGTGACACGTCGAGCCAGGGAATCACCACAGTGGCACGTTCGTGCGCGCCCGGATGGGGCAATAGCAACTCCGGATCACTCGAAAGGACGCCGTCCACGGTCACGACGTCGACGTCGAGTGTTCGAGGACCCCAACGCCGGTCCCGAACGCGCTCGGCGGCCCGTTCGAGCGCCTGGCCACGCCGCAGCCAGCCCCACGCGTCGGTGTCCGGGTCCTCCACCACCAGGACGGCGTTGAGGAAGTCGTCCTGGTCCAGCACGCCCCACGGGGCCGTCTCGTACACCGGGGACACCGCGACCAGCACGTCGGCGAAGCCGTCCACCGCCAGTTGCAGGTACGCCAGCCGGTCGCCGAGGTTGGAGCCGATGGACAGGACCGCCCTGGTCACGAGCGGGTCCGGTGGACCGTCACCGACACGTCCGCGAAGGTCAGCGGGATCGGCGCGGACGGCTTGTGCACGGTGACCTCGACGGCGGTCAGGCGCTCGTCCGCCATGACCTCGTCCGCGATCCGACCCGCGACCGCCTCGATCAGGTCGTAAGGCTTCCCCGCCACGATTCCCGCGGCCAACTCCGCCAGCTCGCCGTAGTGCAGCGTCTTCGTCAGGTCGTCCGAGGCCGCCGCCGGGCCCAGGTCGAGCCACGCGGTGATGTCCACCAGGAAGTCCTGGCCGTCCCGCTTCTCGTGCTCGAACACGCCGTGGTGGCCGCGCACCCGCAGCCCGGTCAACGTGATGCGATCGCTCATCCCTGCCTCCACGCGCGGGCCACGGTCACGGCGTCCAACGACTTGTCCACGTCGTGCACGCGCACCCCCCAGGCCCCCGCGAACGCCGACAGCGCCGACACGGCCGCCGTGGCGTCCTCCCGGCCGTCCGGCTCCCGGCTGCCCAGCAGGGAGCCCAGGAAGCGTTTGCGGGACGCGCCGATCAGCACCGGGAACCCCAGCGCCAGCAGCTCGTCCAGACCGTGCAGGAGCTGCCAGTTGTGCTCGGCCCGCTTCGCGAACCCGAGACCGGGGTCGAGGATGATGTTGTCCTCCCGCACGCCCGCCTTCAGCGCCGCGTCCACGCGGGCCAGCAGCTCGTCGCGGACCTCGTGGACCACGTTCGCGTAGGTCGCCAGCGAGTCCATCTCCCGGCTCTGGCCGCGCCAGTGCATGAGGATCCACGGCACGCCGCTCTCGGCGGCCACCTTCGCCATGTTCGGGTCGGCCAGGCCGCCGGAGACGTCGTTGACGATCGTCGCGCCCGCCTCGATCGCGGCCAGCGCGACCTCGGCGCGGGTCGTGTCCACGCTCACCGGCACGCCCTCGGCGACCAGCGAGCGGATCACCGGGGTGACGCGCGCCGACTCGACGTCCGCGGCCACGCGGTCCGCGCCGGGACGGGTCGACTCGCCGCCGACGTCCACGAGGTCCGCGCCGCGGCGGTGCATGGCCACGCCGTGCGAGACGGCGTGCTGGTGGTCGAGGTAGCGGCCGCCGTCGGAGAAGGAGTCCGGCGTGACGTTGAGGACCCCCATCACCACGCAGTGCCCCGGTTCGGGCACGCTCACCTGTGCCGTCCGTTGATCAGGCTGATCGCCTCGGACCGCGACGACGCCGAGCTGCGCAGAGCCCCCCGCACCGCGGACGTCGTGGTGCGCGAGCCGGGCTTGCGGACGCCGCGCATGCCCATGCACAGGTGCTCGGCCTCCACGACGACGATCACGCCGCGCGGTTCGAGCCTGCGCATGAGGGCGTCGGCGACCTGCGAGGTCAGCCGCTCCTGCACCTGCGGGCGCTTGGCGTACAGGTCGACGAGCCGGGCCAGCTTCGACAGCCCGGTCACGCGGCCCTGCTCGTTCGGGATGTAGCCCACGTGGGCCACGCCGTGGAACGGGAGCAGGTGGTGCTCGCAGAAGCTGTACATCGGGATGTCCGTGACCAGGACGAGTTCCTCGTGGCTCTCGTCGAAGGTCTTCGCGAGCACGCTGTCCGGGTCCGTGTAGAGCCCGGCGAACAGCTCGCGGTACGCCCGAGCCACGCGGCCGGGCGTGTCGCGCAGGCCGTCGCGGTCCGGGTCCTCGCCGCAGGCGATGAGCAGCTCGCGGACGGCGGCCTCGGCGCGCGCGTGGTCGAAGACGCGTCGCGTGCCGCCGGCCTCCCCAGTGCTGGAGAGGCCGGCGGCCGTGCGGTCGATCTCGGTCACTTGCGGTTGTCCGGGTCCGTGTCGAACGAGCGCTTGCCCGCCTCGGCCTCGGTCTGCTGCTCCTGCGGGGCGGGGGCCCAGCCGGAGGGCTGGCCGCCGGGGACCGTGGCCGGGGTCCAGCCGGGAGGCGCGCCGTAGTTCGGCGGGCCCGACTGGTTGACCGGCTGCGGCTGGTACCCGTTGGCGTGGCCGCCGTTCGGAGCCGCGGGCGGCGGGTCCTGCGGGCGGTCGCCACCGAGCGGCGGCGGCTCCTCGTCGAGGGTGTCCTCGACGACGGGCGGCCACGGCTCGCCGCGTTCCTTGGCCAGCTCACCGGGGGTCTTGACCGGCGGGATGTCCGAGGGCGTGCGGTCGCCGAAGTCGTTGAACTGGGTGATCCGCGGCCGCTTCTCGACCCGTGCGAAGACCCGCTCCAGGTCCTTCTGGTGCAGGGTCTCCTTCTCGATCAGCTCGAGCGTGAGGTCGTCCAGCACGTCGCGGTAGGTGTTGAGCACCTCGTACGCCTCGGTGTGGGCGGCCTCGATGAGCTTGCGGACCTCCTCGTCGATCTCGTGCGCGACCTCGAGCGAGTAGTCGGCCTGGCGACCGGCGGTACGACCGAGGAAGGGCTCGCCCTGCTCCTGGCCGTACTTCACGGCGCCGAGCTTGGCGCTCATGCCGTACTCGGTGACCATCGCGCGGGCGATCTTGGTCGCCTGCTCGATGTCGTTCGACGCGCCCGTGGTCGGCTCGTGGAAGACCAGCTCCTCGGCGGAGCGGCCGCCGAGCGCGAACACCAGCCGGGCGATCATCTCGGACCTGGTCATCAGGTCCTTGTCCTCCTCGGGCACGGAGAGGGTGTGACCACCCGTCCGGCCGCGAGCCAGGATCGTGACCTTGTAGACCGGGTCGATGTCCGGCATGGCCCACGCGGCCAGGGCGTGCCCGGCCTCGTGGTACGCGGTGATCTTCTTCTCCTTCTCGGAGATGATCCGGCTCTTGCGGGCCGGACCGCCGATCACGCGGTCCACGGACTCTTCCAGCTCGACGCTGCTGATGACCGTGCCGTTCTTGCGCGCGGTCAGCAGGGCGGCCTCGTTGATGACGTTGGCCAGGTCGGCGCCGGAGAACCCGACGGTCCGCTTGGCGAGGCCGTCCAGGTCGGCGTCCTCCGTCAACGGCTTGCCCTTGGCGTGCACGCGCAGGATCTGCTTGCGACCCTTCAGGTCCGGCGCGGACACCGGGATCTGCCGGTCGAAGCGACCGGGGCGCAGCAGGGCGGGGTCGAGGATGTCCGGCCGGTTCGTCGCCGCGATCAGGATGATCCCGCCGCGCGAGTCGAAGCCGTCCATCTCCACCAGCAGCTGGTTGAGGGTCTGCTCGCGCTCGTCGTGACCG
>Ga0247771_1000439_pt1 | contig 13242 bp, 11 predicted proteins | sample UWRJL197509C6_FD_179948 | JGI IMG/M metagenome (GOLD analysis project Ga0247771, IMG submission 179948) | Plant litter microbial communities from Arlington Agricultural Research Station in Wisconsin, United States - UWRJ-L197-509C-6 | ecosystem: Environmental > Terrestrial > Plant litter >...
CTTGACCTCGGCTTTGATGCCGGCTTTGACGTCCTCGCTGACCACCGTCTCGCCCACCACCGTCTCCTCCGTCTCCTCCGTCTTGACCACGGCCCCCTCGGCTTCGGCCCTGGCCCGCCGGCCGGCGAGGACCTTGGCGCGGTCGGCGGCGCGGCACAGGCCGCGCAGGCCGAGCTCGCAGTCGCCGCAGCGGCGGCCGACGGGCAGGCAGACGGTCTGGCCGAGGCCGACGAGCAGGCCGTTGATGGGCTTCCAGCGGTCGCGCGGCAGCCAGCTCTGCAGCGCCAGCCGCGTCGCCTCGGGCGTGCGCGTCGGGGGCCGCTGCCAACCCCACAGGTTGGTGATGCGGTGCACGTGCACGTCGACGCCGATGCCCTCGACCCGCCCCCAGCCGTTGTCGGCCGACATGCACAGGTGCGCCATCTTGGGCCCCACGCCCGGCAGCGCCGTCAGGCCCTCGATGGTCGGCGGTATGTCCCCGCCGTGCCGCTCGGCCAGGATGATGGCCGCCTGCTTGATGTACCTGCGTGGTGTTGGTTTCCCCCGGTCAGCTTGCGAAGCGTATCACCCCTATCTCCCCCTTTTCCTCTCCGGGACAGAAGACAAAAACACACAACCCACTTCGTCTTGTTGTTGTGGAAGCCCACGGCCCAGATCAGCCGGTTCAGCACCTCGGGCTCGACGGCCAGAATGTTCTCCAGCGTCAGGCCGGCCGGGGCTCCGGGCGCGTGCGGCGGCAGCTCGGCCTTGAGCCGCGCCATGGCCGCCGCGTTGACCGTGTCCTTGGTCTGGCTGCTCAGCATCAGCGCCACGAGCGTGTGGAAGCGCCGCTCGCGCGGGCTGGCGTCGGCCGAGGCCAGCCGCTCGCAGCCCATCGTGTCCACGGCCGCGACGCTCGCCGCGCCGCCCGGCCGCCGCATCTCCTGCACCAGCCGGTACATCTCCTCCCAGTCCGACGGCGGCGTCGTCACCGCCTCGCCCGTCTCCGGGTCCGCCTTGGTCCGCGCCGGCAGCCGCGTCTTCCTGGCCTTGGCGGCCGGCCGGTCGGTCGTGGCTGCGGCGGCGGCGGCGGGCGCCGAGGCCGTCGCGGCACGCTTGCGCTTCTGACCCATCGCCGCCCGCGCCGGGCTCAGGTCCGGGATGGCGTCTTCTATGTCCGGGCTGGACGAGGCGGCCGGAGACGCGCCCGGATCGGCCGGATCGGCCGGATCCGGGTCGGCCGCGTAGGCGAAGCGGGCGAGGGAGGCCCGCGTGATGCGCCGCGGCGGCGTCGTGGCTCGCGCCATGGTGGATGTGCTGACGCCGAACGGTCCTGGCCTCGGTCGGCCGAGTCGCATGCTCTCCGGGGCTGTTGGTCCCCGAGCTCCCGTCCTATATGAAGTCCTCGGCCGGAATTGGCCTCACGCGTTGCTCTCTTCGGACCTCGTTCTCATTTCGGTGGCGAAGTTGGGATGCGGTTCGAGAATCGGCTGCGCGGCACGCGTTGGGGAGACGCGCCGCTAATGGCAGTTCAACCGACGCCCGAGCCCCTGAAGCTGCAGCAGGGATCTTCGGCAAACCCACTGCGTCGGGTCGTGCGGCGGCGGGCCCACTTCGGCAAACTTCGCTCATCAGCACCTCTGCTGTGCCTAAAGTATTGACTCCGCCCCTCTTCGCATCCTGTGCTTCACGAGAGTCAATCTTAGTCTCTTCTCGCCATCTTGTTACTGGTCTGCTTTCACTGTGGTCTATTGAGGCCCGTGTGATGAGAGAAAGTGTCCTAGCCGACTTTCGCCCGATGTCCTCCATTACGGACAGCAATAGACGAAGAGGAGTAGGTACCTAGGTAGGTAAGTTTCTTAAATATAGAGGAGTTTGCTGCCAAATTGCACATCTTGACGCAGGCGCCCGCCGCGCCGGCGATGATAGCGAGCAGCGCGTCGGGGTCGGCCATGATTGTCGGACGACGGTTGTGCTTTCCAAGGTCGTGAGGGGGGGAGGGGGAGAGGAGCGAAAGGCTGCAAGATTCACGCTTCTTTTTCGTTGACCTGAGACCTAGGCGTTCCTCCACCTACTGCAGCATCCAACAACTACTTTCGGCCGCAGTACCGCCACATCTGCATCCACCACCGACACTATGGGTATATCGTTGCTCCAGTCGAAGTACGTGATTTGGGACTGTGGAGGCCGAGAAGCCAGAGATGGAGGTGATGGAGACTCGTGAGATCAAGGTCAGTGTCACCCATCCCGACACGCCGCTCAAGTAGCGTTCCTTGCCTTGCTGGTCTCCTGGGCCCATGTCTGGAGGGTCGTGGGATAATCCACTGTGATGCTGCTGTAGGGGAAAGTAGGAGAAAGGCCGCGTCCGAGTCACTCGGGGCTTGAGCGGTTGTCCTCTGCGCAGAGAATACAGTGAAGCAGATGATGGACTGGCAGCCCTGTGGTTTGTGACAGCGAAATATTGGCGCCTCCTTCTCATGCCTCCCAGTCATGGTCTCCGGCGTATAAGAGTCGAAGGCCTCGCGGTGAAGGGCAGAATTCTCCCCGTCTGACCGCGTCCATCAAGCCATAATACTACAGCCCCCATTCCTGGTTTACCGATATCAGCTCTGCCCACTGAGGTTCCTTCCGAACGACTCCGACAGAGGCGATGCCGGTAAGGTCGTTACCAACCGAGGGCACAGTGCACAGAATAACCAAGAAACTATCTTAACAGACACAAAATCCTAGCGCGCGACGAAGATGGATCTACAACTGGTGGTGTTGCGCATGCAGGCAGAGCGGCAACATGTACACCCCCGATCCAGGGGCATGTAGATGGTGCAACCACCTGCGCTGCGAGACGTGTGTCGTATTTAAGGTTTAGGTGGAGTGGACCGCACCAACACCGGGAACAGTCCCGGAGCGCCACGATGCAGGCGGTGGCATTCTGAGTCATGACTTTTGGGGTTTTGTCGTGGCCGGGTGCAAGAACCGAACCCCCAGCGCGAAACACTCATAACGGGAAGCGAGAGAAGAATTCTGACTTACTTAGGTAACAAATAACTAACCTTTTTCTCTTCGAGACCTTGGCCGTATCGTGTGATATACCCCTGGCCCGTTCGCATGGCCTTTTACCCCGGACTACGTACCTAGGCATACCATAGTTGCGAGATGGGCCCGAGTGGACCACCAGGGGCGTACGTGATTAGAAAGCAAGTAGGGTAGTAGGTACCTACCTACGCACTTCGATGCAAATCATTCCGCGAAGCGAGACGACGAAGGCGCCCGCCCAGTCACGACGTCCAGGAATATAATACGTCAGTCTCGAGCGCCGAGCCAAACCTCTCCTCTCTTCTCTTGCCCTACAAGAACTGAAGCAACTATACCAACTTTGCATGATCGGGTGGCCCAACCTAGGTTTCTGGCTGTTAAGAAAATCAACTTCCATGGCGAAAGGAACAACGGGGGTAAGCCATCGCCAACGCAGGCTTCCCGAGCGCGTCTCCCTGCCCAAGAACACAACCGCTCACGGCCTCATAGAATCCCGGCAGGCCGCGCGCCTGGCTGTACCTTTGGCAGTGCCACAGGTGCCATGAAAAAGGCAATGCTTTCAACACCGACTCCACCGGCGACTGGGACAAATGCCGTGCTTGCTCCCACCTTCGCTGCGATGAGTGTCCCACGTATCGGGAGCGAAGACCCGGAACTAAGTAGCTGCTACCCCGTACGCCTACTGAGTAGGCAGATATCTACTAGGCTGCCTGGGAGGACACGATCAACATGGAGTAGGTGTGCGGGCTGGACGCTGTCTGTAAGACGTTGAGTGTGGCTGAGGTCGCTTTTCGTTGATGTATTGTGCGGTAACCGCACTAATCGTTGCTCTCGGTACTGGTTTGGCTGTTTCTTCTCGTACTCTGCCCTTGACATATTACCCACTTTCTCCCATTCGCAGACCGCACCCACTGCGCTGTAGTTGATACATCCCGCGACGGTGTTCGGGTGTCAGGTCGTGACCTGATGTAGAGTGCACGCGAGACAAGTGCGTTGTGGGTAGAGGAGAAGGCGCTGCGTCTTGGGAATCGAGGGCAGAGTCCTCACAGGCTCTCGTCCCGAGAACAGCAGCCTGCTCGGGCCAGGGGGCAAAACCGTGTGTCTTGGCCATCGATATCGGCAGAGACGTGGCCATGCTATGTCGAGACCAGTCATGCGCTCACACGGCTACTCGGTCTTCTCTCTCCTCTTGGAATGTTGTACTCTTAGATTCTACTTAGCTTTTACCGCTGAACTCCAGACCCGATGTAACATCACCGCCTTAGCCTCTGAAAAGACATTATGGGTATCCTTGGACAAAAACCTGACGCCCACATCTATATCGCTTGCCGGAACGCAGTGACAGAAGAAACCCGGGAGTGCTTCCCAATCAGGCCAGGAACTCCTCGTTCACCCAGTGGCGCAGCACCACCTTGCCATCCTCGAACCGCGCCGTCTCCCAGCGGATGATGATGGCGGCGTGGCTGTGGTCGGCGCTGTGGATCCACACGGGGTACTTGCGCCAGCCGAGCTTGTCGAGGGCGTTGATCATGGAGAACTGTTCCGACGCGAGCGCGAGTGTGGGCTCGCGCTGGCCCCGCGACAGCTTGCGCTCCAGGGACAGGATCCGACGGCTCTCGGCCGGCAGCCCGTCCGACTCGCCGTCCGACTCGGAGCCGCTGCCCAGGTACTCGTGGTCGTGCGAGTTGTTCATGTTCTCGAAGGCGTCGTCGAGGTTGGCGCGGGCCCGCTTCAGCCACAGCGGCACGCGGTACCGGCTGGTGTCGATGCCGGCCTTGCCGTCCTCGTGCAGCTTGATGCGCTTGCTGCTCCGCACCGACTGGACGGCGGCGCTGGAGAGGAAAACCGAGAGGCCGATGGGGACGAAGATCATGAAGAAGACGGCCCGCGGCATGCCGTGGATGAAGGCCTTGGTGGAGGCGAGGAACGACTTGGGGACGTGCGCCTCGGGCGGCACGCTGGCGAAGGGGTCCGACGGGTCGAGGACGACATTCTCGTAGCCCTTGACGTAGCGCACCTGGACCTTTTCGAGATCGGTGAAGGGGTCCGTCTTGGAGATGCTGGTGGTGTAGAAGACGGCGGTCCGGTCGTTGGTGATGTTGGCGTAGAGCGTCTTGCGCTTGAACTTGGCCAGGCCCGACATGAAGATGGAGTCGGGGTCGGCGAGCACGGCGAGCAGCGGGCGGCCCGTGTCGCGGAACTTGTCGACCAGGCACATCTGCCGTCCCGACGCGCTCAGGGTCCGCGAGGCGATGCTGTTCCACGCGCGGCCGGTCCAGCCCTTGGTGGGTGAACGGACGCCGAGGAAGGGACTGGCGAAAGCGGTAAAGTTCTTGAGCCGGGTTAGTGGACCGGAAGGGACTGCAGGTACGCCGTGGCAGACTCACCAGGCATTCGAGGCCGTCGAGGACGCCTTTCGCGTAGAGCAGGCCGATGGCGTAGCGCGCGACCAGGCCTCCCATCGAGTAGCCCACCATGCTCAGCTTGGTGATGTTGCCGCCGCGGGCCTTGATAGCGGCCAGCTCGTCCTCGATCTCGACGCACACGCGCTCGCCGCCCGTCTCGATGCCATCGTAGGTGAAGTAGCCGGCGTTGGACTTAACAACGAGGAGGTAGAGCTTGTCCTCGTCGTGTTGGGCGCGGAGGGCCTTTGCTAGGGATGCGAGATGGCTCGGGGTTCCCCAGAGCTGGGAGCGTGGGTGTTAGCAGGCTATGCGCCCATTGGCTACGAGGAAGAGCGAAGCAACGTACCCCGTGCACCAGGACGCAGAGGTGGTCGGCCTTCGGGCTGCCGCCGTTGTATTCCGTCATTGTGGCTACGGTTGGGGGCGAACTTGAAAAACCGCGGATGGGTATCGTTCAAGGAATTATACGTTGTTATCCTGAAGCAATTCGCAAAGTTGGAGGGATTGCGCGGCAATAAGTACAAAGGCAGAAACAGGTGTCGTCGTCGACCGGACTCTGCAATGAGCCCGACGCTCCGGAGTTATCGCGTTGCCAAAAGAGCGGGAAAGCCACAGCCTCGGGCGGACCGCGGACACCGCGGGCCAGACAGAGAGCGAATGCGAGACCAATCTTGGCGCTGGACTCGCCGGCGGCCCAGTGAAATGGTCCGCCGCACAGGGCGAAGCAGGGGTTCGATGCACGATCGCCGGACCCAACCGGCGTTAAGATGGATCGGGTTCCCTCCTGAACTGCGTCGAGGACATCGGATGAAGTCGTCATGGATTACCCACGACCGTCCGGCGGATTGGCATTCTCTTGAATCCGGCCGGCCCCGGTTCGATTTCGATTTCCGCTCCTTCAAGTTGGGAAGTTAGCAGGGCCTTGTCCTCGGGATGAGCGCCCGTACCTCGCTCGCCTCGGTACCTGAATGCACCCACCATCCAGCAAACCGTTCTCTTAGGTACTTATCGTCCACAGGGCTGAAATACTCCCGGGGCCGATGGATCTGCGGCTCGTAGTCGGTCCGTCGCACTTGACGGCAAGGCGTTCCGGGCTTGTCGCGAGGTTGCGAGGCTTCGAGTCGGGCATTCCGGACTGCATGTCTCTGGACGCGCTTGCCCGCCGCGGCCCGGCCCCACATTCCCCGGACGCCGATCGTGACCGACGACACTGCAACCGGCCCGCACGCAACCTCGGAGCCAACGCACCTCAGCCCCGAAGTTGATCTCATGCCGCATCCCTAGCGACGTCGCTCGTTTTCGCTCGCTATCGGTGCCATCAACATGGCCGCCGACCTGAGCTTCCTGAAAGAACTTCCCTGTCGGAAGGGCGAGGGCGGGGCCGAATGCGATGAGCCCGCAAGCTGCCCCTTCCACCATAAGACTGGTGAGCATCAACGCCTCGGCGGGGCTGCCGAACCCAAGGATCCCGCCGCGGACCAAGATGGCCCCCGGAAGCGACTGAAAACGCAGACCGGCTCCGTCGAGTACGACCCGGCCTCGCCCCTCGCGCCGGGGCCGGTGACCAAGCCCGTGGTGAAGACGGCAGAAAAGCCCGTCTCCCCGCCGCCGGTGAAGCGGAAACTTGCTCTTTCTTCTACAATCAGGGTGAAGGCGCCGGTTCCGGCCAGGCCGTCGGCCGCCTCGTCGGACCCCGCCCCGGTCCGGAAACCAGCATCGACCAGGCCGCGGTCGCACACGGGCTCTGCAGGGAAACCCGAGACACTGAATCCACGACACCTGCCACATGCCCCGGCTCCGCACGAGATACGGCTCAGGCTCCTGGAGCTGCTGCACAGCCAGTTCAAACGCCTCAACGACGAGCTCAGGAAGGACGCTGGCGACGACGAGCAGAAGCTGGTCCTGAACCACCAAGAGCTCGTGCGGCTGGCTCTCGACCTCGAGGAGAAGTTCGCCACGGAGAAGCCCGAGCGGGAGATATATAGCAACACCTTCAAGCACCGCATTCAGTACTACAAGAAGATGCCGGTCGCGACGTGGAAGACGGAACGCACGCAGACGCTCGAGAGAGCCGCGGCCCCGAACCAGGTCCCCAAGCGGAAAGAGGAAAAGGGGCCGCCCGGCCCCCCCGTCACTGTCGAAACGGGGTTGACTCCGCGACAAGAACTGACCATCCTCTTGCGGCTCCGCACCCCCATCGACGACAAAGCCAAGTGGGGCTACGTTCCCAAGGTGCCGACGGACGAGGACATCCAGAAGGCGCGCGAGGGGGAAGAAGTCTCCAAGGGCTTCGAGGTGTGCGACCGGTGCTCGGCGCGCTTCCAAGTCTTTCCCGGCCGACGGGAGGAGGACGGCGCCCTCACCAGCGGAGGCAAATGCACGCACCACCCCGGCCGGGCCTACTTTGTTCAGCGACAGCCCGGCGAGGTGGCCTTTGGCGGCAACGCGAAACGCTACCGCTGCTGCGGCCAGGCGGTCGGGGACTCGCCGGGGTGCACTACGGGGGAGACGCACGTCTTCAAGACGACAGACCCCAAGCGCCTCGCCCTGGTGTGGAACTTCGCTGAGACGCCGGCCAACCCCGACGCGCCCGGAGACAGGGCCGTGTGCTTCGACTGCGAGATGGGCTACACGACCAGGGGGCTCGAGCTGATCCGGCTGACGGCGACGTCGTGGCCCGACGGTAAGGAGCTGCTGGACGTCCTGGTCCGGCCCATCGGCGAGGTGCTCGACCTCAACTCGCGCTACTCGGGCGTCTACCCCGAGGACATTGCCAACTCGCTCCCCTTCTCGGCGGCCCGTGACCCGGCGGCCCCGGCGCCGGCCCTCGCCGAAGGGGAACGCAAGCGGCTGCAGATGGTGTCGTCGCCGCTCGTGGCGCGCGACCTCCTCTTCTCGCTCGTGGCGCCCGACACGCCGCTCATCGGCCACGGGCTGGAGAACGACCTCAACAGCACGCGCGTCGTGCACCCGGCCGTCGTGGACACGGTGCTGCTGTACCCGCACAACAAGGGCTTGCCGTCCCGCAACGGGCTCAAGTACCTCATGGAGACGCACCTGAACCGGCGCATCCAGCTCGAGGACCAGGAGAACCAGCTGGCCGGCCACGACAGCGGCGAGGACGCGCGCGCCGCCGGCGACCTGGTTAGGCTCAAGGTCAAACACGAGTGGGAGCTGATGCGGCGCCTCGGCTGGAAGCTGGTCGAGGGCGCCATCGTCCCGCCCGGGAGGGGCGTGCTGACCGAGGAGGCACTTGAGGGGGGGAAGGGACTTTAATTACGGGGACCAAAAGGGACGACGGATCATGATAGGATAAAGCACCATTGGGGAGTTCTGTTTTGACCAAGACATGCCACCGTTTGGCGACGCCGTGCGGTGAAAACCCATTGCGTAGCGGGGAGAGTACGTGCAGGCTCTTCTATACTAATGTACAACACTTTTTTTTGCTTGCTCTCACGGGCATTACATCGTAGACATCCGGGAAAGCCACTCCCGGTCCGGCACATGGGCGGGCCGCGTCCGGCCAAGATGCCGTCAGGCCAGAGTACCGCGCATCCCCCGGCATCCGCCGCTCTACGCCCGCCCGGCGTTCAACAGGATATTGGTCCCCTGCTTCCCGCCGGGTATGTAGGCCACGTTGGGGTTGGAGGCCAGGGTCTGGGCGATCTCGCGGCTGGCCTCGATCTTGCGGATCTGGATCAGGCCGTCGCCGCTCTTGGCGATGGCGCGGGAGATGGTGTCGGCGCTCTCGGCCTCGCCCTCGGCGCGGATGACGTTGGCCTGGCGCTCCTGCTCGGCCTTCTCGACGATGAAGCGGGCGCGCTCGGCGTCCTGCTGGGCGATCTGCTTCTGCTCGACGGCCTTGGTGAACTCCTTGCCGAACGTCATGTGCGTGATGCTGACGTCCTCCAGGGCGATGTTGAACTCGGACGCGCGCCGCGTCAGGTCGGTGCGGATGCGCTGCGACACGGCCTCGCGCTGCGTGATGAGCTCGGCCGCGTCGAACTGCGCCACGATCGACTTGAGCACCTCGTTGCCGATAGACGGGAGCACGCGCTCGTCGTAGTCTTGGCCGAGGTTCTAGGCGGCGAACCGAAGAGTCAGCGCCGCTCCATCATGGGGAGAAGGATTGAGGGGGCGGAGGCGGCGTAGTTACCTGGTAGATCTTGGGGAGGGCCTTGACCTCGGGCCGGTGAAGTACACGCAGCGTCAGGCTGACCATCTGCAAGTCCTTGGAGCCCGTCGTAGTGGCGATGTTGCGCGGCTTGGTGCGCACGTCGAAGATGATGCTGCGTTGCAACCAGGGCACCAGGAAGTGGGTGCCCTCGTTGACGACCTGCTCCTTGACACCCTGCAGCCGGTCGAAGATGACGGCGCGTGAACCGCCACGCACGTCGTAAATGGACGACTGGACGACCATAGCGCCCAGCATCGCCGGTATCGCGGCCTTGTAGGCGAATCCCATCGTGTTGGCCGCCATTTTGTTGTATGCGAAAGTGGCTGGTCGACCGGATGTCGTGGAGGAGTTCGTAGCTCCGGTCAGCGAGCTTTTGGCAGCTCCGGAACGGTGGAATATTTCCGGTACTAGGCCTGATTGGGCGGAGCAGCTCGACCTCGCAACGCCATCATTCAACCTCGACTCTTGCTCCGGCACCACGTCTTTCTCTCGCAATTGATTCTCTACACCGCAACCAACAGACTCTTTACGATGCGGCCAACGCTAATCCTGCGAGGAGGGGGCGGCCCGCCCGTTGGCAAATACGGAAAGTGAGTGTGGTCGGCAATCCGTCGCTGGAAACAAACTGCGGCTTTTCCAGCCATCGCTTCGAAGCGGGCACCGCAACGGAGGAGGCGGGCTTGACGCAGCTGTATCAGCTTGCTAATGTCTTTCTCTGCAGATACCTTGGCGACTGGGGCAACCTCGGTGAGTAGCGACCTTCGGCGTGGACGATGGGCGGCGACGGGCAGACCGGATTGCCAAAGAGGCGGCTGTCTTCCCCAGCGATGGGGCAAGACCAGGACGGCCTGGTGCTGTATCGCGCAAAAGCTCACCAGGGGACGTGACCAGGCTCTCAACCCCAGCGCGGTATCATCCACTACGGCCTCAGTCCCAACCGCCAGAACCCCTTTGCCGGCGCGGGCCACGACGCCGTCTTCAACACCTGGCGGCGCTTCAGCAGCAAGGTCCTGTACTGGGCGCCCCCGCTCGTCGTGGCGTGGTACATTATGGAGTGGGGCAAGGAGCGGTATGTCGGCGTGACGGCGTGCCCAGTCTCTCCTCAGGGCAACACCAGTATCGCTGACGCCAAACTAGGAACCACTTTCTCAATTCCAAGGCGGGCCGCGCCCTGGAGGGCGAAGGCGAAGAGGAGTAAGCACCCGACGGCGCTCCGAGACTCTGACGTGTGGGAAGGATGCCGCTGGGTTGTAGAACGTCCTTGCCGGCTGTACATCACTACTTAGACTGGAGTCGAAATGGAAAGGGGCCGACGGCCCTTGTTTTCGTTTGTCGACGGCCGTTTATAGGCCAGCGTGGGACTCTCTGGGCTGAGTATTTGACCACTATTCAAGTCTCCCTCTATGCATTCAACTTCGGCGAACAGGTCACGCGCCACGCCTCCAGTTACACCCCCCGCTGCCCTGATATGCATTTGCCAGGTAGACGGGCTAAGGCTGGTGAAGCATATGTCTTCTTAAGATAATCAGAGACCGAACTCCGTCCCTATCTGCATTTTGGTATTCCAGGGCTGGAGCTCAACGCGACCGAGGCAGTAAAGGCGGAAGTGGGGCCGTGCGGACCATTCGAAAATAATTCTTCTCCTACTGTGCGCCGCCCACCTCAAGAAATTTGGGAACCACCAAGCTTGCCTAGAGCTTCAACTTTGCACCTCGCCGTGACCACTGCCCTGGAGCTTCCCGCGGCCCAATCTCGAAGTAGACGATCCCCGTGAGAGAGTCGCGTCTCACGTCCGGATCAGAGCAGCAACAGCAACAGCAGCAAGCACAGCGGCGAAGCGGCCATGGCGGCAACCACCGACACGCCCGCGGCGGCGGACAAGAAGGACAAGAAGCACAAGCGGGGCGAGTCGGAGGGCGTGAGCAAGAGCAAAAAAGACAAGAAGGACAAGAAGCGCAAGAAGGAAAAACTGGCCCAGGCCCTCGACGAGCACCTGCAGGCCTCGGCCGCGGCGTCGGCGGCCGAGGACGGCATCCGGGCCGACGACGACGACGCCGAGTCGGACGTCGAAATGAGCGGTGCGGGGGCCAAGCCCGTGATCCGCGGCGCGCTGGTCGATTTTGCGCTGCCGCTCGCGTCGGACAAGCACCAGAAGAAGGTGTACAAGGCGGTGAAGAAGGGTATGTCTCGTCCCCCGCCGCCCTCCCTCCCGGGGCGGCGCCGGCGTAAAGGATGAAGCTGATGACGGCCCTGGCTGAGCAGCCGCCAAGGCGCACGCGCTGCTCCGTGGCGTCAAGGAGGTCAACAAGGCGCTGCGCAAGGCGGCGCCCAAGACGCCGGCGGGGGCGCACTCGGTGCCGGGCGTCGTGGTGGTGGCCGGCGACGTGTCGCCGCCCGAGGTGGTCATGCACCTGCCGCTGGCCGCCGAGGACGTCAACGCGCCGTACCTGTTCGTGGCGTCGCGCGCCGAGCTGGGCGCCGCCGCCCGCACCAAGCGGCCCACCAGCGTCATCATGTTGCTGCCCGAGGGCCGCAAGCCCCGCGCCGGTGCCGCCAAGGACAAGGACAAGGACAAGGACGGCGGGGACGGCGAGAAGGACCGCGCCGAGCACGCCGAGTCGTACGCCGAGCTGGTCAAGCTGGTGCAGAAGGAGTTCGCGCGGCAGATGAAGGGGAGGATTTGAGCACCCGGGGACCCGACGTTGGGGGTCCTGGGATGTGGTCTTTTATCATCGGCGTTTTGAAAAGGGGGTTATGAAATGGCTCCAGGCTGGTTCAAGACCTACCAGTCTGCGGCAATGCAAAGCATATATCCGTGCAATAGGCTTCTCTTGGCCGTGGACCTGTGTGGTAAGGGAGTCATGCCTGGCTCCCCGGGCAATAATCGTGATTCTGTCTGATTTCTATCTACTCCCCGAAGTGGTTACGGCACACTACTAAATCCTTGCCAGTGACCAAAAATGGTTTCGAGATAGGACTAACGTTATTAACGTACGCACCCTTCTCGCGCGGACCTACATCAACTCTATGAACGAGCGCCGCTACAGTGAGCTTCCTAGGTACTGACTGAAGCGAGGCCGTAGGGCCGCTGTATGTTGACCATGGTTAGCTTCGGCTCCATATCCTAGAGGCAGGACAGCGGGAGTGACGGCATCATCACGACACTCAAGATCACGCAAACGCCGCTTCGGTATGTGGCCTTCGATTGAGCCTAGCCCGGAGGATGGGGTCTTAGAGTACAGTCGTAAAGGAAATGGCGGAGGGGGATGTGCAGTGTCTGTTGAAATGTGAGGACCGCCCTACGGAGTTCCTTGCCTTCTCCCCTCCTCGAATGCGAAATCTTCCTAGCCGTCCCAGGCTACCATAGACCTAACCGGCCGTCCGTCTTTCCCTTCAGCCGTCGAACTGGCACGACTTCTATGGAGTGGCGTGGCCCTTAGTCAAAGGGGTTGGTCCGAGTGCCCCACCAGACCAGGAAGGTCGAGAGCCCGACCGTTTCCAGCACCTTGGCGACGAAGTTGATGCCAACGGTCTCCAGGGGGCGCCGCTCGAGGAACAGCTCGTTGATGTACTGGCATCCTAGGTTAGCCTCCGTTGCTGATGAGCCCGTATGACCGCCCTTCATCCCCGTCCCCCCCCCCTTTCAAC
>Ga0247771_1000440_pt1 | contig 13238 bp, 8 predicted proteins | sample UWRJL197509C6_FD_179948 | JGI IMG/M metagenome (GOLD analysis project Ga0247771, IMG submission 179948) | Plant litter microbial communities from Arlington Agricultural Research Station in Wisconsin, United States - UWRJ-L197-509C-6 | ecosystem: Environmental > Terrestrial > Plant litter >...
GCTGGAGCAGGTGCAGGATAAAGTCCTTGGCGTCGTCGCTCACGTCCTTCCAGTACCGCTCGTGGAACACGACCTGCGCGCTGCAGCACTCGTCGATGAGGTCCTGGAGGTTCTCGGACCGGAAGGGCGAGTAGCCGCAGAGCAGCGTGTACGTGATGACGCCCATCGACCACATGTCCACCGGCTTGCCGTGGCCCCTCTTCTGCATCACCTCGGGCGCAGCGTAGCCGAAGGACCCGGCCATGGTGGTCAGGACCTCGTCCTTGCTGTCGAGCATCTTGGCGATGCCGAAATCGGCCAGGACGAGGTCCGAGTCCGACTTCTTGGTGAGGTACAGGAGGTTCTCCGGCTTGAGATCTGCGCACCCGGGTCAGCTGCCCTGTTGCGGGCGCGGGCGGGAGGGCGGCATGCCTCTGTGCACCACATTCTTGCTGTGGAGGTAGTCGACCGCCCCGAGGACCTGCTTGATCGTCTGGGAGGCGTCTTTCTCCGTGAACTTGCCCTGCTCGCAGATGCGGTCGAAAAGCTCGCCACCGGTAGCGAGCTCCGTCACAATGTAGTACTTGTCCTGCGCGTGGTCCGTTAGCTGGGGGTGCGCGGGGGGGAGCGGTCGAGGGGGCTGCGCTGACCCTCGACTCGAACCAGTCAACAAAGCGGACGATGTGCGGGTGCTTGAGGTTCTGGAGCATGTCCAGCTCGTCGTACACCATGCGCTCGTTGCCCTTGACGTTCTTCTTCAGGATGATCTTGATGGCCACCTTGCCCGTGGGGCCGTCGGCCTCCCTGACGATGCCATAGGTGCCCGCACCGAGCGTGCGACCAAATCGGTATCTCGACCTATTCGACGCGAGTCAGAGGCACATCGCCCGGGCTTTTTCGAGGGGGGTTCCCGTCGGCGTACTTCTTATCGTAGCTGTCAGGCTGGCCATGGAGCCGGTTCAGCATGCCGGAGACTACAGCGGCGCGGAGCCGTCAGCTTCTCGATCGGGTACTCGACGGCGTGAGAGGGATGTCGTTCTAGGTATTCGGGGAGTAGGAGTGTTTGCGAAACGTAAAGGGTGGGCGGGGGACGCGCGCAATCGCAGGAGCTCGGTAATAGCATCGGGGACTCGACTTACAACTCATCCTATCAGACCGGGGTGTAAAGTTGCGCCTGCTCAATCGCGGTGTCCGGGGCGGAAGCGCTTGTCCAAGTTTTCCTACGAAGTTGCCTGTCCGTCACCGAAGAGAAATACAGGCACGCGGGTCCTCTGGGCAGCGACAGCGGTGGGGCGGGAAGGAGGCGAGCTGAAAGTCAAGTTGGGCCTGACGGATCGTAAGGCACGCTTTCACGTTGGCCGGGTGTTTGACAGCGTGTCGGAGCGGCAGCCGCCAGCCTCGCCAAGAGCAATGATGCGGGAAGAGGGGGAATCGCGAGCTTCACGCGGGCGCTCGGGAGGACGACCGTCTTGAAGAAGGCCGCGACGTCGGGGGGACCGGGGTGATGGGCGAGGAAGAAGCAAGGGAGGAAGAAAGCCTTGTGCCCCCTTTCGCGATGCGACCAGAGCGAGCGGCTGCGAGCGAGCGAACGGAGGGAGCTCGGCCAAGAAAAGGAGGGGCAGCTGGAGGGGCCCTGAGGGGCCTTGAGGGGCCTTGAGGGGCCTCCCACATGCGGCGACTTGGGCTGAGCCGGCCCACGGGAGTGTGGCACAGCCTCGGTGGCTGGTTGCCCCGCCGTGGAGCCGTCAACCCAGCTCCCGTCCCGAACGGGCTTCGAGGTTGACTGACACCAATGACGGGCAACGGGAGCAAGGACTCTTCGGACTGGTGATACGATGACTGCCATCAGGCTCCCTGCAGGCGGCCCGACTTCCTGTTGGCGTTTCTCCGCCTTGCCCCCGTTCGAGCTTGATGCCCCTTGCTTCGGTCGATGAATCAGCTTAGAGCAACCTCCCCGGCTTCTCAGCCTCGCCCCGGCCCGCTGGACGCCCAAAGCCGCAGGGCTGAGCACTCGAAAAAGTTACCCGCGACCGCCCGTCTATCTGGCGTTCGGCGTTGAAGGGGGTCGCCAGGTTGCCACTGTGATGCGCCCTTCTCCGTAGCCACGTGCGAAGTAACCTCCGTCCGGAGTAAGCACGCCCAACCGGCGCTTGTCGTTTTCCTGCGGCTGGCTGCAAGAGGGGGGGAAGCGCTAAATGACCCACCATCCATGCCAGGCTCCAGCCGCAACTCGAATTGCTGGAACTGCCAGTTCCCAGCTGTTGCGGCTCCTCTCGGGAGTTGAACAGGCCACTCCCGCATCTCGCGCTGCATCCGACCTGATTACCTACCTTACTTAGGCACAGGCGCTGCTGGCGACCTGTAACAAGGCCGCCGACAAAGCAAACCGTCCACTTCCGTCTCGCTCGCGGTATGCGCCGTGACTGGAGGCGATCCGCCGTCTGATTTCCCCATCAGCCCCTCTTCGTCACCCCACCTTCTCAGGGAATTCCATCGCGCGGCATTCTTCCCTACGACCAGAGAAGTCGCGTCTTACACGATGACTTCATCCTTCGCCCAGAAGCGCCTCCAGAAGGAGTTGGCCAAGGTACGCAGCTCGTCCCGGATTCCTGCTGGTCCGGGGGTCCCGACGGCTCAGCGGCTGACGGCGCTTGGGCAGATCCACAACAACCTCCCTCCCGGTATCGACCTCGTCTCCGCCGACAACCTGGAGGAGTGGCTGCTGGACATCCGCGTCCTCGACCAGAACCCCATCTACGCGAACCAGACGTACCGGCTCAAATTCCGCTTCAGTCCCACATACCCCATCGGTTGGTACCCTGCAAGACGGCGGCAGTTCCGCCTCGCGCCGGCGCTGACACGTGTCGCAGAGCCCCCCGAAGTCGTCTTCATAAAGCTCTCGGACCGGCCCATCCCCATCCACCCGCACATCTACTCCAACGGCATCATCTGCCTCGACCTGCTCGGCCAGCAGGGCTGGAGCCCGGTCCAGAATGTCGAGAGCGTGTGCATGAGCATACAGAGCATGCTGACGGGCAACAACAAGAGCGAACGGCCGCCAGGGGACGAAGACTTTGTGCGGAGCAACCGACTACGACCCAAGGACATCGACTTCTACTACCACGATAACAAGGTGTGACGGACGGATTCTACAAAGAGCCTTGGGCATCTTAGCGCTGCTTTAGCCAGAGCGTTTCTTTGGGCTGGACTCTGCATCGACGGCCGCCGGAGCGGGGATGGACATCTCGGAGTTGACCGTCCCGCGCTGCGGGAACCAAGCATTGCCGTCGCCAGATATAGGATCATATGGCAAAGGCAGGAAGAAGGTTACACTAAGGGCCGGAGGCTGCCGCGGCACGTCGCCCGGCTGGTAGTTCGAGAATAGAGGTTGATTTCGGTTGGAAGGACCTGTGTCGGCGCAGCAGCGACCATCGCGGGGCAAGTGAGAAATTCCGTGACGGTCCGGCCCAGGAGCCCAAACACCAAGCCCATTTATGGAGTAGACTTCCGTGGACGTTTCGACGAGACGTCGAGTCTGGACGTCAGATTTGGAGCCTGCCATCGCGTGTCTCGGCAGTCGGCTCCGACGCGTGTCTGTGGTGCTAGGCCGGCATTTCCCGACCTCCCGTCGAATGTGGGGAAAGCTTCAGCTCTCTGCGCCAGATCCATCCCTCACCGAGTCTTGCGTGGGGCACCCGTCATGGCTCCCCCGGCGGTCTTTGATACCGACCAGATCAGGGACAAGGCCCGGAGAGACCTTCTGTACCTCCTCGAGGGCGTAAGTAAGGCTTCCTCGCCGTCGGGACCCCGCGCCCGGAATTGACGCCCCGTAGGTCCGCGGCAAGAAGAACCTCGTCATCGAGAAGAGCCTCGCCGGCCCCGTCGGACTCGTCGTGAAGGTCTCAACCCTGCAGGACTACGGAGTCGACAAGTTCTTTTTTCTCGAGAACAACAACGCCGACACGAGCCAGCACAATGTGGTCTTCATCGCCCGGGGCGAGTGCACGCGGCATGCCAGAACAATAGCAGGTCAGCTAGCTTCCTACCTTCACACGTTTGCCGGCCGCCGGCCTATCCCATATTTTTCGTACAGCCTGGCTCGAAAGTAGACATCGAGGATCGTACTGTCTCACTCCTCGTTGTCAGTCAGTGAGCCACAGAGGAAGCCACATCAGAAGCACCGTCCTATAGCGTCGCTTACGTCGAGAGACATGCGGTCGATGCCATCATAGCGTGCTGACAGCCATCCAGGCCAGATCCGGCGACTGCAGCGTGAGAGCCGCACCGGCCATGACTTCCACATCTTTTGGGTGCCCCGCCGCACCCTGATGGCCGACAAGCTGCTGGAGGAAGAGGGCGTCCTCGGCGATGCCAACATCGCCGAGCTCCCGCTCTTCTTCTTTCCGCTAGAGAAGGACGTCCTTTCGCTGGAACTAGAAGACTCGTTCAAGGACCTTTATCTCTACAAGGACCCGACGCCGAACTTTCTCATGGCCAAGGCCCTGATGGGCATTCAACAGACACACGGCCTTTTCCCGCGGATGATAGGAAAGGGCGACAACGCGAAGCGGGTTGCAGAGCTGTTGACCCGCATGCGGCAGGAGCAGCTCGCCGGCGAAGACGCGAGCGAGGCCAGCAAGATGGGGCTCACGCCGAGCACGACTACGGAGAGCGTCGTCATCATCGACCGGGAGGTGGATCTCGTCACCCCCCTGCTGACACAGCTCACCTACGAGGGTCTCATAGACGAGGTCTTCGGCATCCAGAACAACCAGACCGACGTCGACTCGACCATCGTCGGCGCTCCGGCCCAGGCCGCGTCCCAGAGCACGTCGGCGGCCGCGGCGGCGGGCAGCGCCCAGACCCGCAAGCGCAAGATACAACTCGACTCGTCCGATAAGCTGTTCGACCAGCTCCGAGATACCAACTTCGCCATAGTGGGCGGGCTGCTGCACAAGGTCGCGCGACGGCTGCAGAGCGACTACGACAGCCGACACGCCAGCAAGACCACGGCGGAGCTCAAGGACTTCGTCTCGAAGCTGCCCGGATACCAAGCCGAACAGGCCAGCCTGAAGATACACACCGGACTGACCGAGGAGATCATCAAGTACACCGGCACGGATGTTTTTAACAGACTCCTCGAGGTGCAACAGAATCTCGCCGCCGGCGCGGACCCCTCGTCGCAGTACGACGGGATCGAAGAGTTGATAGCCCGGGACACGGCGCTGCCCGACGTCCTCCGGCTGCTCTGCATCTACTCGTGCATCTCGGGCGGCATCAAAACCAAGGAATACGACCAGTTCAGGAGACTCATCCTGCAGGGCTACGGATACCAGCACCTGCTGACGCTGCAGAACCTAGACCGGCTGCAGTTGTTCCTGTCGCGGTCCTCACCCCTGGCGTCGATGATCCCCATGACGGGATCCTCCGGTGGCGCTGGCACCAAGACCAATTACACCTACCTCCGGAAGCAGCTGCGTCTGATCGTCGACGAGGTCAGCGAGCACGACCCGAACGACATCGCGTACGTCTACAGCGGCTACGCTCCGCTCTCCATCCGCCTCGTGCAGTGCATCATCCAGAAGCAGTACCTCCTCACCATCACCAAGGGCAACGGTGTCACGGGCGGTTCGCAGGGTTGGCGGGGGTTCGACGAGGCCGTGAAGCACGCGCGGGGGGCAACGTTTGACGAGCTACAAAAAGGCGAGGACAAGGCGGTCAAGGCGCGGGCTCTCCTTTCCGGGAACGGGCACAAGAAGACGGTGTTTGTGGTGTTCGTCGGCGGCATCACCTTCACCGAGATTGCGGCGCTGCGGTACATTGCGAAGAAGGAAGAAGGTTAGTCCCCGTAACCATCTCGCCCTAGCTCTGCGGATGTGCTAACGTTTTCTTGCGCAGCCCGAAGAAACATTGTCATCTGTACGACCTCTATTATAAGCGGGAACAGGATTATGGACGCCGTGATAGAGAAAGAATCTTTCGGCAAGGACGAGGTTCGGGCCTCAACGGCAAGACAAGAAGTAGCATAGGGGCGATACCTAGGCCATCCACGGGATGGCTACTGTTTGAGTAACAAGAACTCTGAAGTAGACGGGTCCATTCTTGACGACGTGTAGAGTAACGCGCACCGCGGGGAGAATAAGCCTCGCCGGTCCCCCGGAGAGAGATTCCCCAGACTCCCTAGGGGCCACCACGTTTGTCTGATGATTTTAGCAAATGGCCATTGCAACTGCAATCAATCTTCAAGGCCCCCAGTGCTTGCAAAAATCAATGACACCAATCCGGGCGTAGGCCCTCGCGTGAGGGGAGGGGGCGTCTCACGTGACTTTTCCATGATTTGGTGGTCCGAGTCCGCCTCGAATGGTTCGAGGGTCGACTCCTTATATCTCATCCCTCACGGTCAATTTGGGAAGAAACGGCCCCGTTTCGCTTTTAGGATCGTTCGACACCGCTTGCAATTGACACACACGGATCGTCCAATCCCAGACTACCGAATCCCCGCGGCTCCCGAAAGCCCGAGGCGCACTGCCAGGTACGGTTCCTTGCACCGTGCGAGCGCTGGCGACATGTCCGCCGGGATATACCGTGGCGGAGGGCGGGTGATGGACGAACGAATCGCTGATTTAAGCGTCTAGGCTGACTCTGCCCTGTCTGGTCGGAGCCATGAGCCGTCGGCCGGTAAGTGGCTGCGGGCTGTAATACTTGGATGGGCGAGATACCCTGATGGCACCGTGACGCCGCAACCCACCGTCCCTCGACCGGCCCGATACGTCGCGTGATCCGCGCCCGAGACGGCGACACCGCGCCCCGGAACAATGGGAGTGGCCTCGCGGACTCGAGCGGGACAATCTAGCGGATCAGGGCAGTGGGCGTCCCCGGGTCTCACAGGGTCGGAATCTCATATGCCAAGCTTCTCATCGCCGTCGTCAGCCGCCAAGTCGGCCGCCAAACGTCCTCCCCCTACCACCAGCATATCCGACCTCGAAGTCAAGCCCGAGCACCGCAGGACAGGGTCAAATGAAAGCCCCGAGGACATTATACCTGAGATCGTCGTGAGCATCGACAACATGGAATTCATTGAAGTGGACTCGGACAGCGATGATGTTTCGATGAGCCCGCCGCCGGACGAAGAGGAGGACGAGGCAGTGGGCATCGCACAGGCGTAAGTTCTTCTGTTCATCATCTCCTGCATTGTGCTTCGCTTTCGACGATGTGCCGGGATCTTGGGCACCTTGGGGCCTTGGGTTAACCTTGTCTAGCCCGGAGGCCGGCAATCCAAGTCCACCGACTCTTCAACCCCACAACCGGCCCGAGGAACCACACGCCTCTTTGGGTTCGTCCATGTCTACCTTCACAGAACCCTCGGATCTTTCCTCCGTCCCGCCGTCCGTTTCCAGCAAAGCAACCACTCCCGCCGAGCCGGACGGCTCCAGAGAGGCACCGCCGGCGGCCCGACCTGAATCGCGCCCTGAAGCGCCGCTGAAAGCGTCACCGAAAGTGTCGCCGGAAGCGCGTCCAGAAATCATTCCAGAAGTACTGCCCAAAACGGCTGACGAAGTAGCCCCGGGAGCGACTCCACCCCCCGCTCAGCCACTTCTTGTCGCCCCGTCCCCGAAGCGACATGCCTCTAGACGGCGATACAACGTGCGACCCAGGGTTTCCATACCACTCGACATGTCTCCGCAGGAATACGCCGTGCAGTGCGTAGCCGCGGCCGAGTCCTCGCGCCTCAACCCGTACGGTCTTCACCAGGAAGAGTACCTCATCTTGCGCTCCCACATCAGCCACGGGCAAGTCACGACATACCTAAACATTCGAAATGGCATCCTCAGGCTCTGGGTCAGAAACCCCCAGATTCCTGTCACAAGTGAGGAGGCTATGGGATGCGCCAAGGACAGCCGATGGTTTGACGTCGCGGCCGTGTGTCACGAGTGGCTGCTGCGCAAGGGCTACATCAACTTTGGCTGTGTCCAGCACAAGGCCGCTAGAAAGAGCGGCGGCGGAGAGTCCCCCGAGCCAAAGAAACGCCGCCGCGTGGTTGTTATCGGTGCGGGCATGTCGGGACTGGGGTGCGCCCGGCAACTAGAAGGTCTCTTCAAGCATTACGCCAAACAGTTCCGGGAGGTCGGTGAGGAGTCCCCCGAGGTCGTCGTGTTGGAAGGCCGAGGCCGAATCGGTGGCCGAGTGTACTCGAAAGCCTTTCAGTACGAGCCCGCCCATGTGAAGCCCGGGTTCGAATCGACGAGACCAACCGCCGAGATGGGAGGCATGATCATCACGGGCTTCGACCGAGGGAACCCGCTCAACATTCTGGTCCGTGGCCAGCTCGGCCTTCCATATCACGCCCTCCGGTCCGAGACGACCATTTACGACTTCAACGGGAAACCCGTCAACCCGGTGCGGGATCAGCTAGTCGAGAACCTGTACAATGATTGCCTCGACCGAGTGAGCGAGTACAAGTTTAAGATGCCGTCTTCGAAGCTCATCGAGGGCAATCGCGATCAGATGGACGAGGGCAAGGACAGCTCCTCCGATGGCCAGAAGACCATCGCTTTTGTGGAGGAGACAACAGCGGCACAACCACACGCGCCAGCTGTTGCCGAGCAGAACATGGCGCCATCCGTCGACATGGTGCCAGTTTCGTCAGACCGGCTCACGGGTCGGACGCACTTTGAGCCCGGCACGCCTGGAAGTCTCAAGGCATCCTACAAGGCCTTGTTGATGGGCTGGGTTCTAAAGGGTAATGTGGCGGAGGGGGCAGATATCGACCTGGAACCGGCCCGACAAAGGCAAGGTGCAACACTTGGCTCCGTCATGGACGATGCCATCACGCAGTACAAGGATATTGTCGACCTGAATGCCCAGGATTTCCGGCTCATCAACTGGCATGTCGCCAACCTCGAGTACAGCAATGCTATCAATTACAATCAGCTCAGTCTCCAGGGGTGGGATATCGATGCCGGCAACGAGTGGGAAGGAAAGCACACCATGGTCGTCGGCGGCTACCAAACGGTCCCGCGGGGCCTCATGCTTTCTCCGACTCCTTTGACAGTGCTTCGAAACAAGGCGGTCAGCAAAGTTACCTACAGCGCCGACTTGGGCGCGCAGTCAGCAAGGGTCGTCTGCGAAGACGGTTATGAGGTCGAAGCCGACGTTGTCGTCAGCACCATCCCGCTTGGGGTGCTGAAGCACGGTAATGTCGAGTTTGACCCTCCGCTGCCGGCGTGGAAGCAAAGAGCCGTCAAACGACTCGGCTTCGGCGTCCTGAACAAAGTAATCCTTGTATACAGCAAGGCCTTCTGGGACGAGAGCCGGGACATCTTCGGCGTGCTCCGGAACCCCCCGAGCCGCTTCAGCCTCAACCAGAAGGAGTACTCTGGGTCCCGTGGCCGTTTCTTCCAGTGGTTCAACGTCTCGAACACCACCGGGCTGCCCTGCCTCATCGGCCTAATGGCGGGCGACGCTGCCTTCAGCACGGAGCAGACGTGCAACGACGACCTCGTCGCCGAGGCAACCGAGGTTCTCCGCAACGTCTTCGGCCGAGGCGTACCAAATCCCGTGGAGGCCATCGTGACGAGGTGGGCCTCGGACAAGTTTGCCAGGGGCAGCTACTCATCTTCCGGGCCTGGCATGAGGTCCGACGACTACGACGTCATGGCCCGGCCCGTCGGCAACCTCATATTCGCCGGCGAGCACACGATAGGATCGCACCCCGCCACCGTCCACGGCGCCTACCTCTCGGGCTTACGCGCCGCCTCGGAAGTCGTCGACAGGATGCTGGGACCCATCGAGGTGCCCGTCCCGCTCATCATCCCCAAGGAGTCGGCCCTCTCCCTCAAGCGAAAAGCGCTAGACGAGCACAAAGATCCCCAACAAATCCGCGACGAGGCATACGAGGCGGCGGCATGGGAGCACATCTTGTCGCAAATCGGCGACCGCCCGTTCCGACCCGCCAAGGCCCCGGGCAACGCCTACCACCTGTTCACCCGGGCAAAGTACGAGGACGCGCGCAAGAAGTGCGAGGAGGGCCGGCGCCCCGGTAAGGGAAAGCCCACGCCCAACGAGGTCCGCAACATGGCGGGCAAGATGTGGAAGGACGCGACGCCCGAGGAGAAGGCCCCTTTCGAGCAGGAGGCCGAGGTCCAGCGCAAGAGCAACACCGAGGCGCTGGCGGCGTTCAACGCCCTGTCGAGCACGTGGGAGCGGCGCGCAAAGGAAGCTCGCCTGGCGTACGAGAAGGACCACCCGCTGGGTGGCTCCGGCGTCCCCAGCGAGTCGAGCGGTTCTTCCGCGCCCAGCCGTGCCGGGACCGGCGCCGCCTTGTCCGCCCACGCTAGTCCCGCTGCGAGCTCCAAGGCGGCCGACGACCTGGCTGCCGCCGCACTGGCGGTGCTTCAGGGACATGCGCAGAAAGGGGGCGAGACTCCCGGAAAGGTGGACACGATGGAGGAATGAAAAGCTACGTCATGATGTTCGTCGCGGGTGGGTATGCGGCACCGGTGTTCCGGTCCATATTGTTTGATATCAGCGAAGCCCCCGCGGACGCGAGGGGATGGAGCTTTGCATTGCATCCCGCGACCTTGGTGGCCGAGGCTCTTGAGCGAGTTGATGCCATAGGTAGCTGCCGTTTCTGTACATTGGTTGTCTGCAAACGTTGCAGATGTGTCGATAGCGTCAAAAAAAAGAATACGATGTCGGAGAATTTGCCGAGTGGTTTCCTTGGCTCCCCATCACCCGTTTTTGGGGAGCGACCTTCCAGGAAGAGCAAGCTCATGGAGCAGACGAAAGCCTCTTTGGTCTACGGTTCTTTGATACAAGTGCGGAGGACGGGCCAGGGGGTGGGGAGTCTTTGGTACAAAGGGACGATTCGGCTCTCCTGGCGTCCGCCACGATCCGTCTTCTACCCAGCCTGACGCACCCTCTCACATATCCTCGGAGGCGGTGGCACCCGTAATAATCTCGACCAGCTCGCCCGTGATGACGGCTTGACGGGTCCGGTTGAAGAGAATCTGGTACCGGGTAATCATCTCACCGGCGTTCTTGGTGGCGTTCTGCGAGGGGATCCACGTCAGCCAGACATTCCTGCTCCATGGGCTGCCCACCGAATTCAAGGATCTGAGCGGGTGGTTGGAGACATACATCCATAGCATTTCGGCGGGCAGACTGCTCGCACGCGTGGCCTTCTGCCAGGGCCCAGTAGAGGGAGTTTGCCAGGGCGTACTCGCGCAGGTTGCCGAGGAGCGCCTCGTCGATCTCGAAGGACGAGAAGTTGGCTGCAGGTTTCTCGCGTCAGCTTAGTCCTCCAAGCCCGGTCGGGGGCGGCGCAGACGCGCGGGGACGCACGCGAAGCGGCGATGGCCTCCTCGGAAAATGCCTCAATGACGGTGGCCTCGTAGCTCTGGGCGTTGAGGAACTTGTTGTAGATGATCTTGACCTCGGCGTAGTCGCCGGGCAGCAGCACGATCTGGTCGGCGATGGCCTGGGCGTCGGCGAAGGTGGGGATGTCCTTGCCGACGCCGGCGAAGTTGAGCACGATATCCTTGGGGTTGGAGCGGCCCAGCTGCGACTTGCACTTCTCGCCGACGATGACCAGGTCGTAGCCGCCGGGCTTGTCGGCGAACAGCTTGCGCACGTTGCGCGACAGGCCCGAGTGGATGCCGCCGCACAGGCCCTTGTCGGAGCTGCACACGACCAGCAGCGTCTTCTTACCCTCGCTCTCGAGCGGCTTGGTCTCGGCCGAGTCGAAGACCTCGTTGGACGTCTGGCCGTACTTGCGGCTGTCGAACATGGCGCGCTGGGCGCGCGTGAGCTTGGTCGACGCCACGATCTTCATCGTGTTGGTGATCTTCTCGATGTTGCGGATCGACTTGAGCCGGCCCTCGATCTCGCGCAGGGTGGCGTACGTCGCGGCCGTCCCGGGGGCGGCGGCGGCCCTGGTTTGCCGTTAGCATCCATCCCGAGCTTCATTCTTCCCTCTGCTGCCCTCCGCCCCCTGGCAGCCAGACGGGGCAGCTGCTCCCGACATTGCCGCCCCGCCGTGAATATCTTGCTCGAAAACGCTTCACGTACCGAGCGGGAACCACGGCCCCCCCAGCTCTCAGAGCCGGTCGTGCAGCTCTTGACAGCATCGTGACGGGTGCCCGGAAGCTGCCAGAGATCAATTGGCCAAAATGGCAGGGGCGCAATTGAAGGAGTGTCGTTTGCGTTGATGTCTTTATCGCATCCCTCAAAACTGGCCCAACCTGGTGTTGTCGACACTGCAGCGGTCCGGCGGCTGCAGTTCGGGAAAACTCGCCTGCTGCCCAGACCCACGGCCAGCGGATGAATTTGCGCATCACGTGCACGGTCACGATACCGACTGCACCAGCCGTTCCAGTCTGTCACAGGCATTGGGATTCTGCAGCCGCCGCTGCAAATCGAATCCGCGGTCCACTGAGAGCTGTGCGGCGCGCCTCAGCAGAAATAACTTCGTCTACGCCCCCCGTCCCACTCGCTATTTTCCTCCTGCTCCCCCCGACTCGCGCGCCCCCTCGCAGCCCAAACTCCCACTGCTTCTGGGTTCGGTCTCGGGAGGCTGCATCACACCTTCACTTCGGAGCCATTCACTCATCTTAGATCTCGTCGGCATCCAGACTGCTAGAGACCTCGTTTTTGCCTCGAGGCAGGCGCAAATCTTTTGACGTTTCGCTCTCCCGTCCTCCTTCGTGTCGTCCAACACCGGCTCGCCCACTCTTACGACACGCCCACCCGAACCACGCGCAAAATGAGTTACGACGACTCCGACGACGACATGCCTCTGGCCCGGTCGAACGGCCACAGTAAGTTTGAAATTCAAACCTCGCTTTCCTTTCACCCCCCGCCTCGTCTCGTCTGGCCTTTCTCCCTCCTTCCCACACGTGTCTCCTTTCGGAAGGGACCCGACGCTCGTCCTCGGCAGCACCCCCCAGCCAAAGTCCTTGTCCTGCAGCCCCGGCTGACACCATGTCTCCAGTGTCGGCGCCGAAGATCTCCAAGGCCGAGGATCGAGCCATGGACCGGTCGGCCTCCAAGGCGAAGCCTGCCCCGCCCGGGCTCTCCATCCGACACGGCCCCGTCAACGGAGAGCCCATGGACGTTGACCTGCCCAACGGCACGGCTAAGAGGAAGGCGCGCGCGTCCATAAGCAAGACGGCCAATTACAAGGACGACTCGGACTCGGACAGCGACGATGCTGTGCCCCTGGTAAGGCGGAGAACGGGCGGCACCGCGTGCTGCAGGAT
>Ga0247771_1000441_pt1 | contig 13223 bp, 12 predicted proteins | sample UWRJL197509C6_FD_179948 | JGI IMG/M metagenome (GOLD analysis project Ga0247771, IMG submission 179948) | Plant litter microbial communities from Arlington Agricultural Research Station in Wisconsin, United States - UWRJ-L197-509C-6 | ecosystem: Environmental > Terrestrial > Plant litter >...
CGCGTGCCGGCCGCGATTCGCTTCAAAAGCTTTACGCCTCCACCATCGACCACCTCGATACGCCGGCCGACTCCGCCTGGAACCGCGCCGAGGACAGTCTCCGCCCCGATGCCCAGCTGGCAGAGTTTCACCGATTGAAGTCCGACATTTCGGTTCTCCTGAAGAAAAACAGTTCCGCCGACCTCGATAGCGCCCGTCAGAAGATCGCGCTGCTGCAGCAAAGGATCGAAGACCTGCGGAGCCGCACCCGGCTTGTTGAATCGGAAAACCGTCGCCTCACGGAGATCCTCAACCGCCTCAGCAGCCGGCTGAAAACAGCTGCGCCCACCCGTATTTCTACGGTAGCACGAACGGCGGCGCCCAATGCTGCGGCTTCGGCAACGGAACCGGCATTATTCGTTGCGAGCGATCTGCATTTATCCGTTAACAATGGTGATGAGGGGAAGGAGATGGCGGGCTCGTTCACAGTGCGTATGCCTGCGGGCATGACGGGCGCCGAGGACGTATTCGTCGTGGTGCTGCAGCCCGACGGACGCCTGCTGCAAAGCTCGGCCTGGGAAACGGGCGCCTTTGAAACCCGCGAGGGGCGCCGGATCTATTCGGCCCGCATCCGCTTCGACTATAACCGCGGCGAAACGAAAAAGTTGTCCTTCACTCTTCACCCCGAAGACTGGCAGAAGGGCAGCTACATACTCCAGCTTTACCACCACGGCATCCTCATCGGCCGCAGTGCGCAACAACTGCTATGAGGTGAGAAAGAGAGCGAAGAGCGGCTGGTGCCATGAGACATTACTAATACAAATACCTTTAGCGGTCGACCTTTTTTACAAACAGCCGCACGGAGTTGATGCCCAGTACTACATCGCTGAGGGCCATGATGAGCGCGCCGTATGTAGGGCCGTAGTGGCCAAGCAGTCCGATGGCGGCCACGGGTATCGCCACGATATTATAGGAGAAGGCCCAGAAGAGATTTTGGCTGATCGTCTTGTAAGTATGCCGGCCCAGTCCCAGCGCCATCGGCAGCTTGCGCAGACCGCTGTTCATCAGCACTACCTGCGCGCTCTGTATCGCCAGCTGCGAGGCATCGCTCATCGAAATGCCGATAGTGGCTTTTGCCAGCGCCGGCGCGTCGTTGATGCCGTCGCCTACCATTACCGTCGGCGCCTCCGCGCTCATTGCGGCGATCCGGTCGAGCTTTTGGGAAGGGCTTTGCTCCGCGTACACTTCGTCGATACCGAGGCTTTTGGCAAGGGCCTCCGTTTTTTCGCGGCGGTCGCCGCTGAGGAGGATGGTGCGGATATTTTTCGAGCGCAGGTAGCGCACCACGTCGGCGGCTTCGGGACGAGGCTCGTCGGCCAGGTCAAGCCAGCCGATTTGCCGGCCGTTCTTTATAACATATACGCTGTGCGCGTGGGGCAGTCCGCCCGCGTAGGCGCCGGCGGCGTACTGGTTGCCTTCGGCGTCGGTGGCGGTCATGCCGCGGCCTTTTTCCTCGTTGATGGATTTCCAGCGCAGCTCGTTCTTTACCGGCCATGCCCGCACGATGCTCCGCGCGAGGGGGTGGTTGGAATATTTTTCAAGCGAGTAAACGATGCGGCGGAACTCTTCCTCGCTCACGCCTTCGAAAGAATAATTGTCGATGCGGAATGCGCCGGTCGTGAGGGTGCCGGTCTTGTCGAACACTACCTGACGTATGTCCTTGAACAGCTCGAGGCTTTTGGCCTGGCGGTAGAGAATGCCGTTGCGCGCGCCGCGGCCGAGGCCTACGGCGATGGCCGCCGGCGTGGCGAGGCCCATGGCGCAGGGACAGGCAATAACGAGCACCGCAATACAGCGAAGCAACGAGGGCGTGAAGGCGCCGAGCACGAGCCAGTTGATGACCAATGTGAGGGTCGCCAGTATTAATACGGTAGGCACGAAGACCGCGCTGATGCGGTCGGCCAGCTGCTGCACCGGCGATTTTTCGGCCTGTGCTTTTCTTACCAGATCGAGTATGCCGGCCAGCACGGTGTCGCTGCCCGCGGCTGTGACCTGCGCTTTTACATTGCCTTCCTGCACGATGCTGCCGCCGATCAGGTGGTCTTTTTTCTGCTTGTGCACGGGCGTGCTTTCGCCGGTGAGGAGGGCTTCGTTCACGTCGGCTTCGCCCCACAGTACCTTGCAGTCGGCGGGCACCTGCTCGCCGGTGCGTACCAGCACGAGGTCGCCGGAGCGGAGCTGGCTGCTCTCAACCGGGAAAACAATTTCCTTATGGTGCTCGTCGAAGGCGATCATGTTGGCCATCACCTTCTGCGCTTTTATAAGTCCCTTGAGCGCGCGCTGCGTGGATTGGGTGGAGGCTTCCTCGAGGTAGTTGCCGAGGAAGACGAGGGTGATGATGGTGGCCGTGGTTTCGTAATAGAGGTAGGCGGGTCCGAGCTGCGCGAGCGTGCCGGCGAGGCTGTAGATAAAGGCGGCCGAGGCGCCGATGGCGATCAGCACGTTCATGTTGGGCAGGCGGTTGCGCAGGCTTTTCCAAGCCGAGCGGCCGAAGAACTGCATGCCCACGAAATATACGGGCAGGCAGAGGGCGAGCTGCAGCCAGGGGTTCATGAGAAAGTGGAGGGAGAGGCCGGGCACCATGTGCAGCATCAGCACGAGGGTGAAGGGCAGGCAGAACCAGAAGCGCTGAAGATGGCTGGTGAACAAAGGCTTGCGGCCCGTTGCCGCGAGCGTGTCTTCCGATGCAACTTTATAACCGAGGGATTCGATGCCGCGGGCGAGGGACTGGCGGGTGCCGGCGCCGGCAAGTTCGAAGGAAACGTCGCCGTCGAGGGGGTTGACCGTAACGTTCTGCGCGCCCTGCTTCTGCAGGTATTTGTTGATCGTGAGCGCGCAGTTGGCGCAATTCATCCCGTCTACCTTCCATTGAACCTTTTCCATGACCTCGTGGTTTACTGCTGCAAAGGTAATTTGCATTCGAGGGGTCTCCCCGCCGGGCGCCGCTTTTCTTTTCAACCCCGTTGCAAACGACCGTTAAAATTTTTCCGTGCGCAAGCGCGGAAAAAGAGAAAGAGTGCGGGCGACCTGTCTGGTGTTCGGTAAGTTTTCAGGTACGAACATGTAGGTTTGCAAAATGGAATGGACGGTTGAACACGAAGGCCTCGATGAATTTGCGCGCAGCTTCTGGGCGGCGGCAGGCAGCGTGCGGCTCTTTGCTTTTCACGGCAGCATGGGCGCGGGCAAGACCACCATCGTTACGGCGCTGTGCCGCGCGCTGGGTGTGGAAGATGCGATGGCCAGCCCCACCTTCTCGATCATTAACGAGTATGCCTATGCGAAAAACGGCCGGCCCGCGAAAATCTACCACATCGACCTGTACCGCCTCCGCGACGACGAGGAGATCGTGCAGGCCGGCGTGGAGGACTGCGTGTACGGTCCGCATCTCTGCCTCGTGGAATGGCCCGAAAAAGCACCCTGGCTCTTCGACGAAAGCGCGGCCCACGTTTACATCGAGCCTACGGGGGAAAACACACGCGCCGTGCGGGTTAAAATGCCCGCCACGCTTTAGGTTGGTATGCAATAACAACGTAATTTGTAACCAATTTTGGACCCTGTATATGGCGCAGCAAAAACCGTTCGTCAGCACTTCTTTCAGCTACGAGACACTTGAAGAGACACTGGACATCAAGCCGAAAGGTGCTCAACTCCACATTGGCATCCCCAAGGAGATCGCCTTTCAGGAGAACCGGGTGGCCCTTACCCCCGACGCCGTGAGCGTGCTGGTAAGCAATGGCCATGAAGTGACCATCGAGCATAATGCCGGCGAGGCCGCCCACTACGGCGACAAGGACTACAGCGAGGCGGGCGCCCGCATCGTTTACAACCGCGAAGAAGTATACCGCGCGCCCATCCTCGTGAAGAGCGCGCCCGTGATCGAAGAGGAGCTGCCCCTGCTGCAGTACAGCCAGATGATCATCTCGCCCATCCACCTCAGCGTGCTCAAGGCCGAGCTGCTGCAGAAGATGATGGACAAACGCATCACCGCCATTTCCTTCGAAAACCTGAAGGACGACAGCGGCACTTATCCCATCGTGCGCAGCATGAGCGAGATCGCCGGCAGCGCCGTCATGCTCATTGCCGCCCAATACCTCAGCTCGGCCAACCACGGCAAGGGCGTGCTGCTTGGCGGCATATCGGGCATTGCTCCTACCAAGGTCATCATTATCGGCGCAGGCATCGTGGGCGAGTATGCGGCCCGCGCGGCCCTGGCCCTCGGCGCTTCCGTAAAGGTTTTCGACAACAGCGTGTACCGCCTCAAGCGCCTGCAGAATAATATAGGTCATCGCCTCTGGACCTCCGTGATCGAGCCGCGCATGCTGGCCAAGCAGCTCAAAACCTGCGAGGTGGCCGTAGGCGCGCTGGGTTCCGAGAGCGGCCGCACGCCCGTAGTCGTGACCGAAGAGATGGTCAGCGGCATGCGCCATGGCAGCGTCATCATCGACGTGAGCATCGACCGCGGCGGCTGCTTCGAAACCGCCGAGATCACCACGCACGAAAGCCCGATCTACCTGAAATACGGCGTCATACATTATTGCGTGCCCAACATCCCCTCGGGTTTTGCACGCACCGCCTCGCAGGCCATCAGCAACGTGCTGATGCCCCTGCTCCTCGAAGCCGGCGACGACGGCGGGTTTGAGCGCATGGTATGGCACCAGATACATCTGCGCAGCGGCATCTACATGTTCAAGGGAGCGCTCACCAACTTCTACCTCAGCGAGCGCTTCAACCTGAAATATACCGACTTGAACCTGCTCATCGCAAGCCAGAGGTAGCGTGAAAGCGACCCTCCCCGGCTCCCGCCTGCTCAGGCCTTTCCGGCGCATCACCTACAGCACGGCCTACCTGCCCGAGATCGACGGGCTGCGGTTCCTCGCCATATTTTCCGTGGTGGCCCTTATGCACACCACCAATTTCCTCGACGAAAAATTTTACGGCGACGCCCTGTTGCCCGACGGCTACTGGAAGCGTTTCTTCCTCGAGGGCGGCAACGGGGTAGGGCTTTTCTTTGCCATCAGCGGTTTCATCCTCAGCCTTCCCTTTGCGCGGTGGCGCCTGCTGGGCGGGCCGCCGGTATCGCTGAAGCGCTATTTCCTGCGCCGGCTCACACGGCTCGAACCGCCTTACGTAATTATACTGGTAGTGCTTTTTGCCGCGCAGGTGTGGCTGCTGAAGATGTATACGGCGCGCGAGCTGCTGCCGCATTTACTGGCGTCGATCTGCTATGTGCATACGCTTTATTTCCATTCCTTTTCGTGGATACTGCCGGTCAGTTGGTCGCTCGAGGTGGAGGTGCAGTTTTATATACTGGCACCGCTACTCTGCCTCAGCTTTCTCATCCGGCGGGCCTGGCTGCGCCGCGGGCTGTACCTGGCCGTTATCGTGTTCAGCGCCTTTTACTGGTTCGACGTGTGGCATACGGTGCACGTGTTCCTGTATCTTCATTTCTTCTTTGCCGGCATCCTGGCCGCCGACCTTCACTGCAGCGGCCGCCGACTCTTCGCTTCCGAGCGTTTAGGTGTAGCTGTTGGGTTCCTGGCGCTGGCGGGTTTTCTTTTTCTGATTTCCGTGCACTGGCTGCCGGGCTACCTGCTCAAGACACTTTGCATCTTCCTGCTATTGCATACGGCCACGAGCTATGCGGCGGTGCGCCGGCTGTTCTCGATCGGCGGGCTGGTGGTGGTGGGCGGCATGTGCTATTCCATCTACCTGTTGCATTTTGCCATCATTTCGGCGATGGGCGGCTTGCTGGCCCGGCTGGGACTAAGGTCGCCGGGAGCGCTGGCTTTCGTGCCGCTGGCCCTGCTGCTGCTGGCGGCGGTGCTTGCCGTTAGTGCGTTGTACTTCATAGCGATAGAGAAACCCTTCATGAAGCCGTGGGGCCTTACGAAGAGATCGCCCAGGCCCCGCTGACAAGGCTGTCCGCACCCGCGGTATGCTTTATGCTGTTCATTTCCCCGCTTGCGCCGCACCCTGGATCTGATCCCTCCCCAAAAAAAATTAAATCAAATGTTTGTTTTAATTAAACGTTTGTTTAATTTTGCATTTCGATTCAGGAGAACATTATGGAATTAAGTGAAAAAAAAGTGCAGATCATGGAAGCGGCCGAGCGGCTTTTTGCCGACAAGGGCTTCGCGGGCACTTCGGTGCGCGACATTGCCGAGGCGGCCAACGTCAACCTGGCCATGATCTCCTATTATTTCGGGTCGAAGGAAAAGCTGATGGAAGTGCTCTTCAGCCACCGCGGCTCCTACATGCGCATGCACCTCGAGAACATCGTTCACAACGAGCAGCTGACCCCCATGCAAAAGATGGAAAAGCTGATCGACAATTATGTGGACCGCATCTTCAGCAAGCAGTGCTTTCACAAGGTGATGTTGCGCGAGCAGATGGCCGACAACACCGGGCCCATCGCCGAGCAGATCTATCAGCTGAAGCAAACGAACCATGCCCTCATCAAGCAGATCTTCCTCGAAGGCCAGAAGAAGGGCGACTTCCGCAAATCGGTCGACATTTCCTTCCTGATGTATACCCTCGTGGGCACTACCAGCCAGGCATTGACCACGCAGCAGTATTACCGCATCCTGCACAATCAGCAGGACATGCCCGACGACGAATTTGAGAAGGGGCTGAAGAAAAAACTGAGCACTTATTTAAAAACACTGTTTAAAGCAATTTTGACTTATGAAGGATAAAGCAAGGATTTTACTGATGATGATCGTCCTGCTGGCGGCTGCACAGGTGCAGGCGCAGGACACGAGGCCCCTCGGACTGAACGAGGCTATCGACATGAGCCTCAAGAACAGCAAGCAGCTCCGTGTAAGCACGGCCCGCATCGAGCAGGCCACGGCCGCTCTCAAGGAAGCCGTTCAGCGCAAGCTGCCCGATGCCAGCGTTACCGGCTCCTACCTCCGCCTCACCAATGCGGACGTGAGCCTGAAGACGAAGAACAACAACAGCGGCGGCGGTGGCGGCACTACAAGCGAAGCCCCCAACGTATCGCAGGCGATGTACGGCATCCTCAACCTGTCGCTCCCGATCTATGCCGGCGGCCGCATACGCTACGGCATCGAGTCGTCGCGCCTGCTGGAAAAAGCCGCCCGCCTCGACGCCGACAACGAGCGCGAGGACGTGATCGAGAACACCATCGAAGCCTATGTGAACCTGTACAAGGCGCACTCGGCCCGCGAGATCGTGAACCGCACCCTCACCCAGGCGCAGCAGCGCGTGCGCGACTTCGCCAACCTGGAGCAGAACGGACTGCTGGCCCGCAACGACCTGCTGAAGGCGCAACTGCAGGCCTCCAATACCGAGCTCTCGCTCCTCGACGTGGAGAACAACTGGCAGCTCGCCAACGTAAACATGGACCTCCTGCTCGGCCTTCCCGAGAAGACCGTATTAATACCGGACAGCACGTTGCTCAACGGCAAGCTGCAGGTGAAGGACCTCGACTCGTATGTTCAGGCTGCCCTCTCGAGCCGCAAGGACCTCGAAGCGATCGACATCCGCAAGCAGGCCGCTGAAGTAGGCGTCAAATCGACCAAGGGTGAATATTATCCCAGCCTCCAGGTGAGCGGCGGCTATGTAGCGGCTAATATTCCGAAGGTGATCACCATTACCAATGCCGCCAACCTCGGCCTGGGCGTATCGTATAACGTAGGCTCGCTGTGGAAGACCAAGGCCAAGGTGGAAGGCGCCGAAGCCCGCGCCCGCGAGCTGGCCGCCACGCAGGACATGATGAACGACCAGGTGCGCCTGCAGGTGAACCGCGCCTACCTCAACTGGCTGAGCAACCAGAAGAAGATCGAGGTGAATGCAAAGGCCGTAGAGCAAGCGAACGAGAACTATCGCATCAACAGGAATAAATACGAGAACAGCCTGGCCACGGCCACCGAGCTGCTCGACGCCGAAGTAGCGCAGCTGCAGGCCCAGCTCAATTACGAGTTTGCCCGCGCCGACGCCATCACGGCCTATAACCAACTCCTCCAGGCCGCCGGCCAGCTGGCGACCCAGAAATAAATCAGCATCATAACCACTGACAATCACATTTAATTATGGAAACAACGACGACGACACAGGAAACCACTCCGGCCCCGAAGAAAAAGAACCCGATCTTTCTCATCATCCTTATCCTTCTCATCATCGCAGGTGCCTGGTTCGGTATCTCGAAATATACCTATGCCAAGCACCACGAAGAGACCGATGACGCACAGGTGAGCGCCGACATCAGCCCTGTGATACCCCGCGTGGCCGGCTATGTAAAAGACGTGCGCGTGAAGGACAACCAGATGGTGCACAAAGGCGATACCCTGCTGGTGCTCGACGAGCGCGACTACCGCGTGAAGCTCGAAGAAGCCGAGGCAGCATTGGCTACCGCCCAGAGCAATCTCAACTCCGCCAAAGCCACTACCGAAGCGGCCCGCGCCGGCATCGCCACCTCGCAGGCTTCCGTAGGCACCGTGGATGCGCAGATCGAAGCGGCCAAGGTAACCGTATGGCGCGCCACGCAGGACTACGAGCGCTACGCCAACCTGATAAAGGATCACTCCGTAACCCAGCAGCAATACGAGCAGGCCCTGGCCGCCAAGCAAACCGCCGAGCGCCAGCTGAACGTTTTGCAGGAGCAAAGAAAGCAGGCCTCGCAGCAGACCAATGTAGTATCGACGCAAAGCAGCGCTACCGCCCAGTCGATCGGTGTGGCCAATGCCACGATCAGGCAGCGCCAGGTAGACGTCGACGCCGCCAAGCTCAACCTCTCCTATACTGTAGTGGTAGCTCCCGAAGAAGGCATGGTGTCCCGCATCGCGGTGCAGCCGGGCCAGTTCCTTCAGGCCGGCCAGAGCCTCTTCAGCATCGTGCACAGCGACCGCGTATGGGTAGTAGCCAACTTCAAGGAAACGCAATTGAACAAGATGACCGAAGGACAGAAAGTGATCGTGAGCGCCGACGTGTTCAAGAATCATGAGTTCCAGGCCCGCGTAGGTTCGTTCTCGCCCGCCACCGGCTCCACTTTCGCCCTGCTGCCGCCCGATAATGCCAGCGGCAACTTCGTAAAGGTGGTGCAGCGCCTGCCCGTGCGCATCGAGTTCACCGATCCCAACGACTCGCTGGTGAAAAAGCTGCGCCCCGGCATGAACGTGCTGGTGGACGTGCACCTGGATTAATACAATACGGCCGCCGCTCATTATCGTGTGCGCATGGCCGTTAGTACGCCTACCCGCTGATTAAGAGTCAGCGGGCAGATAAAACGACTCGCTGATGAACGGTGGCATGCTCCGGCATCGACCGTCCGGTTAAATTATTATTATGGAACAACAGGCTTCTTTGGTAGAATACGGCTCACGGCGGGTGATCATCACGATCACGGCCATCGTGTGCGCCCTGCTGGAGATCGTGGATACGACCATCGTGAACGTGGCCCTGCCCGATATGAAGGGCAACCTGGGCGCCACCACCAGCGAAGTAGGCTGGGTGGTGACGGCCTATGCCATCGGCAACGTGATCATCGTACCCATGACCAGCTGGCTGTCGGCGCAGTTCGGCCGGCGCAATTATTTCGCGGTATCCATCATGATCTTCACCCTTTGCTCTTTTCTTTGCGGCAACGCTTCGGGCATCTGGGAGCTGGTGGCCTTCCGCTTTTTACAAGGCGTGGGCGGCGGCGCCCTCCTGGTGACCTCGCAGACCATCATCACCGAAAGCTATCCTCCCGACAAGCGCGGCATGGCCCAGGCCATCTACGGCCTCGGCGTGATCGTGGGCCCGACGCTGGGACCGCCGCTCGGTGGCTATATCGTCGACCACTTTGCCTGGCCTTATATATTTTACATCAACATACCGCTCGGTGTTATCGCCACCCTGCTCACCCTGCAGTTCGTGCGCAGCCCGCGCTACGCCAAGAAAAGCTCGATGGCCGACATCGACTGGATCGGCATCGGCCTGCTGGCGGCCTTCGTAGGCTCGCTGCAATATATCCTCGAGAAGGGACAGGACGACGACTGGTTCAACGATACCACGATCACCCTGCTGGCAGTAGTTGCCGCCCTCGGCTTCTTCTTCTTTATCTGGCGTGAAATGACCTTCCGCTCGCCAGTGGTGAACCTGCGGGTATTGAAAAACGGCAACCTGCGGGTGGGTACGATCCTGTCTTTCATCCTCGGCTTCGGCCTCTATGGCTCGACCTTTATCATCCCGCTGTATACGCAAACCACGTTGGGGTGGACGGCCACCGAGTCGGGCCTGCTGCTGATGCCGGCGGCCCTGATGACGGCCTTCATGATGCCCATCATCGGCAAGCTGCTACAGCGCGGCGTGCCACAGCAGTACCTTGTTGCGGGGGGCATGCTGCTGTTCGCGGGCTTCTGTTTTTACGGGTATAAGATATTGACGCCGGATACGGGACGCGAGAACTTTTTCTGGATGCTGATGGTGCGCGGCGTAGGCATGGGCATGCTCTTCATTCCCATCACGACGCTCTCGCTCAGCACCCTTAAGGGCCGCGAGATCGGCGAGGGCGCTGCCTTCACGGGCATGATGCGCCAGCTGGGCGGCTCTTTCGGCGTGGCCGTGATCACGACCTATATGGCGCGCAAAACGATGACCCACCGCAACGACCTGGTTGGCCAGCTCAACATCAACGACCTCGACGTGCAGAACCGCGTGGCGGCCCTGAAGCAGGCCTTTATCGCCAAGGGCATCGCGCCCAACATCGCGCAGCAGGATGCCTACAAGGCGCTTGAAGGCTCGGTGATGAAGCAGGCGGCCGTTCTCTCGTACATGGACGTATTTTATTTTATCGCGCTCATGTTCCTGATATGCATTCCCTTCGTGCTGATGGTGCGGGGCAACCGCAAGCGCAAGGGCGAGAAGCTCGACCTCAGCGCCGCTCACTAATATATTCAGATATAACTAATATTCAGGGCCGCCTTGAAAAAGGCGGCCCTGAATATTTCAAGGAAACTAGCAGGTCTAATACAGGTGAATGGCATTGACCCATAGTTGAACTATACTCATCATTGTTAGGTTATGAAATATCGTTTTTGACTAAATTTGGTAAGAGGTTACTTATGCAAAACAGATCATAACTACCTTCAAAACAGAAATCATTATGGAAAGGACGCAAAACACATCGCCAAATAAACCCCGCAAGCAGCTTTTTAAAAAGAAAAAAGGCAAGCAGAATACTAAGGCGAAGGTTACCAGTTTTGCTGCGTCTTTTTACGCCCAATACGGAGAAATGATGAGTAAACTTAGCCATGAGTAAAATCATCGGTATAACGCTTGAAGAGTTTCATATCTTGATGGATTATGCCCAGAAGCACCATGCTTACCAAAATGAACCTATTCCCGAGGTTCATGAAAGTCAATACGGTAAAATAAGGTCCTGCCTGGAAACGCCCTTTCAAACTTTCGATAAGCAGCTTTTATATAAAGGGTTTTACCAGAAGGCGGCTATACTTTTTTATGTGGTATGCAAAAACCACGCGCTGATCAATGGCAACAAGCGCATGGCTTGTCTCCTTTTAGGTTATTTCTGCTCAATTAATAATTATAAGCTGGCATTACGCTGGGAAAACTTCTACAACGTTGCTAAGGCAGTTACAAACAGCGCTCCTGATGACAAGGATATAATTTTGGCAGCCTTGGTACACACACTAAAGAAGTTTACACATAAGTAAACGATATAAAATTCGTTCAACGGCGTAATCTAATCTATAAAAAACTTATTTAAATTCCTGCATATTAACCACCTGCTGGCAGAAGGAGTATTCTACCGGGTCGTTGGAGCAGACAATGACGAGGCGGCCCTGCGTATGGTCGCGGATAAGCTGGTGGTAAAGCTCGATGCCCTTGGAATCGAGGTTGCTGCACGGCTCGTCGAGGAGGATGACGCCCGTGCGTGAAAAGATGGCCTGCGCAAGCTTTACCCGCTGCCGCATGCCCGAGGAGTAATGCCGCAATTGCTTGCCCGCAGCGGCTTCCAGGCCGATAGCCCTTATGATGCCGGCATCCGAAAACCCGTCGAGCCAGGACTTGAACTGCCGGTGAAATTCGAGGAACTCAAGCAGCGTCATCTCTTCCACGAGGTCGAGATAGGGCGCGCAATAGGAGACCTGGCGATAGGCCTGCTCGGGGTCGAGGGTCTTGCCTTCGGCCTCATGAACGATGCTGCCTTCGCTGAGGCGGAGCATGCCGGAGATGCATTGCAGGAGGGTAGACTTGCCCGAGCCGTTGGGACCCGTGATGGCGCAGGCGGCTGCAGGCGTAAAATCGAGTGTTGCTTTTCTGAAGATCCATTCGCGGTTGAAGCGTTTGCCTCCTTCGGAAAGCTTAATCCTCATCCACGTCGCTTTTGGAAAAACGCTTGATCACGCCAAGCTTCGAGTCGTTGATGAACTGAAGTATCTCGCTCTTTATTTCGCTGTCGGGTACGCGCTCGCGTATCAGGTTGACGCCCGAAGTGGTGCTGTGGTTGCCCACGAACAGCAGGTGGTATATCTGCGAGATCGTTTCTATCTGGTGGTGCGGAAAGTTGCGGCGGTGCAGGCCAACGACGTTGATGCCCATATAGCTGATCGGCTCGCGGGCGGCCTTTACATAGGGCGGTACATCTTTGCGGATCGCGCTCTGCCCGCCTACGTAGGCATGCTTGCCGATGCGCGTGAACTGCTGTACGCCACAGAGTCCGCCGATGATGGCATAGTCGCCCACTTCCACGTGGCCGGCCAGCTGAACGCCGTTTGCGAGGATCACATGGTCGCCGACGGCGCAGTCGTGCGCAATGTGCGAGTAGGCCATCAGCAGGCAGTGGCTGCCCACGGTGGTCTTCCATTTGTCCTTGGTGCCGCGGTTGACGGTCACGCATTCGCGGATGGTGGTATGGTCGCCGATCTCCACGGTGGTTTCTTCACCTACGTATTTGAGATCCTGCGGTATGGCGCCGAGCACCGCGCCGGGGAAGACGCGGCAGTGCGCGCCAAGCGTGGTGTTGGGCAGTATAACTACGTGCGACATGACATGCGTACCGTCGCCAATCGTTACGTTCTCGTGGATTACAGCGAAGGGGTCCACCGTAACATTGCTACCGATTTTTGCATGGGGATGAATGGATGCCAGCGACGAGATCATACTTTTACTTTAGGTTTCTTGACGATTTGCGCTACGAGATCAGCTTCAGCAACGAT
>Ga0247771_1000442_pt1 | contig 13210 bp, 12 predicted proteins | sample UWRJL197509C6_FD_179948 | JGI IMG/M metagenome (GOLD analysis project Ga0247771, IMG submission 179948) | Plant litter microbial communities from Arlington Agricultural Research Station in Wisconsin, United States - UWRJ-L197-509C-6 | ecosystem: Environmental > Terrestrial > Plant litter >...
CTGATCTGAGAACAGGACGCGCCTGCGGTGAGAATTGTGCGCGAGCTTGAAAACTCGATTTACCGAATCCCCAGTCTAGGGCTGGGTATTTCCGCTCAACAAAGGAGATGGCTCCTCATCCTCAGCCGGTGCGGTGCTGCAAGGGGATGGTATCGACGTCGACTCGATGATGGAACGAAAGAACCGGCCCACGATTTTGCCCGGCGGAAAGGAAGCCACAAAATATGATTTCAGACGAAAATCAACTGCAAAAAATGAACCAGATGGTCGGTGCTGTGGTGGGATCATGGACAAGTGACAACACCTGGAGAGAGGTTCGAGGCGGCCAGGTGTGCTCGCGCACCGACCACCTGGCATCTCGATTAAATACCAGATGCCCACCACCTCTCAGAGGGACTTCTGAGACTATGTTCATGTTCTTGCGATGTTGAACTCGGCGGAAATTCGGATCTTCTCGTCTGGGGATGGGGGAACTCGAGGAGCCTCTTTCGGGGATGCTCAACCCCTTCACTTCCCTGGCTTCTTGATCGAACAACTCAACAATAATATGGTCTAAAGAAGGAGATCAGTTCTACTTCTTTGTCATTGTCTAAGTAGAAGCCTATTGATCTTTTCAAGGTTGTCCTTGCCCATGGTGTAGATTCAGGGGCTGAATATCTGAGCGGTGACCCTAACCCGTCGCGGACGGAGCTTATGTAACCCGGGATTCAGTGTCGGAATCCGCTGTGGGGCCGGTAAAAGAGCCGTATCACATCAACGAGAAATCACGTCAGCCAACTTGCCGGCCGATCCCGGGACAGGCCGGCCATCGAGCACCAGATTCGCATGGTTTTGTCGGCCGAGTTGGAAAGGTCTCAATGAGGCGGTTGATTCTGCCGCCTTCGAAGGGCCGACCGGTCTTCAGCTTCTCAGGGATTCATCGACCGTATCGCGGCCTTCACACGACCATGGCAGCCAGCGCCAAGTTGAAACCAGCTGCGAGGGTTGCTGGTAGGCGACAGGATGTTTGGTACGTGTTGACCTCCAGGCATCCCGCAGACGGAAGACTGTCGGGCCGCTCTGGTCACGTCGCATGTTGTTAAACCGCCGGTGCTGATGCGGGATAGGACCATCATCAACGAAGGGGCTGCCGCCTCGCCCAAGCAGCCCATTGTGAACATGGGCCAGGGCTTCTTCGGGTACAACCCGCCCCAGTTCGTGTTGAATGCCGCAAAGCAAGCCTTGGATCGGGTCGACTGCAACCAATACAGTCCCACCAAGGGCCGGCCTCGGTTGAAGAAGGCCCTCGCGGACGCGTATTCCCCTCTCTGGGGGAGGAAGCTCGATCCGGAAACCGAGGTTACTATTACCACGGGAGCGAACGAGGGTGAGACGACCTTACAGTGGCGGACGACGGGACCGCGGCCCTGACTGGCTGTAGGCATGTTGAGCGCCTTTATGGCATTCATCGAGCCGGGCGACGAAGTCGTCGTTTTTGAGCCTTTCTTCGATCAGTAAGTGCCGTGTGAAGACCCAAGGCCATGAAGGTCGGCGGGTGGCTAAGTCTCCGACTTAGATACATCAGCAACATAGAAATGCCGGGCGGCAAGATCGTCTATGTGCCTATGCATCCGCCAAAGGACGGGGCAGTTCGAACCTCGTCTGCTGCGGAGTGGACGGTCGACTTTGACGAACTGGAGCGGGCCATCACCCCCAAGACAAAGATGCTGGTCATCAACACCCCCCGTGAGGTTTGCTTCCATTGCCGGACCAGCATTTGCTGACGAGATGGTGCAGACAACCCGCTGGGAAAGGTGTACTCGAAGGAGGAACTCCAGAAGATCGCCGACATCTGCCTCAGGAACGAAATTATCATTCTCTCTGACGAGGTGTACGACCGCCTCTACTATGTGCCGTTTACGCGCATCGCCACGCTGTCTCCCGAGGTCGAGAAGATCACGCTCACGGTCGGGTCCGCCGGCAAGAACTTTTACGCCACGGGCTGGCGGGTTGGTACGTGCCGCACGCGAACCGAGAGCATCCTGCTTTCGCGAAGCTGACAAGGTCTGTCCGCCAGGCTGGCTGATAGGGCCCGCGGAGCTCCTCCAACACGTCTCGGCGGCACACACTCGAATATGCTATTCGTCCGTCTCGCCGCTGCAGGAGGCCTGCGCAGTTGGTAGGTCGTTCTGGTTTCTCCTGATCCCCTGCATCCAAACAAGTCGATCATTCTTCGAGCTTCAAGTAGCTGACGCTTGCCAGCCTTTGAACAAGCCGAGAGCGAGGGCTTCTGGGACGAGTCCATCAGGGACATGAAAGGCAAGATGGAGCGCTTCAACGAGGTGTGGAAGGAGCTCGGCATCCCGTACTCGGACCCGGAGGGCGGGTACTTCGTCCTGGCCAACCTGAGCAAAGTCGCGCTGCCCCCAGACTACCCCTTTCCGCCCCACGTGGCCAGCCGGCCGCGGGACTTCAAGCTGGCGTGGTTTCTGATACAGGAGCTCGGCGTGGCCGCCATCCCGCCCACCGAGTTCTACACGGACAAGAACGCGCACATCGTCGAGGACTACCTGCGGTTCGCGGTGTGCAAGCCGGACGAGGTGCTCGAAACGGCCAAGGAGCGGTTGAGAGGGTTGAAGAATTACATCCAAGACTAGAGCTCCATCAATGCTCTCCAGACACGAAAATAGAGTCGTCCTAAAGCGTCGGGTCGGCCCGGCTTTGGTCTCCGGACGGGTGGAAAAGTAATGGTCGGTTGGGCTTTCAACCGGTCTTCGGGAAGGGATTTTGGCGCCTTGCACTCGGTATTGCCACACCGGCCAGCTCGACGACTATGGAGTCCCGGAGTTGCCCTTAGGCCAAGGCTGGGGCCGAAAGCCGAGGATGTCGGAAGCCGCCGATAGCCACCCCGGGAGGTCGGCTCCGGGTGGGGCAGCTGTGCTCGGTGCTCTTACCCCGTCTGATAAGGGTGTCCCCTACCTCCACCTTGTCATAGATTGGCACAGTCAACATCTCCTGTGATTTGTCGGCCGTCCTGAGGCTTATGCTAGATCGAGCCCGGCAACGAGATCACTTGATGCCGTTTGCGGTATTTGTCCCTCGTCCGGCGGATGAGGGCGCTGTTACGGAGGGGCAAACATCGGCGGGCGGCGATAGACGGACCCGGGGAATCCAAACCCACATTATCCCCACTCCGGCCATTGGGCATCCCCAGCTTTTGCTGCCGCCGGTCTTCTTGATAACCCCTGAGTCCCCTTCTCAATAGCGCCCCACCTCCGTCGACGAGCAGTCGCCCCGTCGGAAAGGCTTCCTCGTGCCCACATCATGGCGCCTTCGGCCGTCTCCCCCGACCGGGCGCCCACAGACGGTGCGGGTGGTTTGACAATAACGTTCGACGGCGCACTCCGGTTCTTCCTCAACGGCACCAGAGTCGTGTTGGACGAGATCGACCCCGAAGCCACGCTGCTCGAGTACCTCCGTGGCATAGGCTTGACGGGGACCAAGCTGTAAGTGATGCATCGTATCGGCGGCCCTGGGGAGAATATCGCCGACACAGCGTACAGGGGATGCGGTGAGGGCGGCTGCGGAGCGTGCACCGTGGTGGTGAGCCAGTACAACCCCACGACCAAGCAGATATACCATGCCAGCGTCAACGCCTGCCTGGCGCCCCTGGCCAGCGTCGACGGCAAGCATGTCATCACCATCGAGGGCATCGGCAACGTGAAGGCCCCCCACCCGGCCCAGGAGCGCGTGGCCAAGAGCAACGGCAGCCAGTGCGGCTTCTGCACCCCCGGCATCGTCATGAGCCTCTATGCTCTTCTGCGCAACAACCAGAGCCCCACCCGGCACGACGTCGAGGAGGCCTTCGACGGCAACCTGTGTCGCTGTACCGGCTATCGGCCCATCCTGGACGCCGCCCAGACCTTCAGCACCGGCGAGACTTGCGGAAAGTCAACGGAAAAGGGCGGCAGCGGGTGCTGTATGGAGGGCAGCGACGGGCCCGCCGGCTCCGGCGGCTGCTGCAAGGCCAAGAGCCTCGACGACGGCCAGCCGATCAAGCGATTCACCCCCCCTGGCTTCATCGAATACAACCCGGACACGGAGCTGATCTTCCCGCCCGCGCTCAAGAAGCACGACTTCAAGCCGCTCTCCTTCGGGAACAAGCGCAAGACGTGGTACCGCCCGGTGACCTTGGACCAGCTGCTCGAGATCAAAGCCGCGTTCCCGCATGCCAAGATCATAGGCGGAAGCACAGAGACGCAGATCGAGATCAAGTTTAAGGCTCTGACGTACCCTGTCTCGGTCTACGTCGCCGACATCCCAGAGCTGAGGCAGTATTCCTTCGAGGAGGACCACCTCGAGATCGGCGGCAACGTGGCCCTGACGGACCTGGAGGACATCTGCCAGGAGGCCATTCAGCACTACGGCGAGGGCAAGGGCCAGGTCTTCCATGCCATCCACAAGCAGCTCAAATACTTCGCCGGGCGGCAGATCCGGAACGTTGGCACTCCTGCCGGGAACTTGGTCACGGCCTCGCCCATCTCCGATCTGAACCCCGTGTTCATGGCTTCGGATGCCGTCATCATCGCGAAGACGCTCGAGAAGGAGATTGAGATTCCCATGTCGGGCTTCTTCACGGGCTACCGGAGGACGGCTTTGCCGCAGGACGCCGTCCTGGCTTCCATCCGCATTCCTGTCACGCAAAAGGGGGAGACGTTCAGGTCATACAAGCAGGCCAAGCGAAAAGACGACGACATTGCCATCGTCACGGGGGCATTAAGCGTCCGGATTGGCGACGACGGAATCATCGAGAACGCGAATCTCGTCTACGGCGGCATGGCGGCCATGACCGTTGCGGCCAAGAACGCCAACGAGTATCTCACGGGCAAACGGTTCGCCGAACTTGAGACGCTCGAGGGCGCGATGAACGCCCTCGAGAAGGACTTCAATCTACCCTTCGGCGTACCTGGCGGCATGGCGTCCTACCGGAAGTCGCTGGCGCTGAGCTTCTTCTACCGTTTCTACCACGAGGTCATGTCGGCCTTGGAAGGAGTCGAGCACGTAGATGAGCAAGCGGTTGACGAGCTCGAACGCGAGCTTTCGGACGGCCTGTGCGACGAGAAAGCCGCCAACGATTACGTCCAGGAGGTTGTCGGCACCACCCACCCGCACGTCGCCGCCCTCAAGCAAACGACGGGAGAGGCCCACTACGTCGACGACATACCGCCGATGTCCAATGAGCTCTACGGCTGTCTGGTCTTATCCACTAAGGCCCACGCCAAGGTCTTGTCTGTCGACTACTCCGCGGCCCGGGACGTTCCCGGGGTCGTCGATATTGTGGACAGCCATGATATGCCCAACGCCGCGGCAAACCACTGGGGGGCGCCGCACTTTGAAGAGGTTTTCCTCGCCGAGGACGAGGTTTTCACCACAGGACAGCCGATCGCCATGGTGCTCGCTACGTCGGCAGGCCGGGCCGCCGAGGGGGCTAGGGCCGTCAAAGTTGCGTACGAAGAGCTGCCGGCCATCTTTACCATCGAGGAGGCGATAGAGGAGGAGAGCTTCTTCAAATTCTTCCGCGAGATCAAGAAAGGTGACGTCCAGGGGGCGTTTGAGACCTGCGATCACACCTTCACTGGCGTCACGAGGATGGGCGGCCAGGAGCACTTTTACCTCGAAACGCAGGCCTCGGCCGTGGTTCCGAAGCCCGAGGACGGCGAGATGGAGATCTTTACGAGCTCTCAGAATCCTAACGAGGCGTGAGTTGCTACCCCCGACCAGTGGCCCCTCCGAGCGCTCTGTCTAACACTCCACAGTCAGGCCTTTGCGGCGCGGGTCTGTGATGTCGCGCTGAACAAGATCGTCGTCAGGGTCAAGCGTCTCGGCGGCGGCTTCGGCGGAAAGGAGACCCGCTCGATACAGCTCAGCTCCATCCTTGCGTTGGCCGCCAAGAAGACGCGCCGTCCGGTCCGGTGCATGCTGACGCGCGAGGAGGACATGGTAACGTCGGGGCAGCGCCACCCCTTCCTGGCCAAGTGGAAGGTGGGCGTCAACAAGGACGGCAAGATCCAGGCGCTGGACGTCGACATCTTCAACAACGGCGGCTGGTCCTGGGACCTGTCGGCGGCCGTGGCCGAGCGCGCCATGTCGCACAGCGACGGCTGCTACCTCATCCCCAACATCCACGTGCGCGGCCGCATCTGCAAGACCAACACCATGTCCAACACGGCCTTCCGCGGCTTCGGCGGGCCCCAGGGCATGTTCATCGCCGAGAGCTACATGGAGGAGGTGGCCGACCGCCTGGGCATACCCGTCGAGCGCTTCCGCGAGATCAACATGTACAAGGACTTGGAGCTGACGCACTTCAACCAGGCCCTGACCGACTGGCACGTCCCGCTCATGTACCAGCAGGTACAGGACGAGACGGACTACGCAGCGCGCCGCGAGGCCGTGACCAAGTGGAACGCCGAGCACAAGTGGCGCAAGCGCGGCCTAGCCCTCATCCCGACCAAGTTCGGCATCTCCTTCACGGCCCTCTGGTTCAACCAGGCAGGCGCGCTGGTGCACATCTACCACGACGGCTCGGTGCTCGTTGCCCACGGCGGCACCGAGATGGGCCAGGGCCTGCACACCAAGATGACCATGATCGCCGCCCAGGCGCTCGGCGTCCCGCTCGAGAGCGTCTTCGTCTCGGAGACGGCCACCAACACGGTGGCCAACGCCTCGGCCACGGCCGCTTCGGCCTCGTCGGACCTCAACGGCTACGCCGTCTACAACGCCTGCGCCCAGCTCAACGAGCGGCTGGCGCCGTACCGCGAGCGGCTCGGCGCCGGCGCGTCGATGCACAAGCTCGCCGAGGCGGCCTACTTCGACCGCGTCAACCTCTCGGCCCAGGGCTTCTACAAGACGCCCGAGATCGGCTACACGTGGGGCGCCAACACGGGCAAGATGTTCTTCTACTTCACCCAGGGCGTGGCCGCGGCCGAGGCCGAGGTCGACACGCTGACGGGCACGTGGACCTGCCGCCGCGCCGACGTCAAGATGGACGTCGGCCGCAGCATCAACCCGGCCATCGACTACGGCCAGATCCAGGGCGCCTTCGTCCAGGGCATGGGCCTCTTCACCATGGAGGAGTCGCTGTGGCTGCGCGCCGGCCCCGCCGCCGGCAGCCTCTTCACGCGCGGGCCCGGCGCCTACAAGATCCCCGGCTTCCGCGACATCCCCCAGACCTTCCACGTCAGCCTGCTCCGCGGCGTCGAGTGGAAGGACCTGCGCACCATCCAGCGCAGCCGCGGCGTCGGCGAGCCGCCCCTCTTCATGGGCAGTGCCGTCTTCTTCGCCATCCGCGACGCCCTCAAGGCCGCCCGCGCCCAGTACGGCGTGGCCGCCACCGTCGGCGAGGACCGCAAGGGCGACGGCCTGCTGAGCCTCGAGAGCCCCGCCACCCCGGAGCGCATCCGCCTGGCCTGCGTCGACCCCATCATGGAGCGGTCGCGCGTCGTGCCCAAGGAGGGCGAGAAGAGTTTCTTTATTGCCATTTAGGGAGGCGAACGACTCACGACGTTTCGGTGTTGGGACGAGCTTGGTTGCGGCGTGTGTAGGAGCAAACTGGGAGTTCAGCTACGTTATCTTGCGATGCGTTGTCTCATGTATGACGAGATTGAAGCCAGACATCTGCCATATCATCTCCTGACCCATCCGCTGCCGACATCCTGGCCACACCCTTCGAGAGTACAGACCTACCCAGTCCGACCCACAAACAGACACATCGTCTTCTTATACCGGGTCACAGCCGCCTCTACTCCGTGTTTTCCCACGTCAGCATCGTGAACTTTTCGGTGAGAAGCGCTCCCAGGCCGCCGTCGTCGGCGCAGAGGTGGGCCAAGTTGATGGCCTCCATGATCCACTGTCTCGCCGTCTGGCTTTCATTCCGGGCGTAGAAGTCCACTCCTTCGTTAAACGCCACAGTCGCCATCCACTCGAGTTCCTCTCTCGGCAGCGGCGCTTCTCCTTGCTGTTCCGCGCTGTCAGCAGGAATCCGGACGTGGCACGGGGCAAGCGGGTCCAGCAGAGCGAGATATTCCCGCGGAAACCCACATTTGCCAGCCCCTGCGCCATCTCCTTGGTTTCCCTCAGTAAGTGCAGCGCGTTGTCGTGGCTCCGAGGCAATGTGGCCTGGAACAGGCAACGGTTGAACTTGGCCAGCTTCTCAGGGGTAAAGCCGCCAATCTTCCACAGAGCGTTGATGATGCACCGCATAGTCGAGAAAAGGGCTAGAATCGGACCCACGGTCAGTAAAACGAAGCTAAAGAGGAAACCCTGACAAAGACTTACACTCGGGAGGCATGTTGGAGCGAAGCAGGCAGTCCCCCATGGCCTGGTACACGCCAGCATCCTTGCAGATCTCGGCCCTGCGCACACATTCGGCCAATTCCGGCCACTGCTCCCCGGCGAGAGCCCCCTCAAAGTCGAAGACGAGAAGTATAGCCAGCTTTCCCACTAGGTCCTCCGACACTCGCTCGTCGAGACTCTTGAGCAAGCTCTGAAACTCGTTGTCGAAGGCGGCTATGTGCTCGCGCATCCGCCGGTAGTCCGACCCTCGTTGCTCGCACTTATCTTCTGCTCGGGCCAAGGCCACCAGAGCAGAAGCGATCATGAAGTGACAGAAGATGGCCTTGAGTGAAAGATCCGCGGATGTGTCGGCATCCAGGTCCTGAGGGAAGGCGCCGCGGATGGATATGCATACCTCTAGGATCTGCACTATGTGCCGAAGGCTCCACGTCGAGGTAGACGCATGCTTCATCCCGAGGTTGTATGCGCTCCGACAGAACCACTCCAGTTCAGTGATGTCGAAAAGCGAGTTGCCGTTCTCGTCGGAGGGTGCCCTCCCAATCACTTTCACGGCTGTTAAAATCGTCAGCGGGCATCTCTCCGAACGTGGCGTTGAACACCTACCTCCCTCAAACATGTCGCACAGATCCTGAATAGTCACGCTCTGGTTGCTGTCTCCCTCAACCTGATCATCGAGACATGTCCAAAGCAGTCGGATGGTACATCGCAGAAGGGCGGGCAGATGAACCGGACCCGGGGCTTTGAGTTCGTGACAGAGGACAAGCTTCTTCAAGGCCGCGATAGCACACCGCTTCTCACCTGTCTGTTGCGCGTCGACCACGCAGGCGTAGAGATATTCTCGCGCGGGGTTTGCTAAGGCGACATTTTCGAGGCACTCGGCTGCCAGTTCTTCGTCACCGCTTCGGACGGCGGCCTTATGCATGAGGTAACAAGTTAAGGCCTCGCGTTGCGCTGCCTCCGTCATGGCATAGTAGATGGCTCTTGCTGCGTCAAAGTCGTTCAGCGACGTGCAGCACTGGATAAGTTTCCTGTATCCAAGGTAAGTTCTTCTACCGAAACCCGGAACGAGCATACCGCCATGGTAAGCGGTCATACCTCTGCAGTTTGGCAGTGTTGCCTGGACCGCGGTTGCCGAAGACATCCTGGAGTCCAAGGCGGCACCAGTTGCTTGTCACGTCGAAATGGCTTTGGTTATAACCAGTTTCCGCTTTCTTCCATATGAGCTAGAAGCAGTTCAGCAATTTTTTCACTCCAGAGTGAAAGGGGGAGAAAAGGGGTGTGGGGCTGCTTTCGTACCGCAAGGGCAGCCATCGTCGCGTCTGCTCCGAGCGGCTGCTGCAACTGTGAAAAGACTCGGCCAGCTTCATCTACGAGCTCCGGGTCGTCACTTTCTTGCGCCATCCATACCCGATGCACGACGGCCTTCTCCACCCAGTCCTCGTGCCCGCTGAGACACAACGTCGGAAGAAACTCATCGAGAAGCTTGCAAGCGTGTCGCGGGTTCTTGCCGTGGAGTTTGCGGATGTGCGAAATGACGACTTTGAAGTAAGAATCGGATGGGGAAAAGACTCTGATCATGCGACGGAGGACATGGCCATATGCAGTGGTATCGAAGGTCTCATCTTCGGGGCTTCCCAGGAGCTCCAACTCGAGGAGCAAGACAACAGGTTTGTCTCCCAGCTCGGACGCGAGGTAACGCACAATCCTTTCCGCGTTCTGGCGTCCTTCATCCGTTTTGAGCTCAAGGTACGTGCGGACTAGAGACTGCATTATGGCGAGTTGCAGTTCGGTCGCTTCTCGAGAAAGAATTTCTAGGCTCTGGCTTTCGAGCGCCTCGTAGGCGCGGTTGAGCCACTTGACCGCCAGTGTATGGTCCTTCTTGGCGGCTAGGTCCTTGCCAACCTCGTACAGGACATCGGCGAGGACTTCCGCCTCGCTAACGCCAAGCTCGGCTGTTGGGGGTATCTTGCTGTACATATGCTCGGAAACGTCGAGGCGGTTCGTCTTCCAGCCCTGGAGAAGTCAGCGTGACCCTGCGCGTTCTGTATTTGGTCAACTGACCACTGTGATGCGATGAACAAAGTACTCGTTCCAGAGTCGTCTCCGTTCGCGTTCTTCGGCCTCTGGGGGCGGGCTCGCTGCGGATAGCTTGAACAACCGTTCATTATATCCCGCGCCATGCTGGAGGACTATCTCAGCCAGCTTGATTTCCGCTTCTCCGGCGTCTAGACGGCGTCAGCACGGGAAACATGCGGTACTCGGCCGAGCTCAACACACCAAGACACGCCTTGGAGGCTTTGAGCGCGATCCTTAGGAGGTGCGACGCGTCCGTCCAGTTTGACTCGGCTTCCGACCATCGCGCAAGGTCCAAGGCCAAGAAAGCCAGGACGCGGCCCCGAAGGACCGTTGATTTGGTCTGTATGCCGTGCTCGCCTTCGCGCCGCAGCCGCGTACAGAGATTCCAAAGATTTGTTCCCGCCTTGTCCAGCTCGACGGTTTTATGGCCGTCTGACGCCACTCGGGCGTTGCGTAGGGTGTGGATGTGCTCGTCGATCTCGGCCGCGAGGCTTTCGGCATCGCGACTGTCGCCGCTCGAGCATGCGAGCGGAAGCCGCCGTTGGAGGTCGGTCAGGAAGGCTTGGCACCTCGTGAGAAAACCGCGGAGGGGGTGGGAACGAGACTCTTCAGCGAAGACATACTGGTCAAGACACCAATGCGCTTCCGCTTTCCGGGGCCGGGCACAACAGCGGGCACAGCGTCTCCTAACTGCTCGGTCGGCATCGCGCCGAAATGCGTGGAGGTAGCCTCTTGCGTGGGTTACGAGGGGGCCCTGTCTCCTGGAGTCCTCAAGATCCTGAAGGTTCGCTCAGGAGGTAAGGATGGACAACTAATTAGGGTTCGCTGGGTGGCGAACGCCCCGGTGATGGCTTAGTAGGTATAGTAGTTCATGAAATCAAGACCGGATACAGCAGAGAGGATTTCTGTTTGGCGGCGGTAGGTAAGGTACCTCTAACCTACCTACCTACCTTAGGTGTACGAGGTACTAAGTTTTGACAGAGGAGACAAGTCGGTCCTTCCCGATCGACCAAGGGGGGAAAGGAGAAGTCACCCTCGAGTAAGCGGCAACGTAACGGATACAAGTAACTGTCCTCCTACATGGACGAGTTCCCCTTTGGCTCTCAGAAGGTAAGTAGGTGCCTGCATTTCAAACGCTATCCGGACTCCAGTCAGGCCCGACTCCGGTCCGGTGCTGCCAATGTTTCCCATGCAATGAATCCCGAAAGCAACATGCCGCCCGCCTATAGGATGGAAGGAGAAATGACGTCGACGGCCATGGTGCCAGAAGCCAGTACTCTCCCGTCGACAACTGCTGCTCACCAGCCTAACGCAGTGGATCGTGCGGCAGAAAGTTCCCGACGATCAAGCTCGGACTACAAGATAGGCGTTAGCGCCAACAAGGGGCAAAATAGGAAGGTAAGGGGCCTCGAGGGAGTTCAGGGGCGATCCATGGTAACCTACATCTTGTGTTCGTCGCGTCGGATTTTTATCGAGAAGCAACACTCCACCGTACGTTCCGTTGATAGGTCGTCGGGGCTCTTCAGGACACACGCCGTCAACAGGGTGTCGTGTGCAGGGTCGAAAGCGATGGTGCCGAACTCTTCCCAGTACCGGACGACCGAGCCCTCTGTTAGGATCTCGTGGAGGGAAATCTTGCCCTGGCAGGCCAGTCAGCACTTGGCAGGACGAAATCGGACCACTGGGGATGCAACGTACATCTCTCAAGCGCTCGACCGGCACGTGGATCAACTCGGCCATCTCCTTGTTCCCTCGTACTATTTCCCCGGTGCGTCTCCAGCAGCACGCCGGCACGGCCATGCTGGCAAACACGCGGTCGTACTCCATCAGCGCAGATTCGAACCACATCTCGACCGACACGAGCTCCAGGTCGGTCAAGGCGTGCATCTTTTCCCGGAACGTGGGCCGGAATTTGTCCAACTGTCGCTGGATGCGTTGCTTCGAGGCCGGGGCCACTCTATGGCTGTCCAGGTAGGCGTACAGGCGCGCGTATCCATTAACGTAGCTGAAGGGTTTCAGTAAGCCGGCCTCATGCTTGGCTTTCAGGAGCCGCATCATCCGCTGTCCGGGGTTATCGTCGCCAGACGGATCGGCGGCTTGGAGATAGTATTCGCGCGTCTTGTCGACGGGGGCCGCGCTCGCCGGCCGCGGGAACGACGCGGCCTGCTCGGCGCTGGGCGGGAGCATCGATCCTGCGGTCATGGCACTCGGCGGCAGGAGGTTGCTTGCGCCCGTGCTGTCCAGGAATCCGGGTCCCATACTGGGTTGGTTCGTTTTGGACAGCTGGTCGTCGAGTCCGGGCGTGCCGTCGTCAATCAAGCTCGTCGTCAGGAAGTCCGTCAGGAGGTTGAATTCGTTGCTGACCTCGGGGGCGACGGAGTATTGAGGGTTAAATGCGTGCATGTCGTGGTAGGGGTTCTGGGGTGTCAACCAGTCGCTCGGGTAGGTAGCAACTGACACGCCCTCTATTCAGCTTCCACAAGAGCATAACGCGCCGAGCGTGACGAGACCTACACGGATTAAGGCCGCCTGGTCTCATGGCATCGGGTTGAATCCCAGAAACCGGCGTCGGTTGCACAAGCTGCAGCGGATTGCCCCGGCCCAGGGCGCCTACAGCGAAGGCTGACGCGACCGCCGGCCCTGCGCCTACGTCCAGCGAGGGCGGCCCCATGTTCGCAGTCGGGTCGATCGCGCTGTGCATATCCGGCTGCGAATCCTGTACGTCCCCGGCAGAGGCGCCCGAGGTGCCCTTGGCCTTCTTGAGGTCGTCCTGGCGAGGCTCGTCGTGGCAGAGGTGCCCAAT
>Ga0247771_1000443_pt1 | contig 13209 bp, 14 predicted proteins | sample UWRJL197509C6_FD_179948 | JGI IMG/M metagenome (GOLD analysis project Ga0247771, IMG submission 179948) | Plant litter microbial communities from Arlington Agricultural Research Station in Wisconsin, United States - UWRJ-L197-509C-6 | ecosystem: Environmental > Terrestrial > Plant litter >...
CTTGGGGACCCCTCATTTTGACCTTGATCGGGCCAAAAGGCAGTGCTTGAAAGCCTGCCCGATCCCCAATTTTAAGGCCAAAATCCCCAAGTAAAATCGGCCACGGTTGTGTGCGGCCCGTAGCGTTCCATAGCAGGTCAACAGGCGCGTACCGGTCCCGTAGGTGGTCGCCAGGTGGCTGTCGGTCCCGTAGGTGGTCGCCGAGCGGCCGCCGGTTCTGTCAGTGGTCGCCAGTAGCCGCCGGTTCTGTCGGTGGTCGCCAGTTGCCGGTCGGTCGTGCGTGCCGGTGGTTCGGCACCCCGCACCTGTGGCGCACATCTCTCCTGACCTGGGCAAACCCCTTCACTTGGGACGGGCGTGCCAGTCCGCTTAGAGTGGGGTCCATGGCTGCCGCTCCGTCACCATCGCCGCTGGCACCGCTGCCACCGGCACTCGCCGACGCTGTCCGGGACGACGCGTCGCTGCGCAGGTTCCTCCACGGTCTCCCAGGGGTCGACCAGGTGGGCGTGGAACAACGCGCGGCTGGTCTGGCGACCCGCAGCATCAAGAAGGCCTCGAAGATGTGGGCCATCGACACCGCGATCTCCATGGTCGACCTGACCACCCTGGAGGGCGCTGACACGGCCGGGAAGGTCCGGTCGCTGGCGGCGAAAGCCCGCAGGCCCGATCCGGATCGGCCCGAGGTGCCGAAGGTGGCCGCGGTCTGCGTCTACCCGGACATGGTCGCCACGGCCAAGAAGGAGCTCGACGGGACCGGTGTGCACATCGCCAGTGTCGCCACGGCGTTCCCCTCCGGGCGGTCGATCATGGCCGTGAAGCTCGCCGACACCCGCCACGCGGTGGAGGAGGGCGCGGACGAGATCGACATGGTGATCGACCGCGGGGCCTTCCTCTCCGGCAACTACGGGGCCGTGTTCGACGAGATCCGGCAGGTCAAGGAGGCGTGCGGGGACGCGCACCTCAAGGTGATCCTGGAGACCGGCGAGCTGGCCACCTACGACAACGTCCGGCGCGCGTCCTGGCTGGCGCTGCTGGCGGGTGGCGACTTCATCAAGACGTCCACCGGCAAGGTGTCGCCCGCGGCGACGCTGCCGGTGACGCACGTGATGCTCCAGGCGGTCCGCGACTGGCACGAGCAGACCGGTGAGCTGCGCGGTGTGAAGCCCGCGGGCGGCATCCGCAGCACCAAGGACGCGATCAAGTACCTGGTGGCCGTGCACGAGGTCGCGGGGCCCGAGTGGCTGACAGCGGACCTGTTCCGCTTCGGCGCCTCGACCCTGCTCAACGACCTGCTGATGCAGCGGCGGACCCAGGTGGACGGCCACTACAGCGGCCCCGACTACGTGACGGTGGACTGAGGACGATGAGTCAACTCTGGGAATACGCCCCGGCTCCCGAGTCGCGGGACATCGCGAACCTCAAGCCCGCGTACAAGATGTTCGTGGACGGCAAGTTCGTCGAGGGCTCCGGCGAGCCGCTCAAGACGATCAACCCCGGCACCGAGGAAGTCCTCGCCGAGGTGAGCACGGCGTCACCGTCCGATGTGGACACCGCCGTCAAGGCCGCGCGCCGCGCCTACGACCGGGTGTGGGGCAAGATGACCGGTGCCGAGCGCGCCAAGTACATCTACCGCATCGCGCGGCTCATCCAGGAGCGGTCGCGCGAGCTGGCCGTGCTGGAGAGCCTGGACAACGGCAAGCCGATCAAGGAGTCCCGCGACGTCGACATCCCGACGGCCGCGGCGCACTTCTTCTACCACGCGGGCTGGGCGGACAAGCTGCCCTACGCGGGCTACGGGCCGGACCCGCGGCCGCTGGGCGTGGCGGGCCAGGTGATCCCGTGGAACTTCCCGCTGCTGATGGCCGCGTGGAAGATCGCCCCGGCGCTGGCGACCGGCAACACGGTGGTGCTCAAGCCCGCCGAGACGACGCCGCTGACCGCGCTGGTGCTGGCCGAGATCATCCAGCAGGCCGACCTGCCGCCGGGCGTGGTGAACATCCTGCCGGGCGCGGGTGACATCGGCGCGGCGCTGGTCGAGCACGCGGACGTGAACAAGATCGCGTTCACCGGGTCCACCGAGGTCGGCAAGCTGATCCAGCGCCAACTGGCGGGGTCCGGCAAGAAGCTGACGCTGGAACTGGGTGGCAAGGCGGCGAACATCGTGTTCGACGACGCGCCGATCGACCAGGCCGTCGAGGGCATCGTCAACGGCATCTTCTTCAACCAGGGCCACGTCTGCTGCGCGGGTTCGCGGCTGCTGCTCCAGGAGTCGATCGCCGAGGAGTTCCTGGAGAAGCTGCGGATCCGGGTGTCGACGCTGCGCGTCGGCGACCCGCTGGACAAGAACACCGACGTCGGCGCGATCAACTCGCGCGAGCAGCTCACCAAGATCCAGGAGCTGACCGCGGCGGGCGAGGCCGAGGGCGCCGAGCGCTGGACGAGCTCGTGCCCGTTGCCGGACAAGGGTTTCTACTTCGCGCCCACGGTGTTCTCCGGGGTGTCGCAGGCGATGCGGATCGCCCGCGAGGAGATCTTCGGCCCGGTGCTGTCGGTGCTCACGTTCCGCACGCCGGACGAGGCCGTGGCCAAGGCGAACAACACGCCGTACGGGCTGTCCGCGGGCATCTGGACCGACAAGGGCTCGCGGATCCTGTGGGCCGCGCAGAAGATGCGCGCCGGTGTGGTGTGGGCCAACACGTTCAACCGCTTCGACCCCACCGCCCCGTTCGGCGGCTACCAGGAGTCGGGCTTCGGTCGCGAAGGCGGCCGCGCCGGGCTGGAGGCCTACCTCGATGTCTGAGAACCGCATTCCCGTGGCCAAGACCTACAAGCTCTACATCGGCGGCAAGTTCCCGCGCTCGGAGTCCGCGCGCAGCTACCCCGTCACCGACAGCAAGGGCGCGTTCCTGGCGAACGCCGCACAGGGCTCGCGCAAGGACGCCCGTGACGCGGTTTCCGCCGCCCGCAAGGCTTTCGCGGGCTGGGCGGACGCCACGGCGTACAACCGCGGCCAGGTGCTATACCGGGTCGCGGAGGTCCTCGAAGGCCGTCGCGAGCAGTTCGCCACCGAGGTGTCGGCCGCCGAGGGCGTCGGCGCGAAGAAGGCGCAGGCCTTGGTGGACACCGCGATCGACCGCTGGGTCTGGTACGCGGGTTGGACGGACAAGATCGCCGCGGTCCTCGGCAGCTCGAACCCCGTGGCGGGCCCGTACTTCTCGTTCTCCACGCCCGAGCCGACCGGTGTCGTCGCGGTCCTCGCGCCGCAGCAGTCGTCGCTGCTGGGCCTGATCAGCGTGGTGGCACCGGTGATCGCGTCCGGCAACACCGCCGTCGTGGTCACGAGCGAGGACCGGCCGCTGCCCGCGATCACGCTGTCGGAGGTGCTGGCCACGTCCGACCTCCCCGGTGGCGTGGTGAACCTGCTGACCGGCCGGACCGCGGAGATCGCGCCCTGGCTGGCGTCACACGCGGACGTCAACGCGCTGGACCTCACCGGCGCTCCCGACGCGCTCCGCGCCGACCTGGAGCGGTCCGCGGCGGGCACCGTCAAGCGCGTCCTGCGGACCCGCGCTGACGAGGACTTCACCCGCGAGCCGGACATCAGCCGCCTGCGGGCGTACCTGGAGACCAAGACGGTGTGGCACCCGATGGGCGTGTGACCAGAGGACCAGCACCGCGGCCGCCGCGAACCACCCGGCAGCGGCGCCCGCGGTGTTGGTCATCAGGTCGTCCACGTCGAAGATGCGGTGCCCCGCGGTGAGCTGGGCGGTCTCGATCCCCAGCGACACCCCGAAACCGAGCGCCACCGTCCGGCCCCGGCCCAGGTGCCACAGCCACCTCCCGAAGAACCCCAGCGGCGCGAACAGCAGCACGTTCAGCACCATCTGCTGGAACGTCAGCGTGGCCAACGCCTGCGACGCGGGCAGCCCGTGCCTCGCCAGCTCCGTGCCGATGTCGGCGACCCACTGGAACGGCACCGGCTGGAACACCTGCTCCGGCTTCGGTCCGCCCAGCGGCAGCAGCACCAGCGCGACCAGAGCACAGGAGTACAGCAGCGCGGCACTGGCGGTGAGCAGGCGCCGGGGCTTGGCCAGCAGCAGCACCGGCCACAGCACCGCGAACCCGATCAGTCCCCATCCGATGGCCACGAGCTGCGCGTTCGTCATACGTCGAAGCTAGGAGCCGCCCCCGTGCGCGGACATCGGTCGGAGAGCCCTCGCCGGGGCATCCCCTCGGCCGTTCGGCCGACGCCCGGCGTACTCCTCCGGGCTGATCAGCCGTCAACCCCTGGGACCAGCGCCGACGCGAACAGCGCCCGCAGCGGGTCCGTCGAGCCGACCATGCTGACCCGGCAGGCGTCGTTGTACTCGGCCGGGTCCAGCAGGCCGAAGTCGATCCGCCGCCCGGCGTGCAGCGCCAGCTGCCGGAAGAACGCCCGCTGCGCCCGCCCGTTGCCCTCGCGGAACGGGTGGATCGCGTTCACCTCGGCGTAGAAGTGGGTGAACCGGTCGAGGAACCGCTCCTCGTCCACAGTGGACAGCAGCTGCTCCTCGCGCAGCTGGGCGAACACGAAGTCCGCGTACGACTCGATGTGCGCCCAGTGCGCGAACGTCGCCGTGCGGGTCAGGTCGACCCGCCTGATCTCCCCCGCCCACGGGTACACGTCGCCGAACAGGTGGCGGTGGAACGCCCGCAGGTGCGCGAGGTCGAACCGGCCGGGCAGCGTCACGGCCTTGAGCTGCGCGTCGCGCAGGAACGTCGCTTCGGCCTCGACCTGCCGCAACAGCGCCGCGTCGACCACGCCGAGCTTGTTGAGCAGCACCTTCGAGCCGGGATCGACGTAGGGATCCTCGGCGGTCACGATCGGAGCAGTGCCTCGATCCGCTGCGCCACGGCCTCGTCCGCCCCGACCTCGCCCCGCACGACCGCTCGCGCGGCCGCCACGGCGTCGGCGGACACCACCAGTCCTTCGAGCCCGACCGACGCCCGCGCTTCCGCCACGGCCGTCTCGGGGTCGCTGGTGAGCCTGCGGAAGTACCGCCGCATCACCTCGTGCGGGATCGGCGCGCTGCTCGGCTCGGAGTCCGCGAGGTCGCCGCGGGCGGAGCGCCACGGCTCCTCCTCGTGCGCCATCTCGCTCAGCTCGTGCCTGCTGAACCCGGCGTACCGCTCCACCACCGACCGGACGACCGCGCGCTCGGCGCCGGTCAGGCCGGTCGGGTCGCCTTCCTCCCACGAGTGGACCTCGTGCTGCCCCTCGTGCCGCCGGTAGACCTCCGGCACCACGGGCCCGCGCCGCCACGCCTCGATCGGCGCGTCGAACAGCGGTGTGCCGTGACCGGCGAGGTGCCAGGCCTGGCTGTAGTAGAGGAGCTTCTGCAGCTTCATCGGCGACTCGGGGCCGGTGGCGGCCAGCAGCGCGGCCGCCACGTCGTGGACGTCCGCCATGCCACCTCCCACACGCTCGCTGAACTGCGCTTTCAGCTTCCTCCATCATACCGGAGAACGGCTTCAGCCGGTGCGCCAGTCCAGCCTTCCGTCGTGCGTGACGAGCGGCTCGCAGTGGCCGAGCCGGGAACGCTGCTCCAGCGCCGTGGCCACCTGGTCGAGCATCTCGGTCACCGACGTCCACTCCGGTTTCACCATCTCGTGGCACTCCCGGTCCCACTCCACGACGCAGCCGGACAGCACCCCCGGTCGCATGTCGACGGCCAGCGCGTCGCCGCAGCCGTCGAATGCGATGGGTAACCACATCGGGTGAAACCCGGTGGTCGGCGTGCCCGCCTCGGTGCCGAGGTCGGCGGGCCAGAAGCCGCGTTTCAGCCGCCACGAGCGCAGCGAGTCCGCGGGTCCGATCGGCGTGTAGAACGGCGGCAGCACCTCGGCGAACGCCAGGTTCTCCGTGCCGCCGCACACCGACCACCACGTCCGGAGCTCCTCCGGGGGAACGAGTCCTGTTTCCTGCGAGAGCGCCTGCACCGCGGCCGGGTTCCCACCTACGCGCAACTCGGAACCGGTCACCGGGGCGTGCTCACCGAGCCAGTCCACTATCCGCTTCCAGTGCACCAGAACACCCACGTGTCCATGATCGAGTGGACGCGTCCTCCGTGGTACCGCCCATCGGGGCACGATCGACGCGAACCGGCTGGTCGAAAGGCCACACGGTGGTGCGGCGGATGGTGCAGGATTCCCGGTTGGGGACGCGGGAACGCCGGGGAGGGCGCGCCCGTCGAACATCCGAGGAGGGGGTGGGACCGTGGTCGAGAAGAGGTTCGAGGTCGACACCGGCGCGCTGGCGTCGTTCGGCTCGACCGCCGACGGGCTGGCGACCGAACTGGCGTCGGTGGGGACGTCCACGCTGGCGGGCGTCGACGCGCTGCCGGCCGACGCGTTCGGCAAGCTCGGCGGCGAGGTCGGGCTGGCGGCCGCGTTCCAGCAGGCCGCGAAGGCCCAGCTGGACGCCGTGGCGGCCGCCGCGGCCGGGCTGGCGGGGTTCGGGTCGGCCGTGGAGAAGGCGGGCGGCGCGTACACCGAGCAGCAGGCGCAGGCCAAGGACGACATCAAGCGCAGCTACCAGGTCTGAACAGGGGAACGGGCACGTGGTCGACGTTGCGGGCTTCATCTCGTCACTGGTCCAGCCGATGCGCGACCACCTCGCCGAGCTCGACGGCGACACCGGTGGCGCGACGCGGGCCGCGGACGCCTTCACCAAGGCGGGCACCGCGCTGACCGACATCGACGGGCGGCACACCGGGGCCGCCAACGCCGTGCTGGGCACCTGGTACGGCGACAAGGCGAACACCTTCCAGTCGCGCGTGGCCACGCTGTCCGGCGGCGTGCAGGCGTTGGCGCGCAACTGCACCACCGCGCAGACCGCGACGACGAACGCGGTGACCGCCGTGACGACCGGCCGCACGGCCATCCAGGGCGTGATCGACGAGTTCATCGCCTACGCGACGCCGCGGCTGTCCGCCGCGGTCGGCGCGGGCGTGTTCGGCGGGTCCGGTGCGGCGATCGAGGCGGCCGCGGCGATCGCGAACGAGGCGCACAAGTACGAGAGCCGGTCGGCGGGCGAGCTGCAGAAGGTGCGCGACGCCCTGACGGCCGCCGTGGGCCAGCTGAACGGGCTGGAGAAGCCCGATCTCGGCGCGTTGAAGGCGGTGGGCGAGCCGATCGGCATCGAGCTCAGCGAGGGCACGACGTCCACGTCGAGCGCCACCACGACGTCCACGGGCGGCGACCCGGCGGCACCGCCCGTCACGGGTTCCAGCGGCAGCGGCGGTGGGTCCTCCGGCGGCGGCATGGGCGGAGGCGGCGGTGGCGGGAGCAGCGGCGGCGGAGGTGGTGGTGGCGGCGGAGGCGGGGGAACCGGCCCGCGGCTGCCCGTCGCGATCCCCCCGCAGCCCGGCTCGGGCGTCGGCGTGAACCTGCCGGACGGCAGCAGCGCGGAAGCGCCGAACGAGCAGGCGGCCGCGGCCGTCCGCAACGCCCTGTCGGCGCTCGGCACGCCGTACGTGTGGGGCGGCGCGAACCCGCCGCAGGGCACGGACTGCAGCGGCCTGACCCAGTGGGCGTACGCCGGAGCGGGGTTCGACCTGCCGCGCCCGGCGTCCTCGCAGGCGATGGGCGCCTCGGTGCCCGCGGACCAGCTGCTGCCCGGCGACCTCGTGGTGTGGAGCGGGCACGTGGCGATGGTGATCGGCAACGGCCAGATCGTGGAGGCGGGCGACCCCGTGCAGGTCGGCAACCTGCGGACCAGCAACAGCGGCATGGAGTTCTACGGCTTCTACCGGCCGACGGCCTGATCAGCGCGGGGCGTACATGATCAGCCCGACGCCGACCAGGCAGACCAGCGCCCCCGCGACGTCCCACCGGTCCGGCCGGTAGCCGTCGACCACCGCGCCCCACGCGAGCGACCCGGCCACGAACACCCCGCCGTACGCGGCGAGGATCCGGCCGAAGTTCGCGTCGGGCTGGAGGGTCGCGGCGAAGCCGTACAGGCCGAGCGCCACCACCCCCGCGCCGATCCACAGCCAGCCGCGGTGCTCGCGGACGCCCTGCCACACCAGCCACGCGCCGCCGATCTCGGCGACGGCCGCGAGCGCGAACAGCAGAACCGACCTGAGCACGACCATGTGACCAACGTAGTGGCGACGATTCCGGCAGACTGGCCGGAAAGGGGGTGGGCACCGTGAGTGATCTCGACGACCAGGTCGACGAGGAGATCGAGCGCGCGAACCGTCGGGTGGCCGACACCGAGCGGCGGGTCGCCGACCACCTCGCCCGCGGCGGCCCGGTCTTCGGCCGCGCCTCCTCCGCGGACGGCGCCGTCACCGTCGTCACGCCGCCCGGCACGTCCCCGACGGAGATCCGCATCGAACCCGGCGCGCTGCGCATGGGCCCGGACGCGCTGGCCGACGAGATCGTCCGCGTCGCCGCGCGCGCCGCCCGTGACGCGGGCGCGCGCCTGCACCGCTCGCTGGGCCAGGTCGTCGACCCCGGCACCGCGCAGGGCCTCGCCGAGCTGGGCTTCCAGCCCGGACCGGACGAGCCGGGGCCGCAGAGGTGGTCGCGGTGAACGAGGTAGACCGGGCCGAGCAGCGCAGGCAGGCCACCGAGCGGCTCACCGAGGTGCTGGCCCGCTCGGTCGGCACCGCCGAGCACCCCAGCCGGATGGCCATCGCCACGGCGACCGCGACCGGCGTGATGACGTGGCTGCGACTGCACCCGCACGCACTCGGGCAGGGCCCACGGGCCGTGGAGCAGCTCGTGGTGGAGACCGCGCGGCTGGCCACCGACGCCGCCGTGCAGCGCGGGTACAACGAGCTGGCTAAGTCGTTGGGCGACAGCATGGCCATCGCCATCGAGGGCTTCGCGGGTCCGCCGCCGTTCCGCACGGCCGCCGACGCCGCCACCCGAGCGCCGCACCACGGCTCGCAGCCTTCCCACCATGCCGGGTTCGGCACGACACCCGGCCCCGGCGTCGACCCCGCCACCCGCGCGGGCGGGTTCGGCTCGTCCCCCCGGCACCGCACCTCGCCTTCCCACCACACGGGTGTCGAGCAGGCCACCTACGCGACCGGGCCGGTCTACGGCGGCGCGGGTCTGGCGGACGACGACTCCCAGGCCGCCTTCGACGGCACCATCCAGGCCCCGCTCGACCCGCCGGACGAGCCACCGGCCGCTGCGCCGTTCGCACCAACCCCGCCGCCGCCCGCGCGGGGCGGTCGCGCGCCCCGCCCGCCGGTGGACGACGATGACGACGCGTACTTCGCGGATCCGTTCGGCACCGGCGGTTTCCGCCGTTGATCCACCCCGTAGGCTTTGCCGCGCATCCGCACGGCATGGTGTGACCTGGAGGTCTGATGGCGCAGGACATCGTCCCTATCGAACTGGGGCTGACCCAGGGGGACCTGGTCACGCTGTGGGCTCCCCGCTGGCGTGAGGAGGGCGAGGAGTGGGAGGCCTTCCTCGGCCACGAGGAGGACCTGTACGCGTTCCCCGACGCCGCCCACCTGGCCGCCTTCGTGCGCAAGGTGGAGGAGCACGACCTGGCCGACCACCCGGCGTGGAACGCGGTTCCCGCCCTGTCGGTCGGCGACCTCTCCCCGGACGAGAACCACCAGTTCGACCTGGTGGGCGTGCCCGAGCTGGTCGCGGACGACCCCGACACGTGGGTGATCGGCGAGCTGGCCGACGTCATCGCGATCGTGCGCTCGCTCGCGGACGTGTGCGACCTGGAGAAGGTGCACGAGGTGCTGAACTCGGCGGAGGGCTTCTCGCTCCTGCCGCAGGGCACGCTTCCGTTCAGCGGCCGCGAGGGCACCGCGCTGTGGACCGAGCTGTCCGAGGTCATCGCCGAGAAGTGGGACGACGTGCTCGACGCCATCGACAGCGTCGTGACGACGCCGGACGTGGACGAGAACGTGCTCGCGGGCGCGCAGAAGGAACTCGCGATCCTCCAGGAGGAGCTGGCCGCCGCGGAGGCGGAGGACGCCGACTCCGAGGACGAGGACGACGAGGAGCCGACCGGCTTCTGGGCCGAGGTCGGCATCGACCCGATCAAGGTCATCACCGGCCAGGGCGAGTACTACACGCTGCGCTGCTACCTCGACGACCAGCCGGTGTTCCTGGGCCGCAAGGGCCGCATCGACGCGTTCACGTCGCCGCGCGCGCTGTCGCGCTTCCTGGTCGAGGCCGAGGACAACGACCTCGCCGAGGTGTCGACGTTCGCCGAGATCGTGGTCAAGGCGACCGGCGGCGACCTGGAGGTCGACGTCGACCCGGACAACGTCTACGTGCTGACCGGCCTGGACGAGGACATCGCCGACGGCCCGGACTCGGTCGACCCGACGCAACTCGACCTCGCGGTGGAGCTGTTCGAGGACGCCGCCGAGTGGGCGCACGACGACAGCGTGAAACTCGCGCTGAACAAGTCGGAGAGCCTCGGCTGGCTGGTGTCCTACGTGCTCAAGCCCGACCCCACGCGGCTCGCGCCCAGCGCGCCGTTCGAGGCCGAGGTCACGTCCTGGCGCGCGCTGTCCGCCGGGTTCGAGGACCGGCTGAACATCCACTAGAACACCGAGAAGGCCCCCTCGCTTCGCGGCGAGGGGGCCTTTTCCGTTGGTGGGCTAGGCCTTCAGGGCGGCGTAGCCGGGGACGATCACGTCGTTGATGAGCGCGTTGCGCTCGGCGAACGGGATGAACGCGGACTTCATCGCGTTGATCGCGAACTTCTCCAGGTCGGCCCAGCCGTAGCCGAACGCCTCGACCAGCGCGGCGTTCTCGCCGGACGCGGAGCACTGGCTCATCAGCCGGTTGTCGGTGTTGACGGTGACCCGCAGGCCCGCCTGGTACAGCTTGTCGAACGGGTGCTCGGCGTGCGTCTTCGCGATGCCGGTGTGCAGGTTCGACGTGGGGGCGACCTCCAGCGCGATCCGGCGGTCGCGGACGTAGCTCGCGACCCGGCCCAGCTCGGCGTGGTCGCCGTCGAACTTGATGTCCTCGACGATCCGGACGCCGTGGCCGAGGCGCTCGGCGCCGCAGACCTGCACGGCCTCCCACACGGACTCGACGCCCGCCGCCTCGCCCGCGTGGATGGTGAAGTGGGCGTTCTCCTTGCGGAGGTGCTCGAACGCGTCCAGGCCGCGCGCGGGCTCGAAGCCCGCCTCGGGGCCGGCGATGTCGAAGCCCACGACACCCGCGTCGCGGTACTTCACGACGAGGTCGGCGTAGGGCATCCAGCCGTCGTTCTGGCGCATGGCGCACAGCAGCGTGCCGACCCGGATGGAGTTGCCCGCCGCGGCGGCGGTGCGCTCGCCCTGGCGGAAGCCCTCCTGGATGGCCTCGACGACCTGCTCCAGCGCGAGGCCGCCCACGGTGAACAGCTCGGGGGCGTAGCGGATCTCGGCGTAGACGACGCCGTCGGCGGCCAGGTCCTCCGCGGCCTCGGCGGCCACGCGGACCAGCGCCGCCTCGTCCTGCATGACGCCGCAGGTGTGCGCGAAGCCCTCCAGGTAGCGGACCAGCGAGCCCGAGTCGGCGTTCTCGCGGAACCAGTCGCCGAGCTGTGCGGCGTCGGTGGTCGGCAGTCCGGGGTGGCCGGACGCCTCGGCGAGCTCGATCACCGTCTGGGGACGGAGGCCACCGTCGAGGTGGTCGTGCAGCAGCACCTTCGGTGCGCTGCGGATGGCCTCCAGGGAAGGGGAAGTCGACATGGCGGACACGTTATACCTGGCGACACGCCGTGCGATCAGCAGCGCAAACGATCTTGACAGCGTTATGATCAAGTCTCGCGTTACCTTGATCGGCTGAAACAACCCGGTCGTGTGTCCACAAGACGTTGCGCACTCGTGATGCGCTACCGTCCGCGATCGATAATTGAGCTTTAGTCACTCACACGGTCGCGAATCCCGTGCAGGAGTGGTCTACCGCCCGACGGTTACCACCGAGTAGCGTCCGGGGCGTTAACTCCAATGGAGTAGTCACTCCTCGGAACCGGGCGATCTGGGCCGGGGGGTGGTACAAACTCGACCCCCAACCTGGATAGGCTCCCGGAAGTCTCCCCCTCCCCTGGACGAAGGCATTCAGCCGTGACCGAGAACACCAGCTCCACGATGTCCTTCGACCGGATGCGCAACATGCTCACGCGCGCCGCGGAGATCCGTGAGAGCGAGCAGCAGCAGATCTTCGATGCTCTGGACGAGATCCACGCGCGGATGTCTCCGCTCGAATCGCTGGGTTCCGTTCGCAAGCGTCTGTCCGAGCTGCCCGACCGGACCGAGGTCAGCGTGCTGGCCGAGCGTCTGGACGAGGCACTTTCCAAGCTGGAGGCGCAGGACACCGCCGTCCAGGGCATCAGCCGGGCCGTTGACGGCCTGGTGGACAAGCTCGCCAAGCCGTTCGCGCAGCTCGACGGCCGCCTGGACGGTGTCGCGGGCCGCTTCGAGGGCGTCGCGGGCCGCATGGACGGCCTGGAGGACAAGCTCGCGCACATCCACAAGCGCATCGACGACCTCGACGGCCACCTCGACAAGCAGGACGGCAAGACGGAGCAGCTCCCCGCTCTCGTCACCGGTCCCCTGCGCGAGCGCGTCGAGGCCCTCGAAGCCTCTCTGCGCGGCCGTCTGGACGAGGTCGACGAGGGCGTGCACGAGCACCTCGACGGCACCCGCGAAGGCCTCCAGAAGTCCCTCACGGACTCCGCCAACGCCCTCCACGGTCGCCTCGACGAGAACCGCGACAACCTCAACTCCACCCGCGACGGCCTCCACTCGTCGCTCACGGAAACCCGCGACTCCCTGCACTCGTCCCTCGCGGACACCCGCAGCACCGTCAACGGCAAGCTCGACGAGGCCCGCGAGGCGCTGCACACCGCCCTTGAGGAGACCCGCGACCAGGTCGACGCGACCGACCGCCTGGAGGCGCTGGCCCAGCGCCTGGAGCAGGTCACGTCCCGCCTGGACACCATGACCAACCGCCTGGACGCGGTGGAGGACGACTTCACCGCCCGCCTGGGCGAACTCTCCGGCGTGGTCGAGCAGGGCCTCGTCAAGGTCGAGGGCACGGTCGCGGCACGCCCGGACGTGGAGTCCCTCACCTCCCTGGTCCGCAAGAGCAACCAGGAATCCGAACTCCGCATCGGCGGCCAACTCGACGAAGCCATGGCCACCTTCGCCGAACTCATCCTCGGCGGCGGCTCCCCCACCC
>Ga0247771_1000444_pt1 | contig 13206 bp, 5 predicted proteins | sample UWRJL197509C6_FD_179948 | JGI IMG/M metagenome (GOLD analysis project Ga0247771, IMG submission 179948) | Plant litter microbial communities from Arlington Agricultural Research Station in Wisconsin, United States - UWRJ-L197-509C-6 | ecosystem: Environmental > Terrestrial > Plant litter >...
GGACACGGGCGCCACCACGTCCAGCGGGTACGAGATGAGCGACCGGTCCGCGATGATGAGGCAGACGGAAAACTCCTCCAGCACGGCGATCTGTGTTACCCTGTTGACCTGCACGGACTGAGCGAGGCTGTGTTAGCGCGCACCTGCAGAGCGTGGGGGAAACATGGCTCACCCTCGTCCATCCCCGGGGGTTCGACGCCTCGGAGATGTAGACGCCAAAGTCCGTGCCGATGGCGAGGATCGACTTGCCGTACGCCGTAAAGGCGGTGGCGCAGTTCACCGTGGCCCTGCACACCGGCGGCGGGCCGCGCCCGGGGCCGTAGATCTGCTCCATCTCGCGGATCGCCCTGTCGAGCGGTGTCCCCCGGATGGAGACGCCCGGCATCCTTGCGATGGCCGAGACCGAGTCGTACGCGAAGGCGCCGTCGGCCAGGACGCGGAGCCGGAAGGGCTCCGCGTTCTGCGAGTGGAGCGCCCGCGCGTGCCGCGTTTTCGCCTCGACGATCTTACTGCACCAGTCCTGGCGGTCGTGCGGCGTCAGCGCGTACAGCGTGTAGACCTCGTGGCCCAGGTGCTTGATCTTGAAGGGGTACAAGATCTTGCCCTCCTCGTTGTTGTTAGACGGTAGGCGTGTCACCGCGTTCAGCGAGGCGCTCGTGGCTACGTGCTCCAGGCCCGGGCGATCGATCCCGTTGGAAGGCAGCTTGTTGAGCTTCGTGTCGGAGCTCGGCGCGACCGTGGTCCGGGCGAGAGGAGCCGTGATGCCCTTCTGCTTGGAGACCGGGTCGTCGTTCATGCTCTCGAGGAAGAGCAGCGGCATCGGGATCGGCTGCGGACGGTTAGCGCGGACGCCGGAGGGCGGGGACGCGGCCACATACCTCTTTGGACACGTCGTACTTCTTGTCGTTCTTACCGTCCTTGGCGACGATGGCCTTGGCGAGGATGAAGTAGTGGTCGAACAGCAGCGCGTGGGTGTCGACCCACCGCACGCCCTTGGATCCCATCCGCTGCAAGTCGCCCTGCAGGATGAGTTCTCTCCCGAGGTGGTCCAGGTTGAGGACGGACTGGAAGCCCGGCCGCAGGATCAACATGGACTGCAGCTCGATGAGGGACACCTTCTTCTGCATCTCGTCGACGATCTTGTCGCACTCGAGCGTGACGTCCTTGATTTCCGCAATGGCCCGCTCCAGGTTGCTCTTTTCTTCGCTGTCGCCCACCGTGTTCTTCAGGACGACGCCGAGCAGGAGCGTATATCGTTGCAGGCGCGTGATCGGGGCTTTCAGGAACGTGTCCCAGCCCAGCCGCTCGGATCGCTTGTGGCCCCGGACGTGGTCCAGAAACTGCCGGAACAGGACGTTCCTGGCCGACTCCTTCCGGACCGTGTACTGGGCGTACGAGTACGCCGTCGAGTACGCGAGGAAGGCGTCCTTGGCCTTGCGGATCCACTCGCGGAAGATGTCGCTGAACCCGACGATCCAGGGGCCTTGCTCGCTCTGCCGGTACTTGAGCTGGGCCAAGAGGTTGTCCTTGTTCGCCTTCTGGAGCAGCTCGACCTTGCCGAAAACGGTCTCGAGAAACTTCTCCAGCCGGTTGGGCGCGATGATGGGCGGCTGCCAGGCCCGCAGCTGGTCCCGGTAGAGGATGCGCAGCACCTCCATCTGGTTGTTGAACTCCTCTTCGCTGGTGACGATCTCGTGGAGGTTGTTTTGACGCTCGATCTCCTTCTTGGGCCTGTCGTCCACCACGGTGCGCGGCAGCTTGTAGAACGTCTGCCAGTCCTCCTTCTTGACGGACTCCTCGGCCAAGAGCTCGTCGAGGTTCGCCTTCTTCAGGGTCCGCGTGCAGTGGTGGGAATAGCAGCGGCCGGGCATCTCGTGCTCGTGCAGCCTCGGCGCGTAGCATCCCGAGCCCGTCAGCTGCCAGAGGACGCCGCTCAGGGACCCTTGACCGAACTTGACCCACTCCTCCTCGGGGATCAGAATTCCGGCGTCGAGCATCGAGTCGGTGACCATGGCGCTCAGCGTCTCGGCGTCCGCGACGTTCATGGTCGGGACCTTGGAGGTGAAGAGCTTCTCCAGGCCCTCTTCGATCGTCTTCCTCTTCAGGTCCGGCTCGCCGTCCGCCATTTCCCGGATCCAAGCAGCAATGCTGCTCAGCGCCCACGGCTCCGCGCACCTCCGGATGTCCGCGGGCGTGAGCTTGGCGGGCACGAACTTGCGCCGCCGGCCGCTGGGGAGCGTGATCACGTCGTACGTCATCGATGCCGGGGTGCCGGTGTCGTACCCGTCGTACGGGAGACCCTGCTGCGCCGCCAGCTGCTGCTGCGCCGTCATCTGCTTGAGCGCCTTCCGCCGCTCGTCGGCGGCGTCGGTCCTGGAGCGGCCCGGGAGCTGTATGGCCGGCGTGTGGCTGTGGCTGGACAGCGAGATCGACCGCTCGACCTGTTGGTTCTGGGCGTTCTGGTACGCGTCGGCCCGCGCGTCCGCGCTGAGGGAGTGGCCGTGCTGGTGCGGCCCCCTGTTCGGCGTCTGAACGGACAACAGCGAGCTGCTATCGGATCCCGGGGGGAGAGCGGGCAGGGGGCGGTTCGAGAGACCCGGGTGGTAGAACATGTCCGGATAGTCCTCCTTGAACGGGGAGTCGCTCCCGCTTCCCCGGGAGTGCACCGAGACCCGCTCGTCGCCGTTGTCGAAGCTCATGCGATGGAGCGCCGGTGGTTGCAACCCGCCGGTCCCGCCGTAGTCCATGTCGGCTTCCTGGAAGGGAGGGTATGCCGTCTCGTTATCGTAGGATCGCGGATAGGGCAGCGGCCGGCCCGTGTCTTCGGCGTTCGGCGCGGTCGGCGGCGGCGAACCCACGTCGTTCCCGTAGGCGAGATTCCCGGCATAGCCCCCGCTGAACAGCCCCAGGTCCATGCCCACGAATTCCGTATCGCTGACGGGCTGCTCCTCCGGCGGAGGCGGCAGCGGCGCTGTCGAGGTAGCTCGGGATCGCTGCTCGGTCGGGGTAAACGAGGCGGCCCCTCCGCTGAACCGGCGGTCGTCCAGGTCGGCCTGCTGCATCTCGTACACGCCAAACGCTCCCTCGGGGTCGCTGTCGTCCTCCCAGTCGTACGTTCCCTGCACGTTGTTCCGGTTGAGCGTCGAGGCCGTCGAGGAGGTCCTGTCGGCTCCGGCGGCGCCTTGCGCCGAGTGCACCGTCGAGGCTCTCGAATCGTATCGCCGGAGCTGGTCGAGGTCTCCGTCTGACGCGGTTCCGTTGATCGGCCTCGGTCGCTGCGCGCCGGCCGTGCCCCCCAAGTCCGCAACAATGTCGTCCATCAGGCTTTCCTGCGTTGGCTGCGCCCGGGCCGGCACCCGCCCGCTGCGCATCTCCCAGTCCGACTCCTCCGGCACGTCCGCCATCGGCGGGCGGCTGGGCAGCGGGGCATTCGTCGGATGTCTCTGCAGGCCGGGCGACGCGGAGCTGTGGGTGGGCGGTGACGGTCCGGGCGAGGACCCCGAATTGGATCGAGATGCCCGGTTTGAGAAGGAATTGGCGTCGCCACCCGCGTAGTTCGGCCCGACCGGTATTTGGGAGAAGGAGGGATACGGCGCCTGCGTGGTGGAGAAGGTCTGGGAGGAGGCCAAGGCGGGGCTGGCGCTGCTGGTAGTGAGATTCGAGCTAAAGTAAGGCCCGCCGGAGTAAGCGCTGTGGTACGACTGCTCGTAGGGGGTCGACTGCGTCGAGGCCGCGGACGCGGGTGTGCCATATTGCGAACTCTGCTGATGCTGCTGGAAGGCGAGGGGTGCCGTGGGCGGCGGGCCCTGCGTAGGACTGAACGGCGGCTTGTGCTGTTGGCTTTGTACAGAGGGCAGCTGGGGGACCGCGGGCGCGCTTTGGCTGTGGGTGTAGTTGTTGAAGCCCGAATACGTCGCGGTCCGCTGGGGAACGGCGTTGACGTGTTGCGCGTACGCCGCGGGATTGTAGGCGGCCGGGGTGTAGTTGGCGGGCTGCTGGGGCGAGTAGCTCGGAATCGTCGGGGACGCGTATCGGCTCGAGGGGTGATAAGGGAGCGACGTCGACTGCGATCTCGCGAAGACCTGCGGGTTGTACGTGGAGGGGGTCGCGGTGGGCGACTGGCCCTGGTACTGGTGCTGGTACCCGGCCATGGCCCCGCCGGAGCCGAAGCTCGACCTCCCCGTCGCGCTCGTGGCCGACGACGGCTCGGTCGGGCTCGTCAGGAACAGCTCGTCCTCGCCCCGGTTCGCCGTGGTGCCGGGCTGGGCGCGAGCCTGGTCGAAGAAGGGCGAATCGTCGCCATTCTGGAAACTCTGCCGCCGCGGAAGATAGCCGCCCTGCTGCTGCTGCTGCGGCTGCTGCTGTTGCTGCTGTTGCTGCTGCTGCTGGTTCTGGACGGGGTATTGGACCGGGGGCACGTGGCCGTACCGCCGCTCGTCGTCGCCTCGAAACGACATGACGCGAGGCGATGCGGTCGGGGCCGGCGCTGGGGAGACGTGTTTGCTGGCGGACGACCGGCGATGCCTGCCGACTTGTCACGAGGATGCTGCGATCTCACTTTGGACGTCTCATCCCAATGGCGGTCCGGCTTGTCAGGGCGGCGGCCGTCGGGAGGAGCGCGCCAGGCGGAAAGAGGGTCCTGGGAAGGACTCGGACGGCGGAGGAGCCAGCAGGCGGCCGGCTTCGCGATGCAGATGGTCGTCGATTCGGAGCCAAGCCACAGCGGCTGGGGGCCGTCGGGTCTGGCGTGGTGGACTCAGCGATCAGCGCCTGACGACGGCCGCCGGAGCTGAGCCTCGGGCGGGTCCGTCGGCCTCGGGGTCGGGAGACGGGTCGTGCGCTGCTCGGGCCGTGGCGGATGGGGCGCTCGACGTCGATTCCGGGCGATGGCGGTTGCGAGGAGATGGAAAATCTGCGCATTCGGTCGGGGCAGGATGGAGAGGCTTGAGGGCAAGTCGCGGCGGGATGGGGCGGCTCGAGATGCGGCGGCCACCAGCTGGTCCGTTAAAGGTGACACTAAGGAGCGCACGGCCCAATCACGGCCGGCCATGTCTGGCCCTCCTCCGCCCAGGCTTTCCGTCGCTTGCTTGGCCTGTGAGACGGGACCCGGCGGGGTTCGACGGGACTTGGTTCGTCACCGCGGCCGCGCCGGACCCCAAGTCACTTTCTTGTCTGATCACCGCTCGACAGGCCCGTCCCACACGCTTCCCTCGTCGCATTCGGGGCACAATTGGTCGCCGTACGATGCGCTGCTCCCGCCGCCCTCTGCTCGATACGATGGCACCACGGCAGTCGGTGCTGCTCTGAGCCGGATTTCCGTGCAACGATACGAAGGGCTATCTGCTGAGAGCGTCGTCGCGAGCCGGCCAGGGAGACGGCCGCCTTGGGGAGCAGCCCTGGCCGGGCGACTGTCAGGCTCACGCGTCTGCCCGCGCCACCGCCTCGCAGAGCGTACTCGGCAGGCAGGACAGGCAGGTCGGCGGCCAATCTGCCTTCTGGGTGTCCTCGACACGAAGCCACGCCGGTCCGGCGCAGTCGTCGTCATACCGAGTCCATGGCCCGGGCGCGGGCGCCAGTCTGGCCATTGTCTGTGGGCGCCGCCTATCCCCAAGTCCTCGTCGCGAGAGTTCTCCAGCCCGCGTACGGCGTACAAGCAAAAATTCCGCCGGGGTAAGTATCTAGTCTAGCGCCGTTCCTGTGGCTGGGCGGCCCCAACTCCCATGCGGCTGAGTTCTCGCGGCGGCAAGGCTGCGGTCCAACCTCTCCTCTCCCCACCTTCACCCCGTCTCTCATTGAACCGCGAAGGATTGGCCCCGCCATCTGCTGGCAGGATGTGGCTCATCAACGTCCACACGCTCGAGCTGGAGGCTCACTACACGCCGCCGCACTATGTCATCCTGTCTCACACCTGGGGCTCCGAGGAGGTGTCGTTCCAGGAATGGACGGCTCTCTCCCAGTGGGAGAGACTGCGACGGCGGGGCATAACACCGGACGCTGTCATGGACTTGGCCGTCGCCGAAACACGAAACAAGTCGGGTTATCTCAAGATCCTCAAGATCTGCGAGCTGGCCAGGGCCGACAACACGGACTTCGCCTGGGTGGATACCTGTTGCATCGACAAGGCGAGCAGCTCAGAGCTCTCCGAGGCAATCAACTCCATGTATAGCTGGTATCAACGATCCCGGCAGTGCTATGCCTTTCTCGAGGACGTCAAGCCCGGCGAGGGAGTCGAGGCCCTCCGGAAGAGCCGCTGGTTCACCCGCGGTTGGACGTTGCAGGAGCTGCTTGCCCCGGGACAGGTGATTTTCTTGAACTCGGACTGGAAAGCCGTCGGCCATAAAAAGAGGATGACCGAGTTCTTGAGCGACATCACCGGCATCGGCACGAGGTACCTCGCCAGGCGCTGGACAATTCGCGAAGCGGGGTTGGCCGAACGGATGTCGTGGGCCGCCTCGCGGGAGACTACTCGGGGGGAGGACATGGCGTACTGCCTCTTCGGCATCTTTAATATCCACATGCCCCTCTTGTACGGAGAGGGGGGAGTATGCGCCTTCCTCCGACTGCAAGAGGAGATCGTCAAGAAGACCGCGGACCAGTCCCTTCTTGCTTGGGGCTACTTGGACACGTCAGGACGCCTGTTGCCCAGGATATTTGCGCCGTCGCCCAAGATGTTTCTCGAATGCGGCCGCATCGTACACAAAAACACCAAGCAGCCGCCCTTCCAGATGACGAACAGGGGGCTCCAGATCACCCTGCATCTTGTGGTGGCCGAGGAGGATCTCGTCTACGGCCTCCTGGACTGCGCCGTCGAGGGCGGCGACTTGGCCATACCGCTCAAGCCGTTTCGCCGGAAGAGCCCCCTTTCCATCCAGGACGGTGACGAGTTTGTCAAGATACCGGGCGGAACACCCGTGTGCTTGGCTTCTGCCGGCCTCGAATCTCAACGTGTCAACCTCTTCATCTCCAGCGAAACATTCGAGTCAATCTCTGCATTTCGAGGCTATTCTATCGTGCACGACGGTGGCGACAACAAGCTGGCCTCTGGGCACATCCTCGAGGAGGTATATCCGCCAATGTTCACTTTCTCAACCGGAGACGTCTGCCACCGCATACCCAAAGACGACAGGCCCGAGCGGGCTGGCGACCAGCCGGGGAGGCCCGCGCCCCCTACGAGTCTGGACCTTGGTATCGTTTTCCGAAAATACCGCTGCCCGTCCAACCGCGAAAGCGATGTCATTGTCGTGATAAAACACCTCGGAGCCGTGTCTTGGTCGCGGACACCGTCGTACTGGAGCTTGGATAACCCATCCCTCGTGACACACGTCATCTCGCGGCAATCTCCTCGATTTCCGGCAATATCCCTCGCGGATCTTTTCCTCAGGGACCCTCAGCTGCTGGCCGACACATCGTGGTGGTATCCCGAATCCCAAGACGTGGTGGTCGAGGTGGTGAATTCTGCGGCGAACAACAGAATGACTCTCTTTTCCAGCTTCGTGAAGGACCACTGCACAGTCTATATTGACGCGAAGGAAAAGGCAAATTGGGACGGTGAGGGCGTCCATTCCAGGGGGGTGAAGTCCCCTTGCGCAGACGATGACGAGGAGTCCCTTTGCGCCGGCGATGACGAGGACCGAAGTCCCGGGCACTTCTCATCTTGACGCGCCAGCGGAGACCTTGAGACTGTTCAAATCACGAACAGCGGGACGCTTGACGACGGTAAACCTCTATTACATTGTCCCTGGTACCGAGCACTGGTATCTCCTGATCAAACAAACCACTTCCTCCGGGCCGCGCCCTCTCGACCGATCAGGCGGCCGAGACCTTTACACCGCCGGCCTTGGTGCCCTCGGAGTCGGAGACAACCTCGCTCTTGCCGCCGGCGGCGTCGACGACCTTGGCGCGGCGGGCGCGGCGGGCGCTGTTGATGCCGCCCTGGCCTTCCATTACCTCCTTGAAGCAGAGGGACGGGTGGAAGATGTTGAGCACGAGGCAGGCAACGACGACCATGACGCCCTCGAAGCCGACGAACAGGTCCTGGCGCGCCATCAGGTAGCCCTCCCAGCCGTTGCTCAGCTCGGCCACGCGGAAGACGCTGCGCCAGAAGATGCAGATCGTGGCCAGGGCCAGCGCGGCCACGCAGCCGCGGAAGCGCCACGAGCCGCGCGCGGCGCGCAGGTTCGCGTCCTGGTCCAGCGCCGACGCGCCCAGCTTGCGGTGCCGCCGCATCGTGCGCAGCGCGAAGTCGACGACGGCCGCCATGAAGAGCAGCAGCGTGAAAACCTGGAAGGCCAACCCGGCGATCATGATGTTGTCGCCCGTCTCGACCGACTCGTTGTTGTGCGAAGCCACGCTGGCCATGCCGCCGCCCGTGGCCTGCAGCACGAGGGAGACGACATCGCAGGGGATGAACTGTCGTCGCCGGGTCAGCACCCGGCCTGCGTTGAACGTCGCCCCTCGGCCGGCGGCCGCATCCGGCGCCGGGACAAGGGGCGATGGGAGGGGAGGGACCTACGATGCGGGTGTAGTACTCGGGCCGGATCCTCGAGTTCTCGGGCCCGAAGGCATAGACGATGCGCCGGAGACAGAGGTAGATGCCGGCGGCGAGGAAGGCGGGCCCGATGGTCAGGGTGCAGATCTGGGCCAGGAAGGCGTTCTCGCTCCACTGGTTCTTGTAGGCGAGGATGCGGGCGGCGTAGCCGATGATCTCGCACAGCAGGCCGAGGGCCATGGCGACGAAGAAGCCGAGACCGCGGCGCGTGGCGGCGTAGACGGCCACGAAGCCGATGAGGGAAAGGCCGAAGAAGGCTGTGAAGACGGCATTGGGCACCAGGTCGATTCGGTAGAGGTAGAACGACGGGACTTCGGCGCACTCGGGCAGGTTGGGGTCCTGGTAACAGACACGTCCCCAGTTGATTCGCGTGCCGTTGCCGGTAACGTTGGCGGCCATGATGGGCGGGTTCTTGAGGGGGAGGATGACGGTAGGCTGACTTCCTCGGAGTACTGAGTAGAGGCTTAAGAGAAGACGACCCGGTTATGTATCTCGGTTTCCTTCCACCAGAAAGCGACGCTCAATGCTCTGCGCTCTCTTGTTCTCTCAGCCTCTTCCGTCGAGAGTTAGCCCAGAATTGCACAGGGGGCTGTGTTCGTGACGACTCGGAGGCGGTTGCGTGTCAAGAATGCCTACAGCCTTGGGCGCCCTTAACGAATGCGAGGAAGGAACAACAACACGGGATCTAATGCGGAGGGATCGGAGCGTACGTCAACTCGAGCGTAACCCTCGGCGAAGCCCAGGACTGAACAGGGGAGGGAGATATTCCGGCCACGAAGGAAGGGAAGGGGGGAGATCCGTCGACAGCGAAGCGCCCCAGGAGTGTGGCATGGGCTGAGATATAACTCGGGACAGACCTCCATCCATCACAACCCAACCCGGAGTCTGCCTCGGAACGCCTCTCCGGCCCCGGGGGCTAGGGGACCGGGGTGAGTCAAACGCGCGGAGCAGGGCAGCCACACCCAGGGATTTCCCGCTTTGCAGGCTGACCGCCCACTGGAGACGAAAGCAATGGTGTGATGTCGGTTCGCGGGACGCAGGCCCATGGCGCAGCGGTACTTCGGCGTCCGCGGACGTTACTCAAGATGGCCAGGCCCGGGCGGCCACCTTGAAACATTTCGGCCCCCCGGCCAACCGCGAACTCTAGGCCTAACCGCTGGCGGGGGATGCTGCATGAGCCGCTCGGCAGTGAGCCGTGACACGTAAGTAGAGCCTTGCGGGGAGACTCCTGCCAGCGAAACGGACAGGATAGTGCGGCTGAGCCCTGTAGGAACGGAGCGGCCGGGCCAATGTTGGACCCGGGCGGTCAAGCACCGGCTCGCGATATAGCTCCCCACGTGGAGATGCTTATTTTATTTGGGCTGAGGCCGCGCAAGTCGGACGGATTGGGTTTAGACGTCGCCGGCAAACACTGTCTCATTGGCCGGTTCACAATCCAGCCCAGCAGGGCGACGTCCGTTCGTCTAAACTTCGGCCGGCTTCCCGCCTGGTCGGATTCGGGTTTTGAAACCTGTAACAGGCCCACGGACGGGGCTCGGCCACGCTGACGCATCGCGGAGGTGAGCCAAGACGTCCCGTTGGGCAATGGTGATGGAGTATTTGGCGGGCATGCGCAGTCAAATGCCGTCTGATGCCGAGTGCGAGTGCGGCAGCGACCCAGGGCCGGGGAGGAGTTCGTATGCGTCCAGACGCTATCTGTGGCTTGCTTAGATGACGACGACTTCCGATGAGTTTGGCCTGGTCTGCCAAGGAGCAACTGCGGATGCGTGTCAATGTGCGGGCACCGCCTCCGCCCAATGCCATGGCTCGGCTTGAGGGATTCAAGAAGCTAGGCTGTTGCTCATGAAGAGCCGCGACTGTCGTGCCGCCGTGAGAACCCCTGGCACTAGGTGCGAACACGAGCTGCTCTCCTGGGGGGCTGCAGCTTGTCATTTCGCATCAACCCGTCCCGTATCGGGTGGTCGCAGCGGCGTGACGACGAGGGCATACGTAGACGCCCTCTATGTCGCCTTCCCCCTCGCGCGCTTCCCCTCGTCCGAGCTCGAGCCCGCCGTGCTGGCGTTGACCGGACTCCTCATCACCGCGCCGACCGCCCTGCTGGTGCCCAGTCGGATGCCTTTGCCGTCAAGACTCAGCAGACTGCTGCTGCGGAACTTGGGCGATGCCGTCCCTGTCGCCGCGGCCGTCCCAAGCGGCGGTCGCGCACGGCGCGTGCCGCCGGGTGATGATGCCGGACTGAGCGTCTCGTTGTCCGTATCCCCATCCTTGTCACGAGACCTCGTCGCCGGTCGCTCCCCTTCCCGCGCGTGGTGCCGCCCCGGGAGGGCCCCGAGGTCGCCGTCGTCGTTGGTGGCCGTCGGCGCCCCGCTGAAGTCGCTGTCCACGGCGTCGCTGTTGGCGCGCCGGTGGCCGCCGGTGCCGGCTCGGCCGGCCGCGAAGCTCGCCGACGCGCTGAGGCTCGTATGGCGGGCGCTGCGGTAGCGCTCGTACTCCTCCTTGGTGTGCTCGGCGCCGGTGAAGCTTTCGAGGGCGTCAAAGACGTGGGGGAACACCTGTTCGGCCACGTCGCGTGCCCAGAGGAAGTCGAGGTGCTCGTAGTGCGGGATCTCGGTCGCCACCGTCTGCGCCGGCAGCTCGCGCAGCATCACCTTGATGTCGACTAGGGAGTCGCTGCCGCCGTACACCAAGACGATGGGCGTCTTGATGTTGCGCGTCGGGTACTTGGCCACCTTGGTGTGCTTGGACGACATGGAGAGCGGCGGGTGCACCTCGTCGTCGTACATCTGGAACGCCTTGGTGCGGATGATTTGGAACCAGTGCACCACCGACTTGGTGCTCGTGTACGAGTACAGGTGCGGGTAAGCGGCCAGCTTCTGCGACGTCGAAATGTTGACCGTCTTCCAGTCAAACAGGAACGAGAGACCCATATCGATCAGCTTGACGAAGATCGGCGGATACAAGATCGACTGCCACATGGTGGCGGAGCTGAGGATGGAGCGCCGGCCGAAGAGGAGGAAGAGCACCTGCGGCGACGCCTTGATAAGGGCGTCGACGATACCGTTGGACAGCCCGGCGGGCGACATAGCTGGGGCCAGCGCGATGAAGACGTTGACCTGGTCGTTCAACTTCGGGTGGATAGCCAGCGTAGCAAACGCCTGGGCCGTCCCCTGAGAGAAGCCGATGTAGGACAGAGACTGCTGTCCCGTCGTCTCGAGGATGTATGCGATGGTGTCGGGGATGTCGTGGAAGGCGAACTCGTCGATGGAGAAGTTCCAGAACGGCATGCCATTCGACGCACAGTTGACCGACTTCTTGGAGTACTTGTTTCCACGGTTGTTCCCGAACTGCGTCATCAGCGCGCGTCTCACGCAGTTCGGCGTGATGGCGGCTTACCCAGACGTCGAACCCCTGCTCCACCAGGACGAAGGGCAAACACCTTTGAGCGTCCGTGAGGCAAACCCAGACTTCGCTGTTCATCAAGAGACCGTGATGCATGTATATGACGCGCTTACGCCGGCTGTTGGCTCCGGCATTGACCTTTTCGTCTTCTTCGCCCTTTCTCCATGCGAGGCGGTGTGCTCCCAACAGATATCCATCCTTTGTCTGCAACACATGTTCTTCGGCCGTGTATCCGAACAACTGGCAGAGGTCGACGAAGTCGGCGGCATCCCGGATGGACGTCGAAATAGCTGCCCGGTCTGTATTAGTACTGCCCTCCCAGCCAGCGCTTGGGTCTAGACCAACACTTCTTGCGCTCTTCGGCTCGCTTCTGCGCCGGCGTTGTAAACCTGTTAAAGAGGCGTCTTGATGCTCGGTACAGCAGGTCAAGGAGAGACGTCGCTGCAGCAGGTCTTAGCTATGGGTTCGTTTTCGGAGGAGTGCCTTGGAGACGAACGGAGAGCCAACGTCAGGACGCGGATGATGGCCTCGAGGCCAACGAGGAGGAACGAGCCCACGAGGGCAAAGTATTCGATTCTTTGCGGTGCTTGAGTTAGCCGATCGACCGAGACAGACAGCTGAGTTCGGTGTCCACCAACACATTAAGCCGACCGATGAAGGGGACGGGCATCTTGCCCGCGACGGCACCTCCGTGGCGTATTTGTTAAGAGGGCCGGGGGGATCCGTATGAAGGTTGAGAGGAGAGGCAAGGCCGTGATCGTCATCATATATCAGGTTCCTGAGTCATGTCGTCTGATTCGGACAAAAAGCTCAACGGCCGGAGTTGGGGACGTCGAGGTTGAGGTGGAGTCGCAAACGAGAGGGGTGTGCCGTGATGTCACATGCAAATACCGCATGGCCGGGAACGGATGCTGTCTCGACAGGGGCGAAAGATTGTCGGAATGGGCTACTGACGAGGCTGGCAAGCCTTGCGCAGCCTCCCTACGACATCCCAAGTGGACGACTGTCCCAAATATGCCGTCGGTAGGTATCTTGGAGCAAGTCGGAGTCCGGAGAGGTACTGCTGTGCCTATCGCAGACATGCCCATAATCTTCAGCGCCACGCTCCTTCCCGGCTGAGCCGGCGTCTGCAAGGCACCGCCAGCGGGAAAAAGGCTGGCCAATCAGGGCGCGGGATGGCCCCATCCGTGGAATTCGGGAGCTGGAGCTTCGAGAGCTCCCTCTTCACTTATCCACGCCTTCCCAGTGCATCATCATGT
>Ga0247771_1000445_pt1 | contig 13153 bp, 11 predicted proteins | sample UWRJL197509C6_FD_179948 | JGI IMG/M metagenome (GOLD analysis project Ga0247771, IMG submission 179948) | Plant litter microbial communities from Arlington Agricultural Research Station in Wisconsin, United States - UWRJ-L197-509C-6 | ecosystem: Environmental > Terrestrial > Plant litter >...
GTCCGATTTTATTTGGGGGATTTGCCCCTTAAAATTGGAGATCGGGCAGGGCTTTGGGGCACTGCCTTTTGGCCCGATCAAGGGGCAAATCTAGGGGCCCCAAATCAAATCGGACACAGCGGGCTGGAAATCGAAGCCGCCGACCAGCCCAGCTGGAAGCCGAAGTCGCCGGGAGACCCAACGGGCGGACGAGGTCAAAGCCAGGTCGGATCGACCTGTGCCTCGATGATCGCCGCGATCTCGTCCGGGTACTTGAGATCGGCTCCGTGATCACGCCCGCGCATGGTCACACGGGTCGCGTGAGGCATCACAGCAGCGATGGCGTCCAGACGTTCAGCCAGGTGGACCGGACTGCGATCCCCGCCCAACAGGACCGTGGGCACAGGAACACGGGCGTAGACGTCCAACCGAACACCCAGCTCGTCCAACGCCGCCAACGAGTTGAGCTGCCCCGGCACCAACCGGCGGTACTTCGGGACAAGAGCCACAGCCGCCCCAGCCAGCCGAGCCTGCCACGGCGGCAAACCCACGGTCTGGTGGAAGAAGAGAGCCATAGCCCGACCAGGGCTCCCAGCCTTCAACGCAGCCTGGGCCTGCGCCAGGATCTCGCCACCCAACGGTGGGCCGATGACCGCAGCAGGTTCGAAAACCACCGCCCCGGTGAACGACGAGGGCGAAGCGGCCAAAGCCTCCAGCGCGACTACCCCGCCGTCGGAGTGGCCGTAGAGGAACGCCGGTTCATCCAGTGAGCGGACTACCGCCAGGACGTCGTCGACCTCTTGGTCGATGGTGCACGGCAAAGTGGTGAGGTCCAGGCGGTACTGCCTGCGGTGCAGGCGGATCACGCGGAATTTGCGAGCCAGCCGAGCTGCCAGTTTGTGGTCTCTGGTGCCGTCGTCCAAGCCCGGATGCAGGAGCACGATCGGGTGGCCTGTGCCCTCGTCGTGGAACTGGACGTCGGTGCCGTCCGGGGCGGTGATCGTCATGGCAGCCTCCTGGAAACGCGAGGCTAGTGCCTGGATGTCGGTCCCTTGAGGCAGGATCGGAGACGTGACCACTCATCCCGCTGCCGTGATCCCGAACCCGCTGTTCACCGACCCCGAGACGGAAGCCCGGTGGCGGGCTCGTTTCACCGCGCCGCGGATGTCCGCGCCTTCCTGGGCGGAGAACGCGCCTGATCGGAACCTGTACCTGTCCAACGCCGCCGGGGCGTGGGAGATCTACGCCTGGGATCGGGCCACCGACACGCACCGCAAGGTGACGGACCGGCCGAACGGCACGTCGCACGGGCGGCTCAGTCCTGACGGGGAGGCGATCTGGTGGTTCGCCGACCAGGACGGTGACGAGTTCGGGTTGTGGGTGAGTGAGCCGTTCGTCGCTGATGGGCGGGAGGCTGGACCTGCTGTCGAAGGGGTGCCCGCCGGGTATTCGGCCGGGCTGGAGATCGGGGAGGACGTCGTCGCCGTCGGCGTGTCCACGGACGACGGCGCGTCGGTGTGGGTGTCGCGCAAGGGCGGGGTCGCCGAGGTCGTCTACCAGCACGAGAACGACGGTGGGCTGGACGCGCTGTCCAAGGACGAGACGCTGCTGGTGATCTCGCACTCCGAGCACGGTGACAGCAGGCACCCGGCCCTGCGGGTGCTGTCGGTGGAGACCGGTGCTGTCGTCGCGGACAAGTGGGACGGTGAGGGCAAGGCGTTGGGCGCGATCGCGTTCAGCCCGGTGCTCGGGGACAACCGGGTGCTGGTGCAGCACGAACGCCGTGGGCGGGACGAGCTGCTGCTGTGGGACGTGGTGGCGGACACCGAGACCGAGGTCGTGGTGGACCTGCCCGGCGAGGTCGTCGCCGACTGGTACCCGGACGCGACCGCGTTGCTCCTCGTGCACACGTTCGAGGCGCGGAACACGCTGTACCGCTTGGACTTGGCCAGTGGATCGCTGTCCCTTCTGGACACTCCGCACGGGACGGTCGGGGCGGCGAGCGTGCGTCCGGACGGGACGGTCGAGTACGCGTGGTCCTCTGCCGCGCAGCCGCCGGTGATCCGCGCGCTGTCGCCGGACGGCGTGGAGCGGGTGCTGCTGGAGTCGGACGGGCCGAAGGCGCCGGGGTCGGAGGACGTGGCCGACGTGTTCGTGGAAGGGCCCGGTGGGCGGGTGCACGCGCTCGTGGCGCGGCCCGCGGGTGCGCCGGACGGGCCGCTGCCGACGGTGTTCAGCCTGCACGGCGGGCCGCAGTCGGCCGACGAGGACCGGTTCTCCGGGTACCGCTCGGTGTGGTTGGACGCGGGGTTCGCGGTGGTGCACGTCAACTACCGCGGCTCGACCGGGTACGGGTCGGCGTGGCGGGACGCGATCGAGGGCAAACCCGGTCTCACTGAGCTGGCGGACGTGGCCGCGGTGCACGACTGGGCCGTGGAGTCCGGGTTCGCCGACCCGGCGAAGTGCGTGGTCAACGGGGCTTCGTGGGGCGGGTACCTGAGCCTGCTGGCGCTGGGCACGCAGCCGGAGCGGTGGGCCGTCGGCACGTCGATGATCCCCGTGGCGGACTACCTGGCGGCGTACGAGGACGAGATGGAGCCGCTGCGGGCGTTCGACCGGGCGCTGTTCGGCGGGTCGCCGGAGGAGCTGCCGGACCTGTACCGCGAGTGCTCGCCGCTGACGTACGTGGACGCCGTGCGCGCGCCCGTGCTGGTGCTGGCGGGCGAGAACGACCCGAGGTGCCCGATCCGGCAGGTCGACAACTACCTGGACCGGTTGGCCGAACGCGGCGCGGTGTACGAGATGTACCGCTACGACGCGGGCCACGGGTCGCTGGTGATCGAGGAGTCGATCAAGCAGACGGCGGCCGAGGTGTCCTTCGCGCTGCGCCACCTGCCGAGCTAGGGCCGACGGGAGCGGCCGCCGCGGCTGATCACCGCGGCGGCCGCCACGTCACGCCTGCTGGGCCTGCCACATCCAGTGCGCCTGCTCGACCTGCTTGGTGATCTCGATCAGCAGGTCCTGGGTGACCAGGTCCGGCTTGTCCGTCGCCTCGATCCGCGTGCGGAGCCGCTCGATGAGCTGGGCGAGGATGCCGACGATCGAGCTGATCACCGTGTCCTCGTCCTGCCAGCCCTCCGGGAAGTCCAGCACGGAGTTCTCGGCGACCACGCGCACCTTGCCGTTGGGCGAGACGCCCAGCGCGCTGGCGCGCTCGGCGACCTCGTCGGTGTACGTCCGCGCGAACGTGACCAGCTCGTCGAGCTGGAGGTGCACGCTGCGGAAGTTCTTGCCGACGATGTTCCAGTGCGCCTGCTTGGCGATCAGGGACAGGTCGACCAGGTCGACGAGGGTGCTCTGGAGCACCTCGCCCACCGCGTCCTTCTCGGCCTGGCCGAGCGGGGAACTGATCGGTGACTTGACTGGCATGGCTTTCAGCGCCTCCTTCAGACGGTGGCGGTCACGGCTACCTCGATGTTGCCGCGAGTCGCGTTGGAGTACGGGCAGAGCTGGTGCGCGTCGCTGACGAGCTTGTCCGCCACGGACTGCTCGACGCCCTCGACGCGGGCGACCAGCGCGACGGTCAGGTGCATGCCGGGAACGTCGTCGACGCGGCCGATGCCGACCTGCGCGGTCACCTCGGTCACGCCGATCTCGATCTTGGCGATGCGCGCCGACGCCCGGATCGCGCTGTTGAAGCACGCGGCGTAGCCCGCGGCGAACAGCTGCTCCGGGTTGGTGCCGCCTCCGGGGCCGCCCATCTCCTTGGGGATCGCGACCAGCTCGTCCAGCACGCCGTCCGAGGACCGGATCTCGCCGTTGCGGCCTTCTCCGACTGCGACGGCTTCGGCGGTGTAGAGCACGTTCATGGACGCTCTCCTTCGAGCTGGGTGGTTTTCCCGGAGTTTCTACTCCTTGGTAACCACTCCACAACCCTCTTCGACTCCCGGTGGTGGGGCAACTCACCCGGTGAAGGCGTACCCGAAGGCGTGACCGGTCAACCTGACTGTGACAGGGCGAACTCGGCCACCTGGCGGCCGATCACGCGGAGCGTCTCGGCCACCGCCGGGTCGGAGCAGCCGCCGTCCTCGTCGAACGTCACGTCGCCGGAGTGCACGGCCGCGCCCAACGGCGTCGGCCAGCCGCGCAGCGCGTGCACGATGGAGCGCAGCGCGGTCAGCGTCGTGACGGACGCCTGCCACCCCTGCGCGGCGGCGACGCAGCCGACCGCGCGGCCCGTGAGGTACGGGCGCTCGTCGGTGCGGAGGTCCTCGACGTAGTCGAGCGCGTTCTTCACCAGCCCGGACACCGTGCCGTGGTAGCCGGGCGACACCAGAACCACGCCGTCGGCCTCGCGCAACGCCTTGACCAGACGGGACGCGGCTTCGGGCCGGTCGGCGACGTGCGGGTCGTAGAACGGGAGCACGAGGTCGGGGCCGGTCACCTCGACGGTGTGCGCACCGGCTTCCCGCGCGCCCGACAGCGCGATCCTCATCGCGCGCTCGGACTGCGAATTGGGGCGGATGGAGCCCCCGATGCCCACCACGGTGACCGTCATTCCTGGAGATCCTTCCACCTGCGCGAACCGACCGACCCCGACCGTACGACCTCCAGCGCGCTGGAGGTCCACTCGGTCGGGACCCTCGTCACACCGCCTACCGATGGGTAACATCCGTTCCATGTCGAAGCTCGCCGAGTCCGTGCCCACCGGCGTCCTCGCGGGCGCGCTGCGTTTCGCGTTCGGCCTCCCCGCCCCGCTGCGCCGGTTGGTCACCGGGAGGCCGATCGTCGTGGACGGCCAGCGCCTCCACCCGGACGCCCAACTGCTGCTGCGGCTGCAACAGCTCAGCGGCCTGGAGTGGGGCATGACCACGCCCGCGGAGGACCGCGTCGCCCTGGCCCAGACCAACGCCCTCGTGTGCGGCCCGGTCGTGCAGGGCGTGGCCGTCCGGCCGGTGCGCATCCCCCGTGAGGACGGCCAGATCCCCGGCCGCGTCTACGAGCCGGTCGGCCTAGCCCCGGACTCGGCCATGTTGATCTTCTACCACGGTGGCGGCTGGGTCAGCGGCGACCTCGACAGCCACGACAACCTGTGCCGCTTCCTGGCGCTCGAGGCGGGCGTCCGCGTCCTCGCGGTCGACTACCGCCTGGCTCCGGAACACCCGTTCCCGGCGGCCGTGGACGACGTCATGGTCGCCTTCGAGTGGGCGGTGGACCACGCCGCCGACCTCCGGGTCGACCCGGCCCGCATCGCCTTGGGCGGCGACAGCGCGGGCGGCAACCTGGCCGCCGTGACCGCACTGCGAGCAGCGCAGGCGGGCGGCCCGACCCCGGTGTTCCTGCTGCTCCTCTACCCGGCCGTGGACGCCTCGACCCGCCGCCGCTCCCGCGACCTGTTCGGCAACGGCTTCTTCCTCACCGACGCGAAGATGGACTGGTTCCGCGACCACTACGCCCCCGAGGCCGAGTCCTGGGTGGACCCGCGCCTCTCGGTGCTGCTGGCCGACGACCTCAGCGCCCTCCCGCCGACCTACCTGGCGACCGCGGGCTTCGACCCCCTGCGGGACGAGGGCGAGGCCTTCGCGGAGAAGCTCGCCAAGGCGGGCGTCCCGGTGGTCCTGCGCCGCCACGAGGGCCTGTTCCACGGCTTCGCCAACGTCCTGGGCCTGGGCGGCATCTACCGCGAGGCGGTCTCGGAAGCGGTCGGCTCGCTCCGGACCGGCCTGGCACTGGCCAACGCGCGGCAGGACGTGCCGAAAACCGCCTAGCCGAGTGGCCCTGGGCCTGGCCCAGGGCCACCACGCCTACTTCCCGAAGGCCGACGCGATCCGGTCGCCGGTCTCCTTGTCGATGTTGCGCCAGTACTCGAACACCCGCTCCAGCACCCGCTCGGACACCCCGTTCCCGGCGTGCCCGACGACGGTCTCCACCAGCCGGTCGCGCTGCTCGGCCGTGAACACCTCGCGCACCAGCACCCCGGCCTGCCCGAAGTCGTCGTCCTCGACGTGCAGCTTGTAGGCGGCTCGGACCACGGCGTCCTCCACGCCGTACGTGGAGGTCACCTCACCCGCCAGCGCGGGGTTGGCGTGCGGCCCGCCGTAGGAGTTGGGCGCGTACACGGGGTCGGACGCGTTGCCGTACCGCATCGCCCCGTCCTTCGAGTACGAGTTCACCGGCGACTTGGGCCGGTTCACCGGCAGCTGCGCGTAGTTCGCCCCGATCCGGTACCGGTGCGCGTCCGGGTAGGCGAAGATCCGCCCGATCAGCATCTTGTCCGGCGAGGTCCCGATCCCCGGCACCAGGTTCGTGGGCTCGAACGCCGCCTGCTCGATCTCCGCGAAGTAGTCCGCGGGGTTCCGGTCCAGCGTCAGCTTCCCGACCGTGATCAGCGGGTAGTCGGCGTGCGGCCACACCTTCGTCAGGTCGAACGGGTTGAACCGGTAGTTCTCCGCCTCCGCGTACGGCATCACCTGGACCTTGAGCGTCCACGACGGGAAGTCCCCGCCCTCGATCGCGTGCCACAGGTCGGCGCGGTGCGCGTCCGCGTCCTCCCCGGCGATCCGGGCGGCCTCCTCGGACGTCAGCGTCTCGATGCCCTGGTCCGTCTTGAAGTGGTACTTCACCCAGAACTTCTCGCCAGCGGCGTTCTCCCACAGGTACGTGTGCGAGCCGTACCCGTTCTGGTGCCGCCACGTCTTGGGGATGCCCCGGTCCCCCATCAGCCACGTCACCTGGTGCGCGGTCTGCGGCTGCAACGTCCAGAAGTCCCACTGCATGTCGTGGTCGCGGCGCCCGGTGTCCACGCGGCGCTTCTGCGACCGGATGAAGTCCGGGAACTTGATCGGGTCGCGCAGGAAGAACACCGGGGTGTTGTTGCCGACGAGGTCGTAGTTGCCCTCGGAGGTGTAGAACTTCAGCGCGAAGCCGCGCGGATCGCGCCACGTGTCGGGCGAGCCCAGCTCCCCGGCGACGGTGGAGAAGCGCAGCAGCGTCTCGGTCTTCACGCCGGGCTGGAACAGGGCCGCGCGGGTGTACCGGCTGACGTCCTCGGTCGTCTCGAAGTGGCCGAAGGCTCCGCCACCCTTGGCGTGCACGACCCGTTCGGGCACGCGTTCGCGGTTGAACTGCGCGTTCTTCTCGATCAGGTAGTGGTCCTGGAGCAGGATCGGCCCGTTGGCGCCCAGTGTCAGCGAGTGGTCGTCGCTCGCCACCGGGATGCCGACGTTGTTCGTGGTGGGACGCGGTCGGGTCACGGAGTAAGCCCCTCGTTCGTGGTGGTGACCGGCACTCCCGCACCGGCGGGGTCCCGGCGTCACGGCCAGTCCATGTGACCACGTTTACTGGAACGGGTCAAGAAAACACCGGGCGTTAAGGAGTTGACCCGCTGAGGCACGATGGGGTCGTGAACCCCGCTAACTACCTCGACGTCCTCCGCCTGCCCAAGGTCCGCCCGTCGATGCTGCTGATGCTCCTCGCGAGGATCCCCACGACGGCCTCGGCCATGACGCTGACGCTGCACGTGGTGCTGGCGCTGGACAAGGGGTACGGCGCGGCGGGGCTGGTCGGCACGGCGGGGACCATCGGGATCGCGCTGGGGGCGCCGCTCATGGGGCGGCTCATCGACCGGCGCGGGTTGCGGACCGTGATGGTCCTGAGCACCGCTACCGAAGGCTTGTTCTGGTTCACCGCACCTTCCCTGTCCTACCCGGTGCTGCTGGTGACCTCGCTGCTGAGCGGGATCACCGTGCTGCCGATGATGTCCATCGGACGGCAGGTGCTGACCGCGCTGGTGCCGGTCGCGCAGCGGCGCACGGCGCTGGCGATGGACTCGATGGCCGTCGAGGTCTCGTACATGGCGGGCCCCGCGCTGGGCGTGCTGCTGACCACCACCGCCGACAGCCGGACCGCGCTGTGGATCGTGGGCGCGGCGATGGTCGCGTCCGGTGTCGCGCTGTGGATCGCGAACCCGCCGGTCCGCAACGAGGAGGAGGCGTTCGCCGGGGAACGGCCGCCGCGCCGCGAGTGGTTGACGCCCGCGGTGCTGGCCCTGCTCGTGACGTCCTCCGGCGCGATCCTCGTGCTGGCGGGCACCGAGGTGGCGCTGGTCGCGGCCCTCCAGGAGCAGGGGCACGTCCAGTGGACCGGTGTGCTGGTCATCGGCATGTGCCTGGCCTCGATGGTCGGCGGCTTCGTCTACGGCGGCCTCGCCAAGGCCCCGACCCCGCGCTTCCTGATGGCCACGATGGGGCTGCTCGCGATCCCCGTCGGCCTGGCCACCGGGTCGCTGTGGGTGCTCGCGCTGGCGCTGCTCCCGGCGAACTTCCTGGCCGCGCCGATGATCGCCAGCAGCGGCGAGGTGCTCACCCGGTTGACGCCCGCGGCGGTCCGCGGCGAGGCGATGGGGTTGCAGGGGTCCGCGTTCACCGTGGGCGCGGCCTTCGGCGGCCCGCTGGCCGGGTTCGTGATCGACCACTCGTCGGCCGGGTGGGGCTTCGCGGCCGTCGGGGCGGCCGGGGCCGGGATCGCCGGGATCGGCGCGCTGGTGGACCGGCGGGCCGGTCGACGTGAGGTCGTCCGGGTCGGCTGATCAGCGCGCCAGGTCCGCCGTGAGGTCGTGCAGCGCGTGGTAGACGCGCTCGACCAGCGGGCGGGTGCGGGCGAGGTGGCGGACCGCCTCCGGGTCGGGCGCGATCGTCCTGGTCGGCACGACGAGGTCCGCCGCCGCGGTCAACGACGGCAGCACGTCCAAGGCGCGCCACGCGATCAGGGCCGCGCCCACGCCGGAGCCCTCGCTGTCGTCGGCGAGTTCCAGCTCCATGCCGAACGCCGAGGCCAGCACCGTGGCCCACAGGTCGTTGCGGAACGCGCCGCCGGTGACGCGGATGCTGTCCACGCGGGCCCCGGTGGAGCGGACGCCGTCCAGCACCAGCGCCAACTGCTGCCCGACGCCCTCGACCAGCGCACGGGTGATCTCGGCGCGGCCGTGTTCGCGGCGCAGGCCCACGAGGGTGGCGCGCGGGTCCGGGTCCCACCACGGCGCGCGCTCGGCCAGGAGGTACGGCAGGGCCACGAGCCCGTTCGCCCCCACCGGGACCGCGGCGGCCTCGTCGAGCAGGGCGCTCACGTCGACCCCGAACGTCTCGGCGGCCCACTGCGCCACGACGCCGCCGTTGCTGATCGCGCCGCCCAGCACCCACAGGCCCTCGCCGATGGCGTAGCAGAACACCCGGCCCCGCTCGTCCACACCGGGCTGGTCGCGCACGACCCGCAGCGCGCCGCTGGTGCCCAGCGACAGCGCCGCCACGCCAGGAGCCACCGCGCCCACGCCGAGGTTCGCCATGGGGCCGTCGCCGCCGCCCATGACGACCGGCAGGCCCACGGGCAGGCCGGGGATCACGGCGGTCAGCGGGGCGGAGTCGGTGGGGGCCAGCAGTTCCGGCAACTGCGCGGCCGTGACGCCCGCGAACGCCAGGGACTCCGGGTGCCACGCGAGGCGGTGGATGTCCATCAGGCCGGTGCCGGACCCCGAGGAGTGCTCGGTGGCGAAGCGGCCGGTGAGGCGGAGGCCGATGAAGTCCTTCAGACCGCACCAGCGGGCCGACGACGCCAGGTCCGGGTGGTGCTGGGAGAACCAGGCCAGTTTGGACAGCGGCGCGAACGGGTGGATCGGCGTGCCGGTGATCCGGTGCAGCGCAGTGCCCTCAGCGGTGCCGCGCAGCCTCGCGGTCTGCTCGGTGGCGCGGTTGTCGGCCCAGCTCAAGGACCCGGTCAGCGGCTCGCCGTCGGCGTCGACCGCCAGCAGGGTGTGCATGGCCCCGGTCAACGACAGCGCGACCACGTCCACACCGGACTGGACGCACCACGCCGCGACCTCGCGCAGGGCCAGGAGAGCGGCCTCCAACACCTGGAGCGGGTCGTGGGTGGCCTCGCCCGACGGTGTCGTGCGGAGCGGGTAGCCGTGCTCGGCGCCGAACAGCACCCGAGCCCGCTGGTCCACCGCGATGACCTTCGTCGCGGTGGTGCCGAGGTCCACACCGAGCACTGCCTGCGTCATGCGGGAGACGGTAATCGACGGGGCGCTCCCGACGTGTCGGAAGCGCCCCGCGATCGGAGGACTCAGAGCCGGTCGACCAGGCCCTCGGCGATCTCGTAGGTGTTGAGCGCCGCGCCCTTGCGCAGGTTGTCACCGCACACGAAGAAGTCCAGCGTGTTCGGGAAGTCCAGCGCTTGCCGGACGCGGCCGACGTACGTCGGGTCCTCGCCGACGACGTCCACCGGCGTCGGGAACTGCTTCACCGTCGGGTCGTCCACGAGGACGATGGACGGCTGCGCCTCGAAGATCTTGTGCGCCGCCTCGACGGTGACCTCGCGGGCGAACACCGCGTGGACCGCCAGCGAGTGCGTCGTCACCACGGGCACGCGGACGCAGGTCGCGGAGACCTTCAGGTCCGGGATGCCGAGGATCTTGCGGGACTCGTTGCGGACCTTGAGCTCCTCGCTGGTCCAGCCGTCGTCCTTGAGCGAGCCCGCCCACGGGATGACGTTCAGCGCCAGCGGGGCCGGGAACGGCGAGTCCGAGACCGGCAGGCCCGCCGCGTCGAGCACCTCGCGCACGTCGCCCGCGCGGACGCCGACGTCCTTGCCCGCCACCGCTTCCAGCTCGGCGCGCAGGCGGTCGATCGCGGGCTGGCCGCCACCGGAGGCCGCCTGGTAGGAGGAGACGACGAGTTCCTTGAGCTCGAACTCGCGGTGCAGCGCGCCCAGCGACGCCATCATCGACAGCGTCGTGCAGTTCGGGTTCGCGATGATGCCCTTGGGGCGCTGGGAGATCTGGTCCGCGTTGACCTCCGGGACCACCAGCGGCACCTCGGCGTCCATCCGGAACGCGCCGGAGTTGTCCACGGCCACCGCGCCGCGCGACGCCGCGATCGGCGCCCACTCCGCGGAGACCTCGTCCGGCACGTCGAACATGGCGATGTCGACGCCGTCGAACGCCTCGGGCGACAGCGCGACGACGGTCAGCTCCTCACCGCGGACGGTGAGCTTCTTGCCCGCCGACCTGGCCGAGGCGATCAGCCGGATCTCGCTCCACGGCACGCTCTCGCGACCGTTCATGATGTCGATCATGACGGTGCCGACGGCCCCCGTCGCGCCGACCAGCGCCAAAACCGGACCCGTGCTCATCGCCCACTCCCCGCGTACACCACAGCCTCCTCGTCGCCGCCCAGCTCGAACGCGTCGTGCAGGGCACGGACGGCGTCGTCGAGCTGCGTGTCGCGGCAGATGACCGAGATCCGGATCTCCGACGTGGAGATGATCTCGATGTTGACGCCCGCCGTGGCGAGCGCCTCGCAGAACGTCGCCGTCACGCCGGGGTGCGAGCGCATCCCAGCGCCGATCAGCGACACCTTGCCGACGTGGTCGTCGTAGAGCACCGAGTCGAAGCCGATCTCGGCGCGCGACTTGTTCAGCGCCTCGACGGCGCGCGGGCCGTCGTCCTTCGGCAGCGTGAACGTGATGTCGGTGCGGCCGTCGGCGGCGCGCGAGATGTTCTGCACCACCATGTCGATGTCGATCTCGGCCTGCGCCACGACGCGGAAGATCTTGGCCGCCACGCCGGGGTGGTCGGGCACGGCGGTCACGGTGACCTTGGCCTCCGACCGGTCGTGCGCGACACCGGTGATCATCGCCTGTTCCACGGGCTTGTCCTCCACTGACCCGGACACGATGGTCCCTGGCTTGTTGCTGAACGAAGAGCGGACGTGCACGGGGACGCTGTAGCGGCGCGCGTACTCGACGCAGCGCAGCATCAGCACCTTCGCGCCGCAGGCGGCCATCTCGAGCATCTCCTCGTAGGTGATGGTCTCGAGCCGCTTGGCGTTGGGCACGATGCGGGGGTCGGCGGTGAACACGCCGTCCACGTCGGTGTAGATCTCGCAGACGTCGGCCTTGAGCGCGGCGGCCAGCGCCACCGCGGTCGTGTCCGTGCCACCGCGCCCGAGCGTGGTGATCTCCTTGCTGTCCTGGCTGACGCCCTGGAACCCGGCGACGATCGCGATCGCCCCGTCGGCCAGCGCGTCGGCGATCCGGCTCGGCGTCACGTCGATGATGCGCGCCTTGCCGTGCACGGACGTGGTGATCACGCCCGCCTGCGAGCCGGTGTACGAGCGGGCCTCGGCCCCCAGCGCGTGGATCGCCATCGCCAGCAGCGACATCGAGATGCGCTCACCGGAGGTGAGGAGCATGTCGAGCTCGCGGGCGGGCGGTACCGGGGACACCTGGCGGGCCAGGTCGAGCAGCTCGTCGGTCGAGTCGCCCATCGCGGAGACCGCGACCACGACGTCGTTGCCGGCTTTTCGGGTCGCGACGATCCGCTCCGCCACCCGTTTGATCCGCTCGGCACTTCCGACCGAGGAACCGCCGTACTTCTGGACGACGAGCGCCACCGACTGACCTCCTTGTGGATCAAATTCCCACGTCGCAGGCAGCCTACCTGTGTCAAGGAGTGGACTACGGGGGCCGTGACGGGCACTACTCTCGTGGCCGTGTCGACAGTCCAGGCGGTGGCCGATCCCCCGGCGGAGCGCGACGAGGAGCCCTCGTCGCGCGAACGGCTGGCGCTCGTGCTGAGACACCGGGTGACGCTGCTGCTGGCCCCGGCGCTGGTGTTCCTGGTGATCCGCCAGCTCGGGCTGCTCGTGCTCGGGCTGATGGCGGACCGGTGGCGCAAGAACCCGACGACGGCGCTGACGTCGTGGGACGGCCAGTGGTTCCTCGGCATCGCCGAGGGCGGCTACGGCGACGTACCGCGGTTCCTGGTCGACGCGTTCGGCAAGCGCACGCCGGAGACGCCGCTGGCGTTCTTCCCCGGCTACCCGGCGCTGATCCGCTGGGTCGACGGGCTGCCGGGCGTGGAGACGCGCGGCGCGGCGTTCACCGTGAGCCTGGTCAGCGCCGTGTTCTGCGCGTACGGGCTGTTCCGGCTCGGGTCGGCGATCCGCGGCGGGTCGCCGAGGGCCGGGCTGGTGCTGGTGGCGCTGTTCGCCGCGTCCCCCATGGCGATCGTGCTGTCGATGACGTACTCCGAGGCCACGTTCTGCGCGCTGGCCGCGTGGGCGCTGGTCGGCGTGGTGGAGCGGAAGTGGGTGCTCGCGGGCCTGTGCACGGCCGCGGC